>Ga0070741_10006798_pt1 | contig 24252 bp, 22 predicted proteins | sample Coa_R1_4_FD_66440 | JGI IMG/M metagenome (GOLD analysis project Ga0070741, IMG submission 66440) | Surface soil microbial communities from Centralia Pennsylvania, which are recovering from an underground coalmine fire - Coalmine... | ecosystem: Environmental > Terrestrial > Soil > Unclassified ...
GCGCGGATCTTGCGGAACTTCTCGCGGTGCTCGGCGCGCGTCATCGTCAGCGCCGGGTCGATCTGCGAGTACTGGTAGCCGGGCGCGATCAGGAGGCCGTCGATTCCGACCTCGTTCGTCATGTAGCCCATCATCTCGATGACGTCCTCGACCTCGGTCTCCTTGAACACCGTCGTGTTCGTCGAGACGCGGAACCCGGCCTTGCGCGCCTGCTTGATCGCGTCGACCGCGATGTCCCAGAGGCCCGGGTAGTCGCAAATGTAGTCGTGGATCTCGCGCATGCCGTCGAGGTGGACGACGAACGTGAGCCGCGGGTCGGGTTTGAAGACGTCGAGGAACTCGGTCAGCCGGAGCGCGTTGGTGCAGAGCTCGATCGTTTTCTTCATCTCGAGCATCCCGGCGACGACGTCCTCGATCCCCTTGAAGATCAGCGGCTCGCCGCCGCAGATCGAGACGACGGGAGCGGGGCACTGCACCGCCGAGTCGATGCACTCGTCGACCGTCAACCGCGCCTTGTTCGACTCGTACTCGCGGATCTTCCCGCAGCCGATGCAGGCGATGTTGCACGCCAGCGTCGGCTCGAGCATGAGCACGAGCGGGTAGAGCTCGCCCTTCTTCTTCTGTTGGGCGACGTAGCGGCCGATCTGCATCGTCGAGCGCAGCGGGAATTTCATGCGTTGAGCCTTTCTCGTAGACGACCGAGTGCGATCAAGGGGAAATGCAGGCGGTAGAGGTGGTAGCGGATCATGAAATCCGTCGGGAACCCCGTGCCGGTGTAGTGCTCCTCTCTCCAGTCTCCGTTGTCGAGCTGTGTCGAGCAGAGATGGTCGGCCGCTCGCCTTGCGGACGCCCGTTCTGCCTCACCTGCCGCGACGTAGGCTAACGCGCCCCACGCCGTTTGGGAAGCCGTCGGGACCCCGCGGCCGCGCCATTCGCGCTCGTGGTAGGAGCGGACGTCCTCGCCGAAGCCGCCCGTCTCGTGCTGGACGGAGTCGAGCCACGCGACGGCCTTCCGCATCGCCGGATGGTCGTGGTCGATGCCGGCCGCCTCGAGCGCAGGGAGCACCGCGGCCGTTCCGTACACGTGGTTCACGCCCCAGCGGCCCCACCAGGAGCCGTCGTCCTGCTGCTCACGGAGGAGGTAGTCGATGCCGCGGCGCGTCGCTTCCGCGTACTGCGCGTGCGGCGCGAGCGCCTCGACCGCGTGCGCGGCGACGTCCTCGCTCGGCGGGTCGATGACCGCGCCGAAGTCGAAGAACGGGATCTTGTAGAGCCAGTCGCTCGTGTTGTCGACGTCGAACGCCCCCCAGCCGCCGTTCGAGGACTGCATCCCCTCGATCCAGCGGAGGCCGCGCTGGACGGCGTCGTGGCCGATCCCGAGCTCCTCGAGCGCGAGACAGACGACAGCGGCGTCGTCGACGTCCGGGTAGAGGTCGTTCTGGAACTCGAAGGCCCAGCCGCCAGGCTCGACGCCGGGGACGCGCACCGACCAGTCGCCCTTGACCGTGACTTCTTCGTTCAGCAGCCATTCGGCCGTCCTGACCAGTTGCGGGTGGTCGGCCGGGACGCCGCACGCGCGGAGGCCCAGGACGGCGAGCGCCGTGTCCCAGATCGGGCTCTGGCAGGCCTCGGGGCGCAGGCGGTCGCCCTCGTCGACCAGGAACCCGCTCCAGCCCTCGACCGCCTTGCGCAGGTGCTCGTCCTCGAAGCCGAAACCGAGCGTGGCGAACATGATGATCGACCAGACCCACGGCGGCTGGATGCCGCCCCAGCCTCCGTCGGCCTCCTGTCGCGAGCGCACCCACGCGACGGCCGTCTCGATCGCGCGGCGGCGAAGCGGGCCCGGGCGCGCGGCAGGTCTCGACTCGCCGGGGCGGGCGCCGATCTCGCGCAGGTCGACCCCCGCATGGCGCGTCGGCCGCATCGAGAGGACGACCGAGAGCGGCACGACCGTCTGACGCGCCCAGCAGGCCAGGTCGTAGATCGAGAACGGCGCGGACGGCGGCAGCAGGACGATCTCGGGCGGCACGGGCGGGACGCGCTGCCACGGCCACTGGCCGAGGAGCGCGAGGAAGCACTTCGTGAACACCCTCGCCGCCGGGATGCCGCCGTTTCGCTGGATGTACGCGAGCGTCTCGACGCCCGCGTCGACGCCGGCCATCTTCAGCGCGACGTAGGACTCGATCGTCGTCGACAGGTCGGCGGGTCCGTCGAACCAGTTCGACCATGTGCCGTCGTCGCGGCGGCGTGCGAGGAGCTCGCTCGCGAGCTTCCGGTCGGTGGGGCGGTCGCGCAACCCGAGGTAGTGGAGCCAGAACAGGTGCTCCGCGATCATGGTCGCGTTCGACTCCAGCTCGCCGACCCACCAGCCGTCCGGATGCTGGAGCTCCAGCAGGCGCTGCGTGCCCGCGTCGATTGCCCGGTCGAGCGCGGTGAGCTCCTGCACGACGGTCATGCCCGTACCGCCTGCATCGCCAAAAGCCTACGCGCCGCCGCAAGTCCGCTCCGGACGGCGCCTTCCATCGTGGCCGGCCAGCCGGTGTTCGTCCATGCGCCTGCCCGGACGACGCCGGCGCGGCTCGTGTCGGCGCCGGGCCGCTCGGCATCCGCCCCGGGGCGGAGCGCGATCGTCGCGTTGGGCTCCCGGCTGACGCGCGACCAGAGCAGGTCGGCGTTCCCGAGCCGGGTGGTGAGCTCGTTCGCCATCAGGTCGACGAGGCCCTTGCCGCGGATCTCGAGCAGGTCCGGGACGCCGCTCGAGACCACAGTGAGGTACTGGCCGCCGTCCGGGGGCCGGTGACCGGTCAGCTCTCCACGGTCGAAGACCCAGTGCGCTGGCGAGTCGAGCAGCGCGGCGAGCGGGGAGGGGAGGAGCGGTCGGGCGAAGAGCAGGTGGACGGAGACGATCGGCGACGGCTCGAGTTGCGGCTCCGGCTCCGCGAGAAGCCGGGCCGACTCGGAGGGCGGCAGTGCGACGACGATCGCGTCGGCCGTCAGCTCGTCGAGGCTCTCGATCCGGCTGCCGGTGTGAATCGCGGCGCCCCGGCTCTCCAGCGCCTTTCCGGCCGCATGACCGTGCATCGCTCCGAGCGGCCTGGTCGGGAGAACCAGGTCGGAGGCTGCGCGCGGGCCGAGCAGCGCCGTCCGGACCGTGAACAGGCCGGCCTCGGCGTCGGCCTCGTCCGCGCGGAGGTTCAGCGCAGGGCGGATGAACACGTCCCAGAAGCGGTCGATTGCGGCGTCGCTCGTGCCGAGCCGCCGGAGCAGCGCGCCGAACGTCTCCTCGGGCCGCGCTTTCGCGTTGCGGCACCGTGCCGTGACGAGCGGGATCCGCAGGCGGTCGCGGAGCGGGAGGTGCCCGTAGCGCAGCAGCGCCGGCAGGGTTGGCCTGATCGACGCCGCCGTGGTGTCCTCGGCGATCACGGGCAGCTCGAGCGGCTGTCGCCGGTACGAGCCGCCCTCGCCGATCCGATCGAGGAGGGCCAGATACTCCGTGAAGCACCCGAGAGCGATGTGCTGCCCGTTGTCCGGCGGCGGCGGCGGATCGCCCTCGCGCTCCGGAAGCGTCTGGACGGCGCCGCCGAGCGTCGGCCGCGCCTCGTGGAGCTCGACCTGGTGTCCGGCGTCGGCGAGCTCGAGCGCCGCGGCCAGCCCGGACAGCCCGCCGCCCACGACCGCGACCTTCACGTGCGCCCACCCGCGCGGTGTGCGAGAAAAGTCACGCCGGCGTCATACACAGGTGACGATTTCCCAGCTACCCTCAAAACCGGGGGTAGGGCGCGAAAGCGCCCCCGGGGGGAAGCAAGTACTGAGTGCAGCGCGGCCGGAGGCCGGGTCGTCACCGCAAGACGAGTCCGGCGCCGACGATTCTCAGCTTCGTCAGCGGCGACAGGCGCGGCGGGCCGCCGAAGACGTCGAAGCCGGCCCGCTCGATTCGCTCGAGCGTCGCCTCGTAGAGGTTGGCGAAGGCGGCGACGCACGCGGCGCTGCGCCGGTCGAGGTAGGGCAGCAGCGTCCGGCCCTCCGCGAGGTATGTGCGCGCGCGGGCCGCCTGGTACGCCATCAGCGCCTGCCACGCCGGCGTGCAGCGGCCGGCGGCGATGTCCGCTTCCGACACGCCGAACGAGGTCAGCTCGTCCTGCGGGATGTAGACACGTCCGAGGCTCCAGTCCTCGTCGACGTCCCGCATGATGTTGATCAGCTGCAGCGCGACTCCCATCGCCTCGGCCCGCTGCGGCTGGTCGGCCCCGTACACGGCCATACAGGCAACGCCGACCGCGCCCGCCACACGCCCGCAGTAGCCGCGCAGCTCGTCGAAGTCCGCGTAGCGCACCTGCTCGGTGTCCTGCAGCCCGCCGTCGATGAAGGCGTTCAGCGCGTCGCCCGAGATCGGGTACCGCGCACGCGCGTCTGCGAGCGCGACCAGCATCGGCCAGTCCCCGGGCGGGCCGTCGAGCGCTTCCCGGAGAGCTTCCAGCCGGTCTCGCCGTTCGGCCGGCGGGAGCGCGGGATCGTCGGCGATGTCGTCGACCTCCCGCGCGAACGCGTAGATCGCGGCGATCGCTCGGCGCTTGGGCTTCGGCAGCAGCCGGATGCCCCAGGAGAAGTTGCGCGCTCGCTCGCGCGTGAGCTGCTCGACCTGCTCGTACGCCTGCTCTGCCGTCACCGTCATCGAACGAGCGCCACCACCGCTGCGCGAGCCAGTCGTGCCCGGGAAGGGCGCGGCCGCCGTGTGAAGATGTCCCAGTTCGCGCCTTCGAGCGCCTCGAGTGCCGCCAGGCCGCCGCGCGCGAACAGGCCCACCGCTCGGCCGACGCGGCCGCCGATCGCGTCGCGCAGACGCGCGCCCGGTGCGAGCAACCCACGCGCGCGTTCGGCCTCGAACTCGAGCAAGCTGCGCAACGGCGCGTTCGGGCGGTCGAGCTCGGTCACGTCGAAGCGCCGCCGGTCCTCCGCGGGCATGTAGATCCGGCCCATCGCGAAGTCCCGCGGCACGTCCTGCAGGAAGTTGACGAGCTGGAGGCCGGTGCACACGTCGTCCGACCATGCGACGAGCTGCGCGCCGTCCGCGCGGCCGAGCACGCCGAGCACCAGCCGCCCTACCGGATCGGCCGAGAGCGTGCAGTACTGCTTCAGGTCGGCCCATGTCTCGTAGTCCGAGACGCGCTGGTCCTGCCGGTTGCACTCGATCAGCCGGAAGAACGGCTCCCGCGGCAGCGAGCAGGCGCGGATCGTCGGCTGGAGCTCCCGCATGACGGGCCACGTGGGGTCGCCGGTGTAGCACAGGTCGAGCTGCCGCTCGAGCTCGTCGAGCACCTCGAGCCGGTCGCCTTCCCAGTCGTCGCCGAGCAGGTCGACGAGCCGAGCGAACCCGTAGATCGCGCGAAGGTGCGGCCGGTGCTCGCGCGGGAACAGGAGCGAGGCGATCGGGAAGTTCTCGGTCCGCGCGTGGGCGGCAACCTCGGCGACGTCCATCGGCATGAGACGATTATCCCCCGAGATGCGCGCGATGGTGCTGGACGAGCCCGGGAGGCCGCTCCGGGAGGCCGATCTGCCCGCCCCCGAGCCGGGCTCCGGCCAGGTGCTCGTCCAGGTGCAGGCGTGCGGCGTCTGCCGCACCGACCTCCACGTCGTCGACGGCGAGTTGCCCCAGGCGAAGCTTCCGCTCGTGCTCGGGCACCAGGTGGTCGGCCGCGTCGTGCGCGGCGGCAACCGCTTCGCGCCGGGGGACCGGGTCGGCGTCCCGTGGCTCGGCTGGACGGACGGCGACTGCCGTTACTGCCGAGGCGGCCGGGAGAATCTCTGCGACAACGCCCGCTTCACCGGCTACACGCTCGACGGCGGCTACGCCGAATTGGCGGTTGCGGACGAGAGGTTCTGCGTGCCGATTCCCGAGCGTTACCCGGACGAGGAGGCCGCGCCGCTCCTGTGCGCCGGGCTGATCGGTTACCGCGCACTGCGAATCGCCGGCGACGCCGAGCGGCTCGGGCTTTACGGTTTCGGCGCGTCGGCGCACATCGTCGCGCAGGTCGCACGCCACCAGGGCCGCCGCGTGTTCGCGTTCACGCGCTCCGGCGACGAGGCCGCTCGGTCGCTCGCGCTCGAACTCGGCGCCGAGTGGGCGGGCGACTCGACCGGCCCGGCACCCGAGCCGCTGGACGCCGCGATCATCTTCGCGCCGGCCGGCGAGCTCGTCCCGGCGGCGCTCAGGGCGACCGCGAAGGGCGGCGTGGTCGTCTGCGCGGGCATCCACATGAGCGACATCCCGACCTTCGCGTACGAGCTGCTCTGGGAGGAGCGGGTCGTCCGGTCGGTGGCGAATCTCACGCGGCAGGACGCGGAGGAGTTCATGGCCCTCGCGCCGCACGTGCCGGTGCGGACCGAGGTCGAGGTCTACGCGCTGGCCGAGGCGAACGCCGTTCTCGCCCGGCTGCGCGCGGGCGAAGTGCGCGGCGCCGCGGTCCTCCGGATCAGCGAACCGTGAACGGCCGGCTGACGAGCAGCCTCGTCCGCTGCGGGTTCATCGCCGCCCGAAGGAGAGCCGCGAACACGTAGCGGCCGGGCGCGAGCCGGAGCGGATGGAACTTGAAGCTGCGCACGCTGTTCGCCTTGACCGGGCCGCTGAGCATCTTCACGGCCGTAGAAGCTCCGGGGTCGAATGTCGGAACGCTGCCGTCCGCAGGGAAGATCCCGGTCACGGCGGTTACGTCTTCTGCCGCGCCGACGGGTGACCAGAACGTCTTCTGCTTTGCGGGCTTCAGCTTCACGTTCCAGACGCCCTTGGCGCCGATCACCGTCGTCGTGTGCTTCCAGGCATGGAGCGTGGGGCACGTTCCGGCGGCGGCGATCGCCTTCTTCACCGCGGCGTAGGACGGGCGCTGGCTGTTGTCGACCCGCAGCAGGCCGCTCTGGAAGCCGAGGAGCTCCGGCTCGTCGACGAGGTGGAAGAGGTCGAGCGTCCGCACGGTCGGGTCGCATTTCAGGAGGTTGATGGCGTCGGCATAGAACTTCGCCTGCGTCGCCTCGTCGACCAGGGGCACGTTCTCGCGGCCCGTGTACAGGCTCGCGTTCACCTTCGTGGGGTCGATCTTCACCTGCGTCCCGAGCTCGTCGATCCTGAGCTTGACGAACTTCGTGGTCGGCGGATAGTTCACGCCGGTCTCCTGGAAGACGGGCTGGCCCGTGCCGTGGAACGCGTCCCACCATGCCTGCTTCAGCCGGTCGAGGTCAGCCGGGCCGACCTCCGGCCACTTGCGGGGCTGCGTCAGCGGGAAGGTGTTCACGGCGGCATAGCTGTGGATGTCGAGGATGTCCGCGATCGGCGCCTTGCGGCCGCTCGCGCGGTAGGCGGCGCCGAGCGCTGCGATGAACTTGACCGGTGAGACGCTCTCGGCGCCGGTCCCTGCGGGCGCGTCGTTTCCCTGCGGCGAGAGCCCGAGACCGTCGACCGTGATGCCAGGGCTGACGCTCTTCAGCGCGTCGTAGGACGCCGCCAGCAGCTGCTCGTAGACACCTGCCGAGAGGATCGACCCGTCCGCGGCGTGCTGCGGCTGCCAGAAGCGCTTGACGTTCGGCTCGTTTCCGATCACGTACTCGTTCACCTGCGGATAGCGCAGCGCAACCTGGCGGACATAGGCGGCGAAGGCGGCGATTCGCGCAGCCGTGTTGGTCGAGAACGCGAGGGCGTGGATCGGCTGGATCGCGAGGACGATGCGGATGTTCGACGCGACGGCGACCGGCATCATCCGGTCGAGGAACGGCTCCTCGAGGATCTTCGTCGGCGTGTTCTCGTCCCAGAACACGATCGCCCGGTTCTCGGTCATCCCCAGGTCGTGCATGACGCTGAAGTAGTAGGCGCCGCCGTCCTGCGCGTACTTCATCGCGTCGTCGGTGACCCCGAAGCCGATCGTCGTCGGGACCGCCGGCTTCTTCGTCCCGGCAGCCGCGAAAGCGCCTCCGAGCAGGCAGAACAGAACGGGGAGGATGACGAGCCGGCGGCCGCGCACCGCCGCAGAGGTTAACCGCGCGGGTTCGGCAACGGCGTGAGGACGGGCTCGAGCTGCTCCCGGAGGTGCTCGAATGCGGGCGGGAGCGACAACCTCTCGCCGAGGTGCTCGGCCGGCTCGTCGGTCGCGAACCCCGGGCCGATCGTCGCGATCTCGAACAGCACGCCGCTCGGCTCGCGGAAGTAGATCGACTTGAAGTAGAAGCGGTCGATGACCGGCGTCGGGCGCATCCCCGCGCGCGCGACGCGCTGGTGCCAGGCCTCGTGCTCGTCAGGGAGCGACGCCCAGGCGACGTGGTGGACGGTGCCTGCGCCGCCGACTCCCGGCTCGGCCGGCGGCTCGTCGTAGCAGTACCACGACTCGCGCCGCTCCCCGCCCGCCTTGTAACAGTCTGTTACTTGGGGTTCGAAGGCGAGTGTGTCCTCGAGCAGTTCCCGGCTGCGCTCCGGGTCGCTCGCATACGCGCGGACGCCGTCGAAGCCCTGGAGCGCGAGCTCCGGGGGAATGTCCGGGTGCTTCGCGACGAGCGGCTCGTCGTTGGACTCGACGACCGCGAGTTCGAGGTCGAGCCCTTCCGGGTCGGCGAAGTGCAGGCTGCGCCCCTCGATCCGTGTGGTCACGCCTGCCTCGCCGAGGCGCCGCTCCCAGAAGTGCAGCGCCTCTTCCGAGCCGAGCCGCCAGACGATCCGGTGGACCATCCCCGCGCCGGCCCGCCCGCGCCGCGCGCGCGGATATTCGAAGAAGGTGATGTCGGCGCCGGCGCTGCCCTTCTCGTCGGCGTAGAAGAGGTGGTAGACGGTCGGGTCGTCCTGGTTGACGGTCTTCTTGACGAGCCGGAGCCCGAGCAGACCGGCGTAGAAGTCGACGTTCCCGGGCGCGTCGGCCGTGATGCAGGTGACGTGGTGGATCCCCTCGAGCTTCACGTGGCGAACGCTACCTACGCGTGAGGGCGCCTCCCCGGGCGGATTGGGGAGGCGCCCCTCTTGTGAGCGCGACCGAGGAGAGGCGGCGCGCTAACTCACGACGTGGAGCGAGAACAGCCGCCGCGTGGAGACGCCGGCGAGCGGGTTCTCTCCGCCCTTCCGGGCGCGGACGAACAGCGCCAGGAGCTGCTGCGAGTGGCTGACCGGATAGCCGGCCTTCATGTGGAACTCGAGCCGGGCCCAGCCGTCGGCGTCGGTCGCCGCCTCGGGCTGCGAGTCGAGCTGGTTGTAAGGCACGGCGGTCGCGTAGACGAGCGCGCCCTGCACGTTCTGGTTGCACGTGTCGGAGACGTGGAAGTGGATGACGACCGACTGGGTGTGCTTCGACAGCACGACCGGGTCGGAGCGCATCGCGTCGAGGACGAGGCGGGCCGGCATCCCGACCTGCGCGATCAGCACGTTCTTCAGGCCGATCGGGCAGCCGTTCGCAGTCGCCGAGACGACGGCGGTCGGCACGGTCGCCGCCGAGGTCTTGCCGAACGGGTTCTTCGCCGTCACGCGCACGCGCAGCGAGTGCCCGACGTCGGCCGACGTGAGCAGGTAGGTCTGGCCGGCCGCATCCGGGATGTCGCCGCACGAGCCGCCGAACTGGTCGCAGCGCCGCCACTGGTACGAGACCGTGATCGGCTGCGGGCCCGTCCAGCTGCCCGGGCCGGCCGTCAGCGTCTGGCCGAGCTGCGGTGTCCCGGAGATCGTCGGAGGAGCAGTGTTGGCCGGGGCCTGCGGCGCAGCGACGACGGCCGTCGGCGACGAGGCCGCGGTGCCCATGCCGGCGGAGTTGTGCGCGGTGACGAGGATGCGCACCGTGTTGCCGACGTCGGCAGAAGTGAGGGCGTAGTCGTGCCCGGTGGCGCCGCTGATGTTCGCGCAGCTTCCGCCGGAAGCGTTGCACCGCTGCCAGCGGTAGTCGAAGCTCATCGGCTGCGACCCGCTCCAGCTGCCGGGGTCGGCGTGGAGCCGCTCGCCCTTCTGGGCTGTGCCCGAGATCGTGGGCGGGGACGTGTTGACGGGCGGGTTCGCGTTCGAGCTCGCACCCGCCCCTGCGGCGAGCCCGAGGACGACGACGAGCGCGAGCGTCCCTGCGGCGCCGAGCGAGGCGCCGAGGAGCGCGGAGCGTTTCTTCGCAAAGTCGGACATCGTGCTGCTCTCCTTCCTGGGAATGCCCTCCGACCGTTACGACTCCGTCCGCACGAAGTCCGGGCGCGCTCGAGCCGTGCTTTCACGAAGCTTTTGCCACGAGCTTGCGCTGGGCTTACGGGCCTAGCAGACTTCGAACACTTTCGAGCCGAGGGGGGTTGAGAGATGCGGAGATTCCGGATGCTTTCGCTGGTCGTCTTGCTGGCGACCGGGGGAGCTGCGCTGGCGGCGGGAACGGGTTCGGCGGGAGGCGGCGGCCAGTCGCTCTGCATCGCCCACCATCCCGGCCCAGACATCTGGTACGCAGGCAGCTGCACCGGCCACGACGAGCCGGAGATCGACCCGCTCTCGAACCGCGCCGGCTCGGCGCAGGACCTGACGTGGACGGTCGTGCTGCCGACGAACGGCGCCGTCCAGGTCGACTCGGTCGGCCCGACGTTCTGGATCGGCGGCACCGTCACCGACCCGAACAGCCGCTTCGGCCAGGCGTTCCTCGAGCTCCAGTTCTATCCCAACAGCATCACGACGAACTGCACGTCCGGGGGCGGCTACGACGTCACCTACTCGGCGAACACGTACACGGTCTGCTCGCCGGTCTGGGAGGTGTCGAAGACGGGCAACTCCGAGTCCGCGGCGTTCAACGCCATGCTCACCGACAGCGCCACCGGCGGCCCGCTCGTCATGCACGCGGGCGACACGATCACGGACCACCAGTACGTGACCTCGACCAAGGACGGGATGCACATCACCGTCACCGACGTGACCACGGGCCACTCCGGGACGATCGTCCTGAACAGCAAGGCCGACGGGCCGCTGATGCCGGCCTACAGCACGCAGACGCTCGGCAACGCGCTCGGCTGGGGCCTCGTCAACGATGCGCCGAACTCGCTCGTCTGGGAGATCGGGCACACCGGCGACTACACGCAGCCGGCGGGCCAGTTCTGCCTGCCGGGGAGCGCGACGAAGCCGCCCTGCTACTCGTACGACGTCCCGACCTGGCTGCAGTTCCAGCCGCTGCAGATCAAGGGCGTGACCTTCGGCGACGGCTCGACCGCGAAGAGCTGGGCGGCCGTCAGCGACTTCGGAGGCGAGGCCGAGGTGAACCAGGACTGCGGCGCAGGCAACTACGGCACGCCGTTCTGCACGTATCCCTGGTACGCGTTCAACAGCACGCTGAACGCGTTCACCTACGGCGGCGACTATCCGGGGACGAGCAAGGACTTCGGCCGGGCGCTCCAGTTCCAGCAGACGAAGGACTGCGCCAGCCCGGCGGACGGGCACCCGCAGTACTGCTCGACCGTGCTGAGGTAGCTAGCTGATACGAGCGACCGCGCGGGCGACCGCGTCCGCGCGGTACGGGTAGATGAAGAGCGCGCGCTCGTCGCCGTGCGAGTCGATGACGTACGCCGCCTCGGTGTGCGCCACCTCGTGCACGGTGACTCCGGCAAGCGTCTTCGTCTGCACCTGGACGCCGATTGAGTACTTCTCCCACACGCGGGCGAGCTGCGCGTAGCTTCCGAGGCCCCATCGCCACTCCGGCGCGAGGTGCCACTTCGCGCGGTCGACGGCGAGGTCGGCCTTCGTCTGGTTCCACGGGTTGACGCTCACGGCGACGATTGCCGGTCGCTTCGCCGCCGGGGCGCGAGAGACGAGGTCGTTCAGGATCTTCGCCTCGAACGGGCAGTAGTTGCGGCAGACGGGGTCGATGAAGGCGAGCAGGACGGTGCGGCCGCGGAGCGAACGCAGCCCGATGGAGCGCCCGGCCTCGTCTCGGAGCGTGAACTCAGGCGCCGGCCGCGAGCCGGCGGCGAAGAACGTCCCGGGGTCGCTCGGCGCGCTTTGCTTCGAGGACGAGTCGCCCTGCGCGATCGCGACGCCGATCCCGACGCCGGCACCCCCGACGACCGCGCCGGCGATCAGCGCGATCTTCAACCAGGAGACCGGCTTCGAGCGCACCCGCCGTGAGGGTAGCCGCGCTTGAGTGCGCCCGGCGGAGGGTAAAACTTGTCGGGCATGGCCGGCGGCGGTGCCCAGGACGATCTGCTGCTCCTCGCGGCGGTGCACCGGCGTGTCCGCCGTCAGCGCCGCCGCGGCGGCGGAGGCAAGCGCTGGATCATCGCGCTGTTCGTCGTCGTCGTCGTCATCGCGGGCGGGGTCGGTGCGGCAGCCTTCGGCGGCGCTGCGCTGATCGACTCGACGTGCTCGCTGTCGGACCTGAAGCCCGAGACGCTGTCGCAGAACACCTTCGTCTACGCGAGCGACGGGTCGTTCCTCGGAACCATTCCCTCCGTCCAGAACCGCCAGCAGCTCACGCTCCCCGAGATGTCCCGCTGGCTGCCCCGGGCGACGATCGCGATCGAGGACCGCCGCTTCTACCAGCACGGCGCGCTCGACTACCAGGGCATCCTCCGTGCCGCCTGGGACGACCTGACCTCGTTCTCGCTCAGCCAGGGCGGGTCGACGATCACCCAGCAGCTCGTCCGCACGCTCTACCTCGGCTCCCAGGAGCGGACGTTCTCGCGGAAGCTCAAGGAGGCGTGTCTCGCCCTGCGGCTCGAGCGCGACTGGAAGAAGCGGAAGATCCTCACCACCTATCTCAACGACGTCTACTACGGCAGCCACGCGTTCGGCGTCGAGGCGGCCGCGGAGACGTACTTCTCCCGCCACGCGCGCGAGCTGACCCTGCCGCAGGCCGCGCTGATCGCCGGGCTTCCGCAGGCACCGTCGTCGTACGACCCGCTCGACCGGCCCGACCTGGCGCTCCAGCGGCGGAACGAGGTCCTGACCGCGATGGTGGCGGACGGGGCGATCAACCAGTCGGCGTACGACTGGGCCGTCCACACGCCGCTCGGGCTGCAGCCCGGCGGGCTCTACCAGCAGATCAAGGAGCCGCCGTTCTTCACCTACGTCGAGAACGAGCTCGTCGACAAGCTGGGCGCGAACAACGTCCGGCTAGGAGGCTTCAAGGTCCGGACGACGCTCGACTCGCGGCTCCAGCGCCTGAGCACGATCGCGATCAAGGACGTGCTGAAGTCTCCGGACGACCCCGCCGGCGCGCTCGTCGCGATCGACCCGGGGAGCGGCGCGATCCGGGCGATGGTCTCGTACCTCCCGAACGGCCAGACGCTCCAGTTCAACCTCGCCGCGCAGGCGCGTCGACAGGCCGGCTCGTCGTTCAAGCCGTTCGTGCTCGCGACCGCGCTCGCCCAGCACATCTCGCCGTACTCGTACTGGAGCGGCCCGCCCGAGCTCGTGATCCCCGACAAGCAGTGCTACACGAACGGCCAGCCCTGGGACGTCCACAACTACGCCGACGAGTCCGCCGGATCGATGAACCTCATCGACGCGACGGCGCACTCCGTGAACACGATCTACGCGCAGCTGTCCGTGGACGTCGGGCCGGACAACGTCGTCACGACGGCGCACGACATGGGCATCACGTCGCCGCTCCTGCCGGTCTGCTCGATCACCCTCGGCACCCAGGGCGTGAGCCCCCTCGAGATGGCCGACGCATACGCGACGCTCGCATCGCGCGGGATCCACCATCCGGCCGAGGCGATCCAGCGCGTCCGCTCCGGCGGCAAGACGATCGAGTCGCTGAAGTGGAACGGCAAGCGCGTGATGGCGCAGAACGACGCCGACATGGTCACCTATGCCCTCGAGCGCGTCGTGCAGTACGGCACCGGCACCGCCGCCGGCTTCGGTCGCCCGGCCGCGGGCAAGACGGGCACGGCCGAGAACTACGACGACGCCTGGTTCTGCGGCTACGTTCCGCAGCTCGTCGCGTGCGTCTGGGTCGGCTACCCGAACGAGGAGAAGCCCCTGCTGAACGTCGAGGGTGTGCCCGAGGTCTTCGGCGGCTCGCTGCCGGCCGAGATCTGGCACGCCTTCATGGCCGAGGCGGTCGGGAACCTGCCGGTGCGCGACTTCCCGCAGCCCAGCTTCAGCCCGTACAACGTCTATCCGCACGACGCCTACTCGTACTCCCCCTCGCCGCCCCCGCCGCCCGCGGCCACGCCTCCGCCGCCGCCACCGCCCGCCGCTCCGCCGCCTCCCCCTCCTCCGGCTCCACCGGCGGCGCCCCCTCCGCCCCCGCCGGCGCCACCATCGGATGCGGGTCGCGGCGGTTCCCAGCTTCCCTGATCGCCCGTACGATGCCCGCGTGGAGCGGGCACCTCACGACACCGGCGGACGGCCGACGACCGAGCGGATCGACCGCACCGACCACGAGCTCGACGACTGGGAGCTGCTCACCGACGCGCTCGTCGGCGCGCTCGGGCGAGCCGGCGTGATGAACGTCGACGAGCTGCGCCGAGGGATCGAGAGCATGCCGCCGGCCGAGTACGAGCGCGCCTCCTACTACGAGCGCTGGCTCTACTCGGTCGAGACGATCCTGTCCGAGAAGGGCGTGCTCGAGCCCGGCGAGCTGGAGGCCCGGCTGTGAGCTTCGAGCAGGGGCAGCGGGTGCGCGTCGCCTCGCGCGAGCACCGTGGGCACCACCGAACGCCGGGCTACCTCAAGGGCCGCGTGGGGACCGTCGAGCGCAGCCACGGCTCGTTCACGAACCCGGAGACACGCGCCTACGGCGAGTCCGGGCTGCCGGAGAAGGAGCTGTACCTCGTGCGCTTCGAGGACGGGCACCTGATCTACGCGGACATCTACGAGCACTGGCTGGAGCCGCAGTGAGTCACGACCACGACCATCCGCACGACCACGACCACGAGCCGATCGGGCACGACGGGGAGTCGCCGGCCGCGGCGCGGGCCCGGGCGCTCGAGGAGCTCCTCGTCGAGAAGGGCGTGATCACGCGCGAGTCGGTCAGGCAGGGGATCGACTGGCTCGTCTCGCGGTCGCCCGCCGACGGTGCACGGCTCGTTGCGCGCGCGTGGGTCGACCCCGAGTTCAAGGAGCGCCTCCTCGCCGACGCGCGGGAGGCGGCCGCCGAGCTCGGGCTGAACGCCGGCCCGTCGCCCGTCGTCATGGCCGTCGAGAACACCGAGAAAGTGCACCACATGGTCGTGTGCACCCTGTGCTCCTGCTATCCCCGCGCCCTGCTCGGGCCGCCGCCCGTCTGGTACAAGAGCTTGCCCTACCGCTCGCGGGCGGTCTCCGAGCCTCGCAGCGTGCTCGCCGAGTTCGGGGTCGAGCTCGACCCGGACGTCGAGCTGCGGGTCCTCGACTCGACCGCGGACGTCCGCTACCTCGTCGTCCCGCGCCGCCCGGAAGGCACCGGGGGCATGTCCGAGGACGAGCTGGCCGCGCTCGTGACGCGGGACAGCATGATCGGCGTCGCCCAGCCGGCAAGCCCGGCCGCGGCGGCGGCCCAGTAGCAGGCGTTTTCGGCCCACAGCCGGCGGGCAGAAACGAGTATGGTCGAAGAGCACCCGGCCTTCGAGCCGCCGGAGGACCGCGACGCGCCGATCTGGCGCTTCACCGACCTGGCCAAGTTCCTGTCCCTGCTCGTCCGTCGCGACCTCTACTTCCACCGCGCCGACCTCCAGGAGGACCCGTTCGAGGGCGCGATCTGGAAGCTGTACGGCCAGGACACCAAGCGCGTACCCGACCTCCCGAGCGCTGCCCGGCGCTGGCTGGACGACGGCGTCTTCGTCAACTCGTGGCACTGCAACGCGCACGAGTCGATGGCGATGTGGAAGATCTACGGCGCCGAGGCGTCGGGGATCGCGCTCCGCTCGACGTACAACCGGCTGATCCGCTCTTTCGAGGGCGCCCAGGCTCCGATCCACGTGGGCGTCGTCCGCTACCAGGACTTCGACGAGCGCGCCCCGCCGCAGGACGACGACTGGCTCCCGTTCATGCACAAGCGGAAGGCCTACGAGTACGAACAGGAGCTGCGTGCGGTGACCACTTGCGGCGACGAGGAGGCGACCGGCGTCTACGTCGGAGTCGACCTTGGCGAGCTCGTCGAGCGGGTCGTGCTCGCGCCCGGGACGCCCGAGTGGGTGCTCGAGCTCGCGCGCGACCTGGCCGGGCGGTACGAGCTCGAGGCACCGATCGAGGCGTCCGAGATCGACGTCCCCGTGCCGTAGTGTCCGGCTGTCGTGCGACTCGTCGTCGTGCTCGGTGCCGTGGCCGTCGTGGCCGTGCTCGTCCTGATCAACGCCTTCGCTCAGTCGCCGACGGCCGGCTGCCCCGATACCGGCGACCCGGCCGGGAAGGCGATCACCGACCCCGCCGAGCGTGCGCTCGTGGTCGGGACGTTCAGCCAGAAGACGATCGACAGGTGCTGGCCGGGAACACGGGTCCACTGACCGCGTGACGGGCCCGGCCACGGGCCGCGCACCTGATACAAGCGAGGGATGAGCCGGCGCGGCGTAGCCCTCTTCGCGGCGATGTGCGTGATCTGGGGGATCCCGTACGTCTTCATCAAGATCGCCGTGCGCGAGCTCGAGCCGACGGTACTCGTGCTCGGCAGGACGAGCCTCGCGGCGATCGCGCTGCTGCCGCTCGCCGCGGCCCGCGGCGCGTTGCGACCGCTGCTCCGACGCTGGCTGCCGCTGCTCGCCTTCGCGGTGATCGAGATCGCCGTGCCGTGGTGGCTGCTGGCGAAGGCCGAGCAGCAGCTCTCCAGTTCGCTGACCGCTCTGTTCCTCGCGGCCGTGCCGCTGATCGGCGCCGCGGTCGCGCGGACGACGGGCAGGCGCGAGCGCTTCAGCCGGCAGACGCTCGCCGGGCTCGGCCTCGGCGTCGTCGGTGTGGCCGTGCTCGCCGGATTCGACACCTCCGGCGTCGGCGTGCTGCCTGTCGTGGAGGTCGTGGCGGTGGCGGCCTGCTACGCGGTCGGGCCGGCGATCCTCGACCGCTATCTGAGCGACTCGCCCGCACTGGGGGTGATCTCGGCGTCGCTCGGGCTGTGCGCGCTCGTGTACGTGCCGCTGGCGTCCGCGCAGCTTCCGTCGAAGGCGCCGGGGGCGGAGGTGCTGACGTCGGTGGCGGTCCTGGCCACGGTGTGCACGGCAGCCGCGTTCGTCGTTTTCTTTGCCCTGATCGCCGAGGTCGGCCCCGTGCGGGCGACGGTGATCACGTACGTGAACCCCGCCGTCGCCGCGCTCGCAGGCGTCGCGTTCCTCGGCGAATCGTTCACGGCGGGAATGGGCGTCGGCTTCGTCCTGATCCTGGCGGGATCGGTGCTCGCGACCCGGCTTGTCGCACCCGCGGCTCCGCTCGAGCCCGCGGGCGCCGTCCAGGTGGATTGAGCGGCCGGTCTAGCTCGCGTCGATCACGGCCGTTCTGTAGCTCGCGATCAGCGCGGTGACCTGCTCGTTCGTAGCTCTCCAACCACTCGGACTGCCGTAGAAGGTCGTCGGCGCGCTGGCGAGGCACCTCCCCGACCTGCGCGTGACCGGCGCGGCTGCCGGCCTGCACGTCGTCCTCCGCCTGCCCTCGCGCGAGCTGGAGTCCGCCGTCCGGAGACTCGTCCGCTCACGCGGAGTGCTCGTCGACTCGCTCTCGCAGCACGCGCTGCCGGGTTATCAGGGCCCCGCAGGCCTGCTGGTCGGCTATGGGGCCGTCCCGGAGCCGACGATTCCGCTCGCGGTGGAGCAGATCGCCCAAGCCCTCCGCGACGCCATGAGCACGCGTCCCGAGCTGTGGGGCAGACCGTGGGACGCGCGCGCGGTCGCCTGAAGCCGACACAGCGAGGTGAGCTGAGCCGCCTCGCGTACCGACCGAAGCCGACGCGCGGATTCGAACCGCGGACCCCATCATTACGAGTGATGTGCTCTACCAGCTGAGCTACGTCGGCGTGCCGTCCGAGTTTACCCGGACGGTGTGAAGCTGATCGTGCCGCGGACGCCCGCCCCGTAGCGGACCTCGATCCGGAACGGGACCGGCGGGACCGGCACGGTGACGGAGCCGTGCGCGGTGATGTCGTCCGTCACTCGGCCCATCGCCGGCCCGCCGACGAGCCGGCCGACCCGGACGTTCAGGGTGACCGCTCCGGGGCTGACGTCGATGCGGACGCGGCGGGCGCCCGGTTCCCAGCGGTCGTAGGCAGCGTACGGGGAGCTCTCGCCGTCGCGGAACACACCCTCGGTGGCGGAGGCGAGGCGGAGCGGCGCGAGGGGCTCGTAGAGGACGAAGGCGCTGGTCGAGCGCAGCCGTCCGCCGAGAACTTCGAAGCGCGGGTCCGAGAGGACGAGCCGCGGGGTTGGCACGCCTTCCACGACGCCCGTCGCCCAGTCGAGCGTCCCATCCTTGTGCGCGAGCGGGATCGGCTCCGGCGAGCCGAGGCTGTAGACGGCGCGGGCGCTCCGGTTCCAGAACTCGGTCTCCCACCACGGCGCCCAGATCGTGAAGTAGTCGCCGCGGGCGGTCTCGGGCATGAAGTTCGCCGTGTTCAGGAGGACGACGTCGGCGTCTTTCCCAACGGTGTCGTCGACCCACGAGCGGTCGCGAGGAACCTGTGCGGTCTCTGCGACGGCGCGCGCCTGGTTGTCGGCCACGCGCGCTGCGAACCCGGCCGAGACCGCGAGGAACACGGCCATCAAGGCGACGAGGGCCCAGCGCCGCCAGACGAGCAGCGCGAGCAGGGGCACCGCGAGCGCGGCCACGATCAGCAGCGCCCGCAGCCCGTCCCCGAAGCCGATCGCGTTCCCGAGCCGACGGAAGAGCTCCATCCCGAGCGCGTTCCCGGGAAGCGACCCCGCTGTCAGCAGCGCATGCAGCGGTAGGAACCCGACGGCGAGCGCGAGCGCGGCGACGGTCGGCAAGCCGGCCCGAAGACGGCGGCCCTCGTCCCGCTCGACCCAGAGCACGAACGCGAGCATCAGCAGCGGCTGGAGGTAGAAGACGTACCGCTCCTTCAGCCCGTACGGCTCCCAGCTCCCCGACAGCCCGCCGAGGACGAGGAACCAGCCGAGGCACGCCCAGGTCACCGCCAGGAAGGCGCGCTCGCGGGGCGCTCTGCGCCCGACAGTGAGCAGCACCAGCGCAACGAGCGGCACGGCGCCCGTCGCAAGATCGAGGGCGGCGAGGGTCCGCACGAGCCAGCGGAGGACGCCGCCGATGCTGTAGCCCGCAGACGTCTCCGGGAACGTCTGCAGCGCGTCGCGAAAGAGCGACGGTCGCGCGATCTCGACGGCTGCCATCGCCACGATCGCGCCGACAGTCGGGACGAGCACGCCCGCGTACCGGCGCCACTGCGCTCGCGCGAACAGCAGGACGGCGGTCGGCACGACCGCAACGAGGACGAGCAGCTCCAACCGGGCGAGAGCCGCGAGCGCGATCGCGGCGAGGAGCAGCGCCTGCCGTTGAGGCCTGGGCTCCTCGAGCACGAGCGCCAGCGCGAAGACGGCGACCAGGAACGCGGGGAAGGCGAGGTTCTCCTGCATCAGCGCCCCGGTCAGCGCCAGCTCCGGCAGCAGAAGCGTGAGCACTGCGGCGACGGCCGCTGCGATCGGCGTCACGAACCGCCGGCTCCAGAGATAGACGGGCACGGCCGCGGCGGACACGAGCGCGATCCCGATTCCCTTGGCCACCGCGTACGTCGCGGCCATCGACGACAGGAGCCAGGCCGGCGCGAGGACGAGCGGATACGCGTACGTGATGTTGACGTGCCGCCCGCGGATCTCGAACAGCTGCCCGTTCGCAACGCTCTTCGCGAGCTCAGAGTGGACGAGCTCGTCGCTGAACAGCCACGGCATCGCGATCCGGCTCGCGAGCCAGCCGCGCAAGGCAGCCGTGACGGCCATGCCGACGGCGACGATCAGCCACCCGATGCCCGCGCTAGTCCGGATGCCGGATGCTACGACCCTCGGCGAGCGTCAAGGCCGTCGACACGAGCGCCAGGTGCGTGAACGCCTGCGGGAAGTTGCCGAGCTGTCGCTTCGCGCCCGGGTCGTACTCCTCCGCGAGCAGGCCGACGTCGTTCCGCAGGTCGAGGAGCCGCTCGAAGAGCTCCCGCGCCTCTTCCTCCTTGCCCTGCAGCGCGAGCACCGACGCGAGCCAGAACGAGCACGGCAGGAAGACGCCCTCGCCGGGCGGCAGCCCGTCGACCTCGTGGACGTCCTCGTCGTGCAGGTAGCGCAGCAGCAGCCCGTCGTAGGACAGCTCGCGCCGGATGGCCTCGACGGTCGAGACCATGCGCGGGTCGTCCGCGGGCAGGAACCCGAAGAGGGGCATGAGCAGCACGGCCGCGTCCAGCCGGTCCGAGTCGTACGACTGCGCGAACGCCTGCTTCTCCTCGCACCAGGAGCGCTTGAGCACCTCGGCGTGGATCTCGTCGCGCAGCGTCGCCCAGCGCTCGAACGGCCCTTCTCGCCCGAACTCCTCGTGGTAGCGGACGGCCCGGTCGAAGGCGACCCAGGCCATGACCTTGGAATGCGTGAAGTGGCGCCTCGGCCCGCGAACCTCCCAGATCCCCGAGTCCTCCTTGCGCCAGCCGTCCTCGAGCCACTCGAGGAACATCCGTGTGAGCGACCAGACGTGGTCGTCCGCGGGAGCTCCGTGCGTGCGGGCCTGGTAGAGCGCCTCGATCACCTCGCCGTAGACGTCGAGCTGCAGCTGCTCGGACGCAGCGTTGCCGACGCGGACCGGTGGGGAAGCTTCGTAGCCGGGCAGCCAGTCGAGCGTCCGCTCCTCGAGCCGCCGCTCGCCTGCGATGCCGTACATGATCTGCACGTCGGCCGCGTTGCCGGCCACCGCCCGCAGCAGCCAGTTGCGCCAGTCCACGGCCTCGTCGCGGTAGCCGGCGTTCAGCATGGCCGTCAGGGTCAGGGTTGCGTCGCGCAGCCAGCAGAAGCGGTAGTCCCAGTTGCGCACGCTGCCGATCTCTTCCGGGAGAGAGGTCGTCGGTGCCGCGACGATCCCGCCGGTCGGCGCGTACGTCAGCGCCTTGAGGACGAGCAGCGACTGGTGGATCTCGTCGTGGTAGTCGCCGCCGTGCGAGCACTTGTCCGCCCATTCGAGCCAGTAGTCCTCGGCGTCCGCGAGCGCCTGCTCGGGGTCGATCTCGTCCGGCGGCGGGCGATGCGACGGGAACCAGGTGAGGACGAAGGGGACGCGGTCGCCCGGCTCGAGGGTGAACTCGGCGACCGTGGTCAGGTTCTCGCCGCGCACCTCGGCCGGCGTGCGGAAGCAGAGCGCGTCCGGCCCGGCGACCGCGATTCTCGTGTGGTCGATCCGGCGTACCCAGGGGACGATCGACCCGTAGTCGAAGCGGATCACGAGCTCGGAGCGCATCGGCACCTTGCCGTCCAGGCCCTCGACGATGCGGACGATGTCCGGCGCCTCGCCGCGGGGCGGCATGAAGTCGATCGCGCGGACGGCGCCGCTCTCGGTCTCGAAGGTGGACTCGAGGATCAGCGTGTCGTGGCGGTAGCGGCGCGTTGCGCGGCGGACTTCCTCGTCGGGCGCGAGCAGCCAGCGGCCCTGCTCCGGCGTGCCGAGCAGCGCAGCGAAGCACGCGCCCGAGTCGAACCGCGGGAAGCAGCACCAGTCGATCGACCCGTCGCGTCCGACCAGCGCCGCCGTCTGGAGGTCGCCGATGAGGGCGTAGTCCTCGATCTTCACGGTCTGGCCGTGCGGAGGTCTTCGAGCTGCCGGCGAATCTTCTCGACTCGCTCGGCTGCTTCCTCGGCATCCTGCTGGGCCTGCTGCCAGCGCTTGTGCGCCTGGCGTTCCTCGGCGAGGGCGGCGCGGTGCTCGTCCTCCGCCTCGCGGAGCCGGTCGCGCGCCGCGGCGAGCGCCGTGCGGGCGGCGGCGGCGTTCTGCGACGGGCGTTTGGGCGCCTTGGCTCGCGGCTTCGCGTGTGCCGCGAGCGTCCCGAAGCCGGCGGGCTCGAGCTCCCTGGCCAGGCGGCCGCGGCGGATCTCCTCTGCCGCTTCGTCGTCGACCGCGGCGGCTTCGAGGCTCTGTCGGACGCGCGTGAGAACTGCTTCGGACGACTTGCCGCCGAGCTCGTCGCGGGCGGCGCCGACGAGCCGGTCGAGGGCCCGGCGCATCTCCTTGACCGCCTCCCGTGCCTCGGCCGCGGAACTGCCGCCGAGCTGGGCGTCCCGAGCCGCGGTCGCGGCCTCGAGGAACTCGTCGAGATCGGCATGGCGGCGGCGCGTGAGCTGGTTCACCGCCCAGGCCGCGGCCGAAGGCTTCGGCAGCGCCTTCACCTCGTCGGCCTCGTCCCGCAGTCCGCGGTCGCGCAGCTCCTTCGCGGCGGCGTTCCTCGCCGCCGTGAACTCGTCGAGCGGCAGCCCGTAGAGCCTCTCGGCAGCCTCGTCGACCGGATCCGCCATGGCCGGTCAGCCTAGACAACCGCGCGGCTCTCGCCCGCCCGGCATGTCTCAGCGACTGTTCCGGGGCCGCCACAGGGACAGGCACTGGGACAGGCACTGGGACAGGCGTGGGGACAGGCACTGGGACAAGCGCTGGGACAGCCTTAGGGACAGGCACCGGGCCCCGTCCCAAAAGCAGGAGCTACGCCGGTGCCGCCACGCTCGGCGCGAGCTCGCGGCGGAGCTGCACGAGCAGCGCCTCGAGCGCGAGCTTGGGCTGCAGGTTGAACTCCTCGTACGCGCGCCAGGTCTCGCGAACCAGCTCGACCGCCCGCTCCGCGGCGGCTATCCGCTCGACCGAAGCGTCCTCGGCGAGCTGGGCCAGGTGGTCGTAGTGCGCGACGACGCCGTCCGCCCCGGCGGCGACGCAGATCAGGTCGCGGTACCAGGCGGCGAGCTCCTCGAGCGCCTCCAGCACGCCCTCCCGCTGCGCGCCGAACTCGGCGCGCCGGAGCCGCTGCTCGGCCTCCCGCGCCGGGAGGTCGACCCACTCGAGCTGCTCCTCCACCGCCTTCCTCGCTTTCGCCGCCTCGGCGTCGACGAGCGCCAGCAGGCGCGACGCGGCGAGCGAGGTCGAAAAAGCGGGATCCGCATAGACGGCGCGGGCGATCCCGAGCAGCTCGTCGCGCCGGGCCCCCGCGTCGAGGTCGAGCAAGCGCTCTGCCCGGTCGAGCCGTCCGCCCGCCACGCGCGCCACCGCGGTCGCGCGCTCGGGCGGCAGCCCGGGCGCCCACGCGTCCACGAGCGCGCGCACCGCGCGCTCGGACAGCCGCGTGAACGGCACGAGCTGGCAGCGCGACCGGATCGTCTCGGGCAGCGGGCCGAGCTCGTCGGCGAGCAGCAGGATGACCGCGTACTCCGGCGGCTCCTCGAGATCCTTGAGCAGCGCGTCGGCCGCTTCCGCGTTCAGCAGGTGCGCCGAGACGATCAGGTAGACGCGCCACGCAGCCTCGAACGGGCGCATGTGCAGGTCGCGCCGCAACGTGCGGATCTCGTCGATCCGGATCTGGTCGCCGAGCGGCTCGAGGACGTAGAGGTCGGGATGCGCGCGCCGCTCGACGCGGCCCCGGTCGCCGAGCAAGGCCGCCGCGAACGCGAGCGCCGTCTTTCCCTTGCCGACCCCGGCCGGCCCGTGGAAGAGGTAGGCGTGCGCCGGTCCCTCCGCGATCGCCGCCTGCAGCAGCCGCTTCGCCTCGGCCTGCTCGACGATCTCGTCAAACACGCGCGGCGAGCTCCTCGCGCACGCGCGACGCGAGCTCCTCGCGCGCGAGCGACCCGTCCAGCAGGACGACACGCTCCGGGAACCGAGCCGCCGCCTCCCGGTACCCCGCCTCGACCGCCTCGCGGAACTCCGCGCCCTCGCGCTCGATCCGGTCCGGCCGGCGGCCGAGCCGCGCCGAAGCCGTCGCCTCGTCGACGAGCAGGACGAAGGTGCGATCCGGGCGAAGGTCGGCGACCGCCGCGTTCAGGTCGAGCACGCGGTCGACGCCGAGCCCGCGCGCGACGCCCTGGTAGGCGAGCGACGAGTCGACGTACCGGTCGCTGACGACGATCGCGCCGCGGGCGAGCGCCGGGCGGATCACGCGTTCCGCCAGCTCGGCCCGGGCGGCCGCGAACAGGCTCGCCTCGGCCCAGGCGGTCATCTCGGGGCCTTCCAGCAGCAGCTCCCGGATCCGCTCGCCGAGCGGCGTTCCGCCGGGCTCCCGCGTCGCCACGACCTCACGCCCGCCGTCCCGGAGGAAAGCCGCGGCGAGCTCGGCCTGGGTCGATTTCCCCGAGCCGTCGACTCCTTCAAAGGTCACGAACATCCCGCGCTTACGATACGGCCCGATGCGGGCG
>Ga0070741_10006799_pt1 | contig 24250 bp, 24 predicted proteins | sample Coa_R1_4_FD_66440 | JGI IMG/M metagenome (GOLD analysis project Ga0070741, IMG submission 66440) | Surface soil microbial communities from Centralia Pennsylvania, which are recovering from an underground coalmine fire - Coalmine... | ecosystem: Environmental > Terrestrial > Soil > Unclassified ...
GCCCGTGCGCCTGGTGAAATCGCGGGCGTGCCAGTCGAGGGCGGCGTGCAGCCCGTAGTCGTCGAGCATCGGCGGCCGCAGCTCGGACATCACGTTGTCGATCGTGTCGGCGGTCGCTCCGAGCAGGTGCTGCGAGTCGTCTAGGCGCGAAGCCACCTCCTCGTCGGCGGACGAGGGCAGCCGCGTCCTCAGGATGTCGAGATTGATGGACAGCGCGGTAAGGTTTTGCCCGACACGATCGTGAAGCTCGCTCGAGAGCCGGCGACGCTCCATCTCCTGCACCTCGACCAGCCGCCGCGAGAGCGCCTGCAGCTGCGCCTGGCTCTCGCGCAGGTGCGCGGTCATGTCGTTCGCGATGGCGACTGCGCGGCTGCGGGAGGAGGCCATCGCGTATAGCACCCCGAAGAGCAGCAAGGAGGACAGGACGCCGCCGGAAGCAACCCACAACGGCAGGATGCGATCGAGGCTGCTGATGATCGCATTCTTGCCGGCGCTATACTCGAATTCCCACGAGCGCCCGCCGATCTCCATGGGCACCACATGGCGGAACTCCGTGCCGGCGTCGCGCACGGACGGTGCAGCGTCGGCTGCGCCGCGCAGCTGTTCGCTGTCGAACAGCAGCCGACGGCTTTCGTTCGAGATAGGCTCCGCCGCGTCACGGCTCGCTCCCGCGTCGTAAAGCCGGATGCGCATGTACTGAAGCATCTCGGGCGACACGTTGCCGCCGACCGCGCCGGCCGAATTGCTTTCGATGAGCACGCCGCGCATCAGGTTCTCGAGGTTGAAGCCCGCCCCGACAGAGCCGATGTAAGCGGCCCGCCGCTGTTCGAGGGTCTGGACAGGCATCCCAATGCGGTATACCGCGAGCCGCATCGCGAGATAGATTGATTCCTTCGCCTGCTTGATGCGCAGTGGCTGACCCGAGGCAGTGAGTGCCCCGCTGTCGCGCGCGGCGTGCAGCGCCGCTAGCAGCCGACCCGGGTTTGAAGCAGCTGGATTCGCGGCTATGTCCAGGCCAAACGCGAACTCGTAGCCCTCCATGGGCTCGAGATAGACGACGACGAAATACTCGGGTCGCTCGCCCGGCGGCTTGATGGCGAAGCCGGGATACCCGCGAGGATTCATGCTCGTATCGTGCCGCACCGACTCCTCGAATGCATGCCTTTCCCTCTGAAGAACGTATTTGGCGTAGTTGAGCGAGTCGAAACCAGGATAACGCTGCGCCAGATCGAGCGATTCCACAAAACGGTGGAAACGTCTACGGTCGACGCCCATGTCGCTCTCGAACAGCGCGCGTAGCGCGTACATGACGTCCGCGTAGGAGCGCAGGCGGCCTTCAATGATGCCGTTCGCGTCGTTCGCCTCGCGCTCGAAGCGGAGGCGCGCTACGCGTTCCACGGAATCGTGCACGACACCGAAGAGAAGAATGGATGCCGGGATTCCGATCGCTAGTACGGACCAGGGAAGGAGCGACCAGTACGCTCGCCGGCCTCCCCGCGGCCGCTGCTCGGCGACGATCGATTCCATCTTCATCGTCGCGGAATTATGCGTGACGCCAGGAAAATAAAGAAGCGAGGGAGGCCGGAAAGATCCGGCTCCCTCGCAGCATCCCTCAGGCGTGCACCGCTGGCGCGGCAGAACGTTCGGGATGAATCGACGCAGCCGACATCGCGGCTTGATCCGCGTTGATTGCCGCGGCCGACATCGCCGCGCTGTCGGCACGGATTGCCGCAGCCGACATCGCCGCGTTGTCGGCGCGGATAGCAGCCGCAGACATCGCCGCGCTGTCGGCGCGGATAGCAGCCGCAGACATCGCCGCGCTGTCGGCGCGGATAGCAGCCGCAGACATCGCCGCGCTGTCGGCGCGGATAGCGGCCGCAGACATCGCCGCGCTATCGGCGCGGATAGCGGCCGCAGACATCGCCGCGCTGTCGGCGCGGATAGCGGCCGCAGACATCGCCGCCTGCTCGGCACGGATCGCCGCGGCCGACATGGCCGCCGCCTGAGGCCGGATCGAGGCCGCCGACATCGCCGCGCGCTCGGTCCGGATCGCTTGCGCTCGCACAGCCGCCGCGGACATCGCCGCGTTGCCTGCCTGGACGGCTGCCGCTGACATCGCCGCTGTCCGCGCGCTCACGGGCACGCCGGTCCATGCCTCCGTCGAGACGTCGGCATCACCGAATTCTGCCTCGTACAGCTTGCGCGTCTTCTCGGCTGCCTGGTTGCGCTTCTCCATGTCCTCCTCGGTGAGCTTGCCGACGTGCGGGTTGTGATGCAGGTATTTCCCGAACATCGTCTCGCAATCCCGGTGATACTTCATCGTCTGCAGAATGTGTGTATGCCAGAACTCGTCGACGTCCTTGCTTAGGAGTATCTCCTCGGCGTCCTCCGGGTGCTTGGCCAGCATCGACAGATAGATCTTGTATGCGTGCTCAATGCTGTCCGCGTATTCCCGGCTCCAGCCTTCTCCGAGCTTCGGGTCCATGATCCGGACCTTGACGCTCTCCAGATCCAGGGACTGGATCGCCGCGAGCATGACTTCCACTGGCCTTCCTGTGTGCAACATAGTCCTCTCCTGACTCGGTGAGAAAAAAAAGGTGGTACTACAGAGTGCCTTAACTCCCTGAAGCTAAAAATGGATTTCGGGTGCGAGCCACCTCCTGTCGTGCAGCTGATCGGTAAGCGCTTGCGCGGGGGCCGCGGCACTGGCGGCTCGTGGGGGAAGGGGCTCGGCGGCCGCCCCGTCCCGGGAATGCCTCCGATGTGCTACACCGGCCCTTGGGCGAATCTACCGAGCGTCAGGAAACAGAGGTGTAGGTTTTAAGTGACAGTTGCTGTAGGTGATTTCCTGCATTAATGTAGGGCCCCGTGAGGCCAGGGGAGCGCCTCGCGGGCCCGCGCCACGCGGCGGCCCTCTCCAGGGCTCCCGGACAATTACAAGAAACCGAGGAAATCGCGATGACGCAGGCCACGTTCCACTGCGATTGCGGCGCAGACCCCCAGATCCGTTCGATCCGGCTGAGCGTGGTGAACCTCAATCCTCCCTACGGCGCCGCACGGGTGCGTGGCGCGCCGGGCTCCTCCTGGACCCGCCTCGAGCGGATCGCCAAGCCGCTGGATGTGGACGCGACGACGCCCTACGTCGAGGTCGAGTTGCTCGACCAGACGCGCTCGTGCACGGTCGCGTGCATCGGCTGGACGGCTTCGGACGGCACGCTGCATCCGTGCCCGGAGATCAGGGAGATGACGCTGAAGCAGGGCGACACGCACTTCCGCGCGCAGCCGCCCGCGCCGCGCCACGCGCGGCCGTTCTAGCCGACGGCCGCGATCTTGGAGAGCAGGTCCTTCTCTTTGACCGGCTTGATGACGTAAGCCTTCGCGCCCTGGCGCAGGCCCCAGAGCTCGTCGGTCGCCTGGCTCTTGCTGGTGCAGAGGATGATCGGGATGTGCTTGGTCTGCTCGTCCTTGACGAGCGCGCGCGTCGCCTGGTAGCCGTCCATGTCGGGCATGACGACGTCCATCAGGATGAGATCGGGCTGGCCGCTCTTCGCCTTCTCGATCGCCTCGGCGCCGCTCTGTGCGGTCGTGCACTGGTAGCCGTGCCGCGACAGCATCTCGGACAGGAACGCGCGGTTGGTCGCCGAGTCGTCGACGACGAGGATCTTTCTCACGGGCATGACGTCGCTCCTGCCGGGGAAGGCGCGATCAGGTCGGGCCCGATCTGGCCGACCGCGGTCACGCCGGAGAGCTGCATCGCGCGCACCAGCTCGTCGCGCAGGATCTCGATCGCGCGCCGCGCGCCCGCCTCGCCCGCGGCGCACACGCCCATCAGCGTCGCGCGCCCGAGCATGACGGCGTCGGCGCCGAGGGCGAGCGCCTTCACCACGTCGACGCCGCGGCGCACGCCGCCGTCGACCATGACGCTCGCCTTGCCGTTCACGGCGCGCACCACGTGCGGCAGCGCGTCGAGCGCGGCCGAGGCGCCGTCGAGCTGGCGTCCGCCGTGGTTCGAGACCACGATCGCGTCCACGCCGAGCGCGGCGAGCTTCTCCGCGTCGTCGCCGCGCAGCACCCCCTTCACGAGCAGCTTGCCGGCCCAGCGGTCGCGGATCTCCTTCATCCGGTCCCAGTCGAACGCCGGGTCCCAGAAGCGCCCGATCGACGAGGCGATCTCGGCGGAGCTCCTCGCCTCGGGAGTGAAGCCCGCGACGTTCTCGAGCACCGGCATCCCGCGGCGCAGCACCGAGAGCACCCAGCCCGGGTGCATGGCGAAGTCGAGGACGTTGCGCGGCGTGAAGCGGAACGGCACGGCGAAGTCGTTGCGGAAGTCGCGCTCGCGCTTGCCGCCCACCGGGACATCGACCGTGATCATGAGCGCCTCGTAGCCGAAGCGGCGCGCGCGCTCGATCAGCTCCATCGTGATACTGCGCGTCTTGAACACGTAGGCCTGGAACCACAGCCGCCCGGGCGCCTCGCGCGCGACGCGCTCGATCGACGCGGTCGCCATGGTCGAGAGCGTATAGGGGATGCCGGCCGCGGCCGCGGCGCGCGCGATGCCGATGTCGCCGAGCGGCCAGCCGAAGCCGGGAGCGCCCGTGGGACCGATCGCGATCGGCAGCGCGGAGCGGCCGCCGAGGAGGGTCGTGGAGGTGTCGACGCGCGTCACGTCGACGAGCGTCCTCGGGGCGAGGCGCACGCGCTCGAACGCGGCGCGGTTGGCGCGCAGGGTGGCTTCGTCCTCGGCGCCGCCGTCGTAGAAGTCGAACACCGCTCGCGGCAGCCGCTTGCGCGCGATCCGCCTCAGGTCCTCGATCGACCAGGCGCGCGTGACGGCGGCGGCGGCGCGCCGCGACGTCGCGCACGAGGACGCCGCGGAGCCCGCGGGGTCGCCCGCCGCGTTCCGCAGTTCGCTCGCGCTCATCGTTCTGGAATCTCCCTGGGGCCTTGACGGCCGGATCAACGCGGCATTCTACCGCGACCGGGGCCGACGCACGGGGAGGCGTGCGCGGCGGACCGTGTCAGCGACGCCCGCGCAGCGCCATCGCGTGCTCGTCGAGCACCGGCGTCCCGGGCTGGGGGCTATCGACCTGGCGCGCCTGCACCAGGCGCGCGTCGCTCCACGGGCTCTTGCCCGCGGCGGCGCCGATCACGAAGCGCAGCGTGGCGAGCTCGCGCGCCCGCGACTCGGTCTCGGCGCGCACCTGGACGGCCTCGCGCGACAGGCTGTAATCCCACTCCGGCGCGTCGTACCGGACGGGAGTCAGGAGGTAGGTCCGCATGGCGCCGAGCGCCGCGCCGGCGGCGCGGACCGCGGGCTCATTCCCAGCGGGCGCGGTGCGGACGCGGCGGATTGCACTCGACGAGCCGGCGCACGCTTGCGACTTCGTTCCTCGCCGCGTTCGCCTTCTGCATCGTCTCCCGGGTCGGGACGCCGTCGGGACGCAGGAGGTAGTCCCGGGACACCTGCTCCTGTGCGGTCCGATACCGCTCCATGGCCGCGTTCCAGCGCGCGTGCAACAGGGTCTCTCGCTTGTCCATAGGACCTCCTCTTTCTAAGTCTCGACTCTCGGGAAGGGATACGCATGACGACGTCATCGCGTCCCGCGGATAGACTTGGAGGCGGCTCTCGCGGACGGGTTCCGCCGCGCGGCCAACAAAAAAACTTCTGCGTCGAAAGGAGAAGTCGCGCCGCAGCGCGACAAGAGACGCTCGCGCGCCTCTGTTACTGCTTCGGGCGAACGCCCGCGGCGAGCTGCCGGTTCGCCGGCAGATTGCGCAGCTCGACCTTGCGTCGCTCGTAGCACGCGGCGCAGATCCATCGGATCGGCCCGATCTTGCGGAACTCCGCAGTCGTCCAGTGGCTACCGGTAGTGCAGAAGCGTGTTTTCGATTCTCCGGCCATGTCGCTCTCGGGAAGACCAAAAAAACGGGCACCTCCTCGCGGAGACCCGATACTTGGAATGCCGCGGATGCGGCCGCGGCGCTGAAGAACCGCCAGTGTGCGGTCTCCCGGGCCGAATGGCAAGGGGCCGAAAGAACCCGGGACGGTAAGTCCCTGCCGCGCTGCGGAAAACCTGCTCAGCCGAAGGCGATCATCCCGCCGGCGACGGCCGCCGCGAGGGCCACCGTAAACAGCAGCCGCGGCCCCGGGTCCCGCAGGAGGCGGCGGGTGAGCCCGACCGGGCGCGCGCGCCGGCGCAGCCGGGCGCCATCGCGCCGTCCGGGGGTCGCGAGCCGGTCGAGCGCGGCCGAGCAGTCGAAGCGCGCCGAGAGCGGCAGCCGCGTGTCCGAGCCGATCGCGCCCGCCGCCGGCGCGACCACGCGGGTCGGCTCGGGCTCGAGCTTGATCGTCTTGGTGGCGCTGCGCTCGCCCTCGGGCTCGGGCTCGCGGCCGCGCAGCTCGGCGAGGCAGGCGCGCAGGTCGGCCGCCATCTCGTAGGCGTCCTGGTAGCGCACGTCGGGCTCCTTCTTCAGCGCGCGCGCGACGACGAAGTCGAGCATCGCCGGCACCTCGGGGTTCAGCCGGCTCGGCGCCACCGGCTGGAACGCCTGCACGTTGTGCAGGATCTGCGGCGTGTCGTTGCCGGCGAAGAGCGACGTGCGCGTGAGCATCTCGTAGAGCACGGTGCCGAGGGAGAAGATGTCGGAGCGGTGGTCGACCGGCTCGCCCGCGACCTGCTCGGGCGACATGTAGCGCGGCGTGCCGAGCACGACGCCGGTCGAGGTCTTGAGGTCGGACGCGCGCATGCGCGCGATGCCGAAGTCCATGATCTTCACCTTGCCGCGCGGCATGAGCATGATGTTGCTCGGCTTGACGTCGCGGTGGACGACGCCGTGCTCGTGCGCGTAGCCCAGGCCCTCGGCGACCTGCTGCGCGATGTCGATCGCCTCGGCGAGCGGGATCTGGCCCTCCTGCATGCGCGCGCGCAGCTCCGTGCCGTCGAGCAGCTCCATCGCCATCCATGCGAGGTCGCCCTCCTCGCCGTAATCGTGGATGGTGATGATGTTCGGATGATTCAGCTTGCCGGCCGCCTTCGCCTCGAGGAAGAAGCGCGCCTGGTATTCCGAGCGCCCCGAGGCGTCCTCGCCCATGCCGATGGTCTTGAGCGCGACGGTGCGGTCGAGCACCGGGTCTTTCGCCTTGTAGACGACGCCCATCGCGCCGCGTCCCAGCTCGGCCGCGATCTTGTAGCGGCCGATTCGCACCTGCTTCTTCGCGGCCATGCGCTAGAACTTCGCTTTCTGCACCAGGCCGCGCAGGAACGCCTGGCTGTCGCGCGTCGACTGGCGCACTTTCGCGATGGTGTCGTCGAGAAAGCGCGGCTGGCGCGGGTCCGCCGAGGCGCGCAGGCCGATCCCCGCGCCGACGAACAGCACGACGCTCGCCGCGGCGAGCGCGTTCAATCGCCGCCGCCGGCGTCCGGGCGCGGCTGCGTCCGGCGTATACAGCTCGTGCGTGCGCAGGCCCGCGTCGGTGAAGGTGCCGGCGGGCACGAGGACCGCCTCGGCGCCGGGCGACTCGTCGGCGACCGCGTCGCGGAACGCGCGCGAGGCGAGCACGCGCCCCGGCGACGAGAATTCCGCCGCGCTCGCCGCGACCGCGATGCCGTCGCCCGTCATGCCGTCGCGCCTCTTCGCGCCCGCGAGCGCGACCGCGCCGTGGTTGATCCCGATCGCGAGCGGCAGGCCGGCGGCGGACGCGGCGAGCGCGCGCTCGGCCGTCGCGAGCGCCGCGCGCGCCGCGCCGAGCACGACCAGCGCGATGCCGTCGGAGGCGTCGAGGACGACGCGGTCCGCCGGCGCGATGCCCGCGGCGGCGACCGCGACCACGGCCTCGAGCTGCGCGCGCAGGCGCGTCTGCTCCTGGACGGTGCGGCGCGCGAACTCCTGGATCTTGAGGAAGACGACGCTCGCGAGAAACGTCGCGGGTTCGTTCTTATTCGGCATGGCCGGCAGCATGACGGGTTTCCGGAATTTTGGGAAGCAAGCGCGGCGACCGCCTCGCGCCGCCTGCGGTATATTTCCGCCCGTCCCCCATGTCCGACCCGAAGCCCTCCTTCCATCCGTCGCCGAGCAAGCCCAGGCTGCGCCTGCCCGCGCTCGCGTGCGACACGCACGTGCACGTGTTCGGGCCGAGCCGCGTGTTCCCGTTCGCGCCCGAGCGGCCGTTCACGCCGGCCGACGCGCCGAAGGAGAAGCTCTTCGCCATGCACGCGAGGATGGGCATCGGGCGCTGCGTGATCGTGCAGTCGACCTGCCACGGCTACGATAACCGCGTCGTCGCCGACGCGATCGCCGCGAAGAGCGGCGCGTACTGCGGCGTCGCGCTCGTGCCGCCGACCGTCGCCGACGCGGATCTGCGCCGCCTCGACGCGCTCGGCTTCCGCGGCGCGCGCTTCAACTTCGTGACGCATCTCGGCGTCGGCACGCCGCCCGCCGAGGCGATCGCGCTCTCGGCGCGGCTCGCGCCGCTCGGCTGGCACCTGCAGGTGCACTTCGCGCCGGAGCTGATCGACGAGCTCGCGACCTTCCTGCTGCGCTCGGCGGTGCCGGTCGTGATCGACCACATGGGGCGCGTCGACGCCTCGCTCGGCGTCGCGCAGCCCGCGTTCCGCAAGCTCGTGCAGCTGATGCGGGATCCGCGCTTTCGCATGAAGGTGAGCGGCAGCGAGCGCCTCTCGCGCGAAGGACCGCCGTGGAAGGACGCGCGGCCGTTCGCGCGCGCGCTCGTCTCCGAGTTCGGCGACCGCGTGTTCTGGGGCACCGACTGGCCGCACCCGAACCTCGGCTTCGTCCCCGACGACGGCACGCTCGTCGACCTGCTCGCCGAGATCGCGCCGGGCGAGGCCGAGCGCCAGGCGCTGCTCGTCGACAATCCCGAGCGCTTCTACGGATTCCCGGTGAAGCTCGGGGAAGCGCCGTGAGCGGGCGCCTGCAGGACAAGGTCGCGATCGTCTCGGGCGCGGGCTCGGTCGGCCCCGGCTGGGGCAACGGCCGCGCCATCGCGGTGCGCTTCGCCGAGGAAGGCGCGAAGGTGTTCGCGGTCGACCGCGAGCCCGCGCGATTGGCCGAGACGCTCGAGCGGGTCCAGGCGTTCGGCGGCGAGATAAGAACGCACCAGTGCGACGTCGCCGACGGCGCGTCGGTCGCGGCGATGGTCGAGGCGTGCGTTGCGGCGTACGGCCGCGTCGACATCCTGGTGAACAACGTCGGCGGCTCGGCCGCGGGCGGGCCGGTCGAGATGTCGGAAGAAGTCTGGGACGCGCAGGTCGACTACAACCTCAAGAGCGTGTTCCTCGGCTGCAAGCACGTCATCCCGGTCATGGAGCGCCAGGGCGGCGGCGCCATCGTCAACATCGCCTCGACCTCGGGCACGCGCTGGACCGGCTCGGCGCAGGTCGCGTACGCCGCGACCAAGGCCGGCGTCATCCAGCTCTCGCGCGTCGTCGCCGTGCAGTACGGGAAAAAAGGCATCCGCGTGAACACCGTCGTGCCGGGCCAGCTGCACACGCCGATGGTGGAAGCGCGCCTCGCGAAGCAACGCGCCGGCGGCGACGTGAAAGCCATCCTCGAGCAGCGCGCGAAGCGCATCCCCTTGCCGATCGAGGGCGACGGGCGCGACACCGCGAACGCGGCGCTCTATCTCGCCTCTGACGAGGCGCGGTTCGTTACCGGGACAGAGATCGTGGTGGACGGAGGCATGAGCGTCCGCTGCGACTAGCCTTGTCATCCTGAGCGAAGCGAAGGATCTGCTTTTGAATTTCCGAAAAGCAGATTCTTCGGCCGCTTCGCGGCCTCAGAATGACAGCTACTCCTTGAACCCGATCGCCTTGATGATCCCGCCCCAGCGCTTCTGCTCCTCGGCGAGGAACTTCGCGTACTCCTGCGGCGTCGACGGCGCGGCGACGCCGCTCACTTTCGCGAACTGCTCGAGCAGCTCCGGCGTTTTCAGCGCCGCGACCGACGCGTCGTGCACGCGCTTGAGCACCGGCGCCGGCGTCCTCGCGGGCGCGACCAGGCCGTACCAGTTGTCGCTGACCACGTTCGGATAGCCCTCCTCCGCCGTCGTGCGCACGTCGGGGAGCGAGGGAGCGCGCTTCGCGCTGGTCACGGCGAGCGCTTTCAGCTTGCCCGCCTTGATGTGCGGCAGCACCACGGGCACGTCGAAGAATCCCATCTGCACCTGCCCGCCGAGCAGGTCGTTCACCGCGGGCGCGGCGCCTTTGTACGGGACGTGGACGATATCGATCTTCGCTTCGGACTTGAGGAGCTCGCCCGCGAGGTGCGTGATGCCGCCCGCGCCGGCGGAGCCGTAGTTGACCTTGCCGGGGTTCGTTCTCGCGTAGGCGAGGAGCTCCGCGAGCGTGTTCGCCGGCACCGAGGGATGCAGGACGATCACCTCCGGGACCTTCACGACGGTCGTGATGAGCGCGAGGTCCTTGTTGGGATCGTAGGGCATGCTCGAGAGCGAGAACGGCGCCATCGCGACCGAGCCCTGGTTGTTGAATCCGAGCGTGTAGCCGTCGGGCGCCGCCTTCGCGACCGAGTCGATGCCGAGCACGCCGCCGACGCCGCTCTTGTTCTCGACGACGATCTGCTGGCCGAGCTGCGCGCCGAGCGCGTGCGCGAAGGTGCGCCCGAAGATGTCGGCGGGGCCGCCGGCGGGGAAGCCGACGATCAGCTTCACGGGCTTCGACGGATACGCCTGGGCCGAGGCGAGCACCGGGACGAGCGCGAGCAGCACGAGCGACTTCGATAGCTTCATGGGGCCTCCTCTTGGGCGATTGTAGTCGAGCCGGCCATAAGAAGCTTTGATTCCCGGCGCCGCCTTCCGCCGGTATCGTTACGGCTCGCAGCAGGGATTGCGGCGTGTTTTTTTCGCCGCCCGGAGCCATCCCAACACTTCAAACGCTCCGTCCCTCCGTTTCACGATAACAAGACACTCAGAGCGGCGCCGCGAGCGCCGAGCGCCGGAGCGCGAGATTCGTGCGTCCGTTCGCGACCGCCGCCGTTTCGTTCAGGGAGAACGCCATGCGCAAGCACGCCTGGCCGCTGCTCGCGGCCGCGTCGGTCGCGCTGTCCGCCGTTGCGGGCACCGCGCGCGCCGACGACCTGCCCCGGATCTCGGTCGAGTCGGGACGCATCGAGGTCGACCGCCGCGACATCAAGGGCATCCCCGAGGTGTCGATGTACGCGCAGAGCTCGGGCATCGCGCTCACGGCGCCCGAGGTCCCGGGCCGCCGCACGATCGTCGAGGCGACGGTCGCGGGCGAAGGCACCGAGACCTTCTTCGGCTTGCAGCCGCGCCTGCGCCTCGGCTACGGCAAGGGCGACGGCGCGAGCCCGGTCACCGGCTACAACGACGTCTTCGTCCGCGGCGTGCTCGTCAAGGAGTTCGATTAAGGGCGGCTAGAATGGCGGGCCATGCAGCCCCTCGCCGGCGTCACCGTCGTCACCCTCGAGCACGCGATCGCCGCGCCGCTCGCCACGCGCCATCTCGCCGACCTCGGCGCGCGCGTGATCAAGGTCGAGCGTCCCGGCACGGGCGACTTCGCGCGCGGCTACGACGAGCGCGTGCGCGGGCTGTCGTCGCACTTCGTCTGGACCAACCGCGGCAAGGAGAGCCTCACGCTCGACCTGAAGCACCCCGAGGCGCTCGGGGTGCTCCGGCGCCTCGTGATGGAACGCGCCGACGTGCTGGTGCAGAACCTCGCGCCGGGCGCGGCCGCGCGCCTCGGGCTCGACCACGCGAGCCTCGCGCCGCAGAAGCCCGGGCTCATCGTCTGCGACATCTCCGGCTACGGCGCCGACGGCCCGTACCGCGACAAGAAGGCGTACGACCTGCTGATCCAGAGCGAGGCCGGCGTGCTGTCGGTGACCGGCACGCCCGAGGAACCGGTGAAGACCGGCATCTCGGTCGCCGACATCGCGGCCGGCATGTACGCCTACTCGAACGTCCTCGCCGCGCTCATCGAGCGCGCGCGCACCGGCCGCGGCCGGCGCATCGACGTCTCCATGCTCGAGTCGCTGGTCGAGTGGATGAGCTATCCCCTGTACTACGCCTTCGACGGCGCCTCCCCGCCCGAGCGCACCGGCGCGCGCCACGCGACCATCTATCCCTACGGCCCGTTCCCGGCGCGCGACGGCGCGACGGTCATGCTCGGCATCCAGAACGAGCGCGAATGGGCGGCGTTCTGCGACAAGGTGCTCGCGCGTCCGGAGCTCGCGTCCGATCCGCGCTTCGCGAGCGTCCCCAAGCGCGCCGCCGCGCGCGAGCAGCTCGCGCCGATCATCGCGGCGGCGTTCTCGCGCCTGAGCGCCGACGAGCTGGTGCGGCGCCTCGACGGCGCGCAGATCGCGAACGCGCGCGTGAACGACATGCGCGGCGTCTGGGCGCATCCGCAGCTGCGCGCGCGCGAGCGCTGGCGCGACGTCGACACGCCCGCGGGCACGGTGCCGGCGCCCGCGCCGCCCGGAATCCCGGCTGAAGACGCGCGCATGGACCCGGTGCCCGCGCTCGGCGAGCACACCGAGGCGATCCTGCGCGAGCTGGGACTGGACGAGGCCGGCGTCGCGCGGCTGCGCGCCGCGAAGGCGATCTAGCGCCTCAGGAAGGCTGCGTCTCCGTGCGCTCGACGCGCGACACGAGGACCTTGTCGACGCGGTTGCGGTCCATGTCGACGACCTCGAGGCGCAGGTCGTTCCAGCGGAACGCGTCCCCGGCGCGCGGCACGCGGCCGAGCTGCGCCATGACGAAGCCGCCGAGCGTGTGGAAGTCGCCCTCTTCCTCGCCCGGCAGGTCCCCGACCTCGAGCAGCTGGCGGAAGCGGTGCAGGTCGATCGTCCCGTCGAGCAGCCACGAGCCGTCGTCGCGCCGCGCCGCGCCCGGCTCCTCGTCCCCGTGCGCGGGCAGCTCGCCGACGATCGCCTCGAGCACGTGGCTCAGCGAGACCAGGCCGAGCGGATGGCCGTACTCGTCGGCGACCAGCGCGACCTCGACGCGGTGCCTCCTGAAGCCCTCGAGCACCTGGAGCACCGACAGCGTCGGCGGGATGATGAAGGGCGCGCGCAGCGCGGCCGCGAGGTCGATCTTCTCGCCCGCGAGGCAGCGGCCGAGGAGGTCGTGGGTGTGCAGCATGCCGACCACCTCGTCGCTGCCGCCGCGACACACGGGAACGATCCAGTCGGGGCTGGCGACGATCTTGCGCCGGTTCACCTCGAAGTCGTCGTAGAGGTCGAGGTAGAACATCTCCATGCGCGGCGTCATGATGGCGCCGACCGGCTGCTCGTCGAGATGCAGGATGTTCGAGACGAGCGCGGGCTCGGTCTTCTCGAACACGCCGGCGCGCGCGCCCTGGCGCATGAGCACCACGATTTCCTCGTCGGTCACCGGGGCGCCCTCGCGCGGCCCGGCGCCCGCGGCGCGCAGCAACCAGGCGCTCGACGCGCTGAGCAGGCGCACCAGCGGCGCCGCCGCGCGCGCGAGCGCCTGCATCGGCCGCGCGATGCGCGCGGCGATCGCCTCGGGGCTGCGCAGCGCGAGCTGCTTCGGCACCAGCTCGCCGACCACGACCGAGAAGTACGTGATGATCACCACGGTACCCGCGAGCGCGAGCCCGTGCGCATAAGGCGCGAGCGGCGCGAACCCGGCTAGCCACGCGCCGAGCCGGTTCGCGATCGCGTCCTCGCCGAACGCGCCGGTGAGGATCGCGATGCTCGTGATCCCGACCTGCACGGTCGACAGGAAATGGCTCGGCCGCTCGGCGAGATCGAGGGCCCGCGCGGCGCCCGGACGCCCTTCCTCGGCCCAGCGCTGCAGCCTCGCCTTGCGCGCCGAGACGAGCGCCATCTCCGACATCGCGAAGAAGCCGTTCAGCAGGATCAGCAGGCAGACGATGGCGAAGTCCATGTGAGCCGAAGGAAGGATGCGGGCCGGCCGCACGCCGCGCCGCCCTGTCGCTTGGACCTCGGTCGCGCGTCGCCGTGCTGGGCCGCCCCGTCGAGTGGTTCAACTTGCTCAGAGCGCGCGTGCGCGACCGCGCCGTTCGCGACACACGCCGGCCCTACGCTTGCCGTGCGAGAGGAACAACGAAAGGAATCCGAACATGACCGTGGGAACGATTCTCCTGATCGTGCTCGTCCTGCTGCTGGTCGGCGCGATACCGGCGTGGCCCTACAGCCGCGCCTGGGGCTACGGCCCGAGCAGCATCCTCGGGATCGTCGTCCTGATCCTGCTGGTGCTGGCGCTGACGGGCAGGCTGTAGCCCGATCCGGCGCCGGCCCCGCCGGTCCGGCGGCCGCCCCGGGCGCCGGGGCTCAGTCCACGCGCACGAACTTCTGCGCGCGGCGGCCCGTGCCCACCTCGGAGGTGTAGAGGTTGCCTTTCGAGTCGATGGCGATGTTGTGCACCCACTTGAACTCGCCCGCCATGCGGCCGCTGCGCCCGAAGCCGCCGGCGACCTTGCCGCTCGCGCGCTCGATCACGAGCACTTGGCCGTTCGCGCCGTCGGCCATGAAGATCCATTTCTGCTGCGGGTCGCGCGAGAGCACGAGGTCCCACACCGAGCCGTTCTGCAGCGTCTGCGGCTCGATCCTGAACTCGCGCACGAAGCGGCCGCTCTTCTCGAACACCTGGATGCGGTCGTTGGCGCGGTCGCAGACGTATACGAGCCCGTCGTTCGACAGCCGCGCGCAGTGCACCGGGTTGCCGAACTGCTGCGGCAGCGGCTGCGCCGGGTCGTACGCGGGCGCCTTGTCATCGCTCGGGCGGTTGCCGTACGCGCCCCAGTGGCGCTTGTACTTGCCGCTGTCGGCGTCGAGCACGAGCACGCGCCGGTTGCCGTAGCCGTCGGCGACGAACAGCTCGTTCGTCGCCGTATCGATCTCGACGTGCGCGGGCCGGCCGAGAGCGCCGGTGTTGTTCGAGCCGCCCGTCGGGCCCGGCCTGCCGATCTGCTTCAGGAACTTCCCGTCCGGGCTGAACTTCAGGATCTGCTGGTCCTTGTTGCCGTTGCCCGCGATCCAGACGTCGCCGTGCGGGTCGACGTAGATGCCGTGCTCGCTCTCGGGCCAGTCGTAGCCTTTTCCGGGACCGCCCCAGCTGCGATAGAGGTTACCCTGCGCGTCGAACTCGAGCACCGGCGGCGCGGGCGTGCAGCAGCGCGTCGCGGGCGGGCTCCGCATCGCGCCCTTCTCGTCGTCGACGAGCGTCCCGGGCCGGTGCACGATCCAGATGTGATCGTTCCGGTCGACGGCGATTCCCGAGACCTGGCCGAGGATCCAGTTGCCGGGAAGCGGCTTGGGCCAGTACGGGTCGACCGCGAAGCGCGGCGGATCGGAATCGGACTTCACGCCCGGCACGTGCCCGCAGCTCGCGAGAACGGCCGCGCCGAGCACGGCGATGGCGGTGCGGGTTTTCATGGGGTCTCCTCCGGGTCGACCGAGGCGGAGTATATTCCGGCCGGTCCAACCCGGAAGGAGCCTCCCATGAAACCCCTGCTGTGGGCGGCGCTCGCGCTGCTCTGCGCTAGCGCGTACGCCCAGTCGGTCCCGACGATTCCTTTCGACGCGAGCGACCCGCTGGTGATGCCGAAGGATCTCTATCTCGGCGAGGCGACCGGCGTCGCCGTGAACTCGAAGGGACACATCTTCGTGCTGTCGCGCGGCAACACCACCGGGCCCGCGTACGGCGCGGCGGCGACGCAGCTGCTCGAGTTCGACGCGCTGGGCAAGTTCGTGCGCGAGATCGGGCACAACCTGTACGCCTGGTCGTTCGGGCACACCGTGCGCATCGACCGCGGCGACAACATCTGGGTCACCGACAAGGGCTCGGACATGGTGGTGAAGTTCAACCCCGCGGGCCGCGTGCTGATGGTGTTCGGCCGCAAGCAGGAGTCCTCCGACAAGGAGACCGGGCCGCTCGAGCATCCCAAGCCGCCGCTGCCGCCGGTGGAGGGGCGCTTTCGCCAGGTGACCGACGTCGCCTTCGCGCCCGACGGCAGCGTGTTCATCTCCGACGGCTACATCAACTCGCGCGTCGCCAAGGTCGATCGCAACGGCGTGTGGCTGAAGTCCTTCGGGGAGCCCGGCAACCAGCCCGGCCAGTTCAGCACGCCGCACTCGATCGCCGCCGACGCGAAGGGCAACATCTATGTCGCCGATCGGGGCAACCGCCGCATCCAGGTTTTCGACGGCGAAGGCAACTTCCAGCGCGAGATCCGCATCGACGTGCCGGTGCCCGCGGGCGCGCGCACGGCGCTCGGCCCGAAGCCCGACATGGCGAAGCTCGAGGCCTCGGGCGGGCCGTTCACGCAGGCGCCGGGCGCGCCGTGGGCGGTGTGCATCACGCCGGGCCCGAACCAGGTCCTGTATACGTCGGACGCGTACCCGGGCCGCGTGTACAAGCTCTCGCTCGAGGGCAAGGTGCTCGGCGTGCTCGGCGAGTCCGGGAAGCAGCTCCGGCAATTCGGCTGGATCCACGAGATCGCCTGCCCGTCGGAGAACCTGCTCTACGTCGCCGAGCTCCTCAACTGGCGCGTGCAGAAGCTGGTCCTGCACCCGGAGCGGCAGTGAGTCAGCGCGAACCCTGACGCGAATACACGACCTTCCCGCCGACGAGCGTCATCACGGGACGGATGTCCTTGATCTCGTCGGCGGGCACGGCGAGGTAGTCGCGGTCGAGCACGACCAGGTCCGCGTACTTCCCGGGCGCGATCGAGCCGAGGTTGCTCTCCTGGAAGACGAAGAGCGCGTTCGAGCGCGTGTGCGCGACGAGCGCCTGCTCGCGCGTGACGGTCTGGCGGTTCACCTGGCGGCCGCCGATCATGCGCCCGGTGACCGCGAACCACAGCGTGTAGAACGGGTTCGAGGTCGTCACCGCGGTCGCGTCCGACCCCAGGCCCCATACGATCCCGCTCGCCTGCACGCGCCGGAAGGGCGGCATGTCCCAGGCGCGCTCGCCGTGCGCCTGGTGCATGAGCGCGCCCTGGATCAACGGCCGGCTGTGCAGGCCGGCGTAGAGGTCGAGGCGCTTCATGCGCTCGAGCTGCGCGTCGTCGACCTGGTCCAGGTGCGAGAACACCCAGCGCAGGCCCTTGATCGGCCGCTCGCGGTTGATCGCCTCGTACACGTCGAGATAGGCGTCGATCGCGGGCGTCATCTCGACGTGCGCGTTCAGCATCATGCCGCGCTCGGCGACCGCGAGCGCGATGCGGCGCACCTGCGCCATGTCCTCGGGCTTCGCCGCGAACCCGGGGCGCAGCAGGCTGGTCGTCGCGGGGATGTACACCGATTCGCCCCAGCCGATGTTGTCGAAATGGTCGTTGCCCTGGAACGGCTTCGCCTGCGCGATCTCGGCGAGCACGCGGTCGACCTGCTCGGGCGTCGACGGCTGCCGGATCGTGGTCCAGAAGGCGCGCGCGTTCAGCTCGCCGCGCTCGGCGAGCTCGCGGTAGACGGCGTAGTGGCGCTCGTCGATGCCGCGCCCGCCCGCGTCGTACCAGGCGGTCAGGCCCATCGCGTTCAGCTCGGCGACGAGCCGCTTCACGTTCTCGGTCCACGCGGCCTTGTCGGGGAGCGGGATCTTCGCCGCGACGAACGCGACGCCGCCCGCGCCGCGCACGAGGCCGCTCGGCTGGCCTTTGGCGTCCCTCTCGATCTTTCCGCCGCGCGGGTCGGGCGTCCTGGCGTCGATCCCCGCGGCCTTGAGCGCCGCGGTGTTCAGGTAGCTCTGGTTGTAGATCGCCTGCAGCACCACCGGAGTCGACGGCGCGACGCGGTCGAGCTCCTCGCGCGGGAAGCCGCGCGGGTCGTCCGCGAACTGGTCCTCCGACCAGCCGCCGAGCGTCACCACCCAATCGCCGGGCCGAGCTGCGCGCACCCGCGCCGCCACCATGGCGAGCGCGTCCCGGCGCGAAGCGACGCCGTCGAGGCGCAGCTCGTCGTGCTCGGGCGCGCGGATGAAGTGGGCGTGATTGTCGATCAGGCCCGGGATGACCGTCCTGCCGCCGAGGTCGACGAGCTTCGTCGCCTCGCCTTTCGTCATCAGCAGGTCGGCCGCCGTGCCGACCGCGGCGATGCGCTCGCCGCGGATCGCGACGGCCTCGGCGACGCTGAAGCGCTCGTCGACGGTCAGGACCTTGCCGTTGTAGAGAATGACGTCTGGCGCGACGGCCGCGGGCTGCGCGTCAGCCCGGCGCAAGGCCGGCGACAGCGCGGTGCAAGCAATCGCGAGCGCGAAGAATGCGATCGTCCTCATCGTTCTCTCTCCTCCTGGTTTACCCGACATTGTCGCGTACTTACATTTGGATACCAATTGTTGCAGCTTCCGCGGCCGGGGCCGAGCAAAATGGCCTCGTCCAACGATCCGCCCCGAGGAGAAGCCGTGACCAAGAAAACGATCGCCCTGGCGCTCGCGCTGATCGGCGCGACCAGCGCCGCGTGGGCGCAGGACAAGCCCGCCGAGGGCAAGCCCTCGTTCGCCGAGCGCAAGCAGCACATGCTCGAGCGGATGGACCAGCGCATCCAGATGATGCAGAAGGCGCGCGAGTGTCTCGCGCAGGCTCAGGACGAGCCGGCGGCGCGCGCGTGCCGGCCGCACCGCGGTCCGCAGCCGGAGCACCACTGAGCAGTTGGGGTGACGGGCCGGCTTCCCGGTCCGGCATCCCGAGCGGGCGAAGGGCCCGCTCCCCCTTCCCTGGCGGGCCCTTCCGCTTCGCTCGAAGACGAAGAAGCGAGACCACGAGGAGGCAAGAAAACAAAGGAGCAAGAAAACAAAAAGGCGCGGCGAGAGCCGCGCCTTTTTGTTTCTCCGGAGCCTTCAGTTCATCCGCGCCGCGTCGCGCTCCCGGTCGATCAGCTCGTCGCGGCCCTTCATCGTGAGCGAGCAGTACTCGCCCTGGGCGGTGACGTAGCCGAGCAGCTTGAGCTTCGGCGCCAGGTGGCCCGGCACCTTCACGGGCCCGGAGTGGATGTCGCGCATGGCGCGCATCAGGTTGACTTCCTCGGTGGTCAGTCTGCTGTCCATCGCTCGCTCCTTCTCAGAACGTTTTCTGTTATCGGGTCGAACAGAAGCCGTTCCCAGCAACGGCCATCCCGGTGTCATAACGTACGACGATGCAGCGCGCGCGGCGCGGCACATTTTGCCGTTTCGCGGCAAATTTTCGCCGCGGGGCGCGCCCACCGTCTCCCGAAGACGACACTTCGCGGCAGCGGTTATCATCGCGGCGGGAGGAGACCCATGACGACGACGCTTCGCGCGGTGCTCGCGAAATCAATGACGTTCTCGGCGTGCGCGCTCTCGTGTGCCGCGGCTGCCGACGCGCAGCACTATTCGGGCCAGGAAGAGGCGCGCAACCTGCGCCTCGTCGGCTTCCACGACCTCGCCGCGCGCTCGGCTTACCAGCCGACGATCAAGCGCCAGGGCGAGCGCTGGATCCTCTACGTCGGCCACCACGGCGGGCGCCGGGTCAATCCGCTGACCGGCAAGCTCGAGGAGAACGGCACCTCGATCCTCGACGTGACCGATCCCGCCGCGCCGCGGCTGCTCGCGCACGTCCCGGGGGAGAAAGGCCGCGAGGTGCCCGGGCGCGAGACCGGTGGCGCGCAGATGACGCGCGTGTGCCTCGGGAGCGAGCTGCCGAAAGGCGATCCGCGCAAGGTCTACCTGCTGCGCACCTTCGGCGACTCGCGCGACGAGGTCTGGGACGTGAGCACCCCCGAGAAGCCCGCGCTCGTGTCGCAGTTCGGCAAGTTCACGAGCACGCACAAGAACGAGTGGGAGTGCGCGAGCGGCATCGCCTACCTCCCGGGCAGCCACGACGCGTACCGCGCCTCGCGCGTCACGCACGTCTACGATCTCTCCGATCCCGCGAACCCGCGCTTCATCCGCGCCTTCGGCCTCATCGACCAGCTCAAGGACGCGAAGGGCTACCAGCCCGGCCAGATCCACGGGCCGATCTCGGCGTACCCGGCGCGCGAGCGCGTGTACTTCGGCTACGGCACCAACGCGCGCGGCGTCGCGCAGATCGTCGACCGGCAGAAGCTGCTCAAGGGCGCGCCCGAGCCGACTGCGCCCAACCTGCTCGACCCGCAGGTCGCGCGCATCAACCTGCCCGAGTTCATGGGCGCGCACACGACCTTCCCGCTGCTCGACGTCGAGCTGCCCGACCTGAAGGCGGGCGAGAAGCGGAAGCGGGACTTCCTCGTGGTCGTGAACGAGAACAACGTGACCGTCTGCAACGAGCCGCGGCAGATGGCGTTCTTCATCGACATCACCGACGAGCGCCGCCCGCTCGGCGTGGCGAGCTACGACGTGCTCGAGTCCTCGGGCGGCTTCTGCGCGCGCGGCGGCCGCTTCGGCGCGCACGCGTCGAACGAGAGCACCGCGCCGGTGTACTACCGCAAGCTCATGTTCTTCTCCTGGTTCAACGCCGGCGTGCGCGTCGTCGACGTGCGCGACCCGTACCGGCCGAGGGAGGTGGGCTACTACATCCCGGCGCGCACGCCGAACACCGACCTGCGCTGCGCCGACGAGAAGGCGAAGACCGGCTGCGTGCCGGTGATCCAGATCAACAACGTCGAGGTCGACGAGCGCGGCTACGTCTACGCGGTCGACCGCGCGAACTCGGGCCTGTTCGTGCTCGAGCCGACCGGCCAGGCGCGCGAGATCGCGGGGCTGCGCTAGAGCTACTCGAGGCGGACGTTCCTGGAGAAGTCGTAGTCCGGCGCGGTCGCGCTCTCGAACTCCCAGCGCACCCGCCCTCCGGGCCAGCGTCCCGAGAAAACGTCGTCGAGAAAGGCGAGCAGCACCCGCCACGCCTCGCCGGCTTCTTTTTCGCGGTATCGGCCCGGCATGGTGTCGTTGAGCCAGCCGTGCGGCATGCCGGCGAAGATCCTCATGCGGTAGCTGCGCCGGCCCTCCTCGAGCACGTCGCGCACGCTGCGCACGTCGGCGAGCGAGATGGTATGGTCGCGCTCGCCGTAGACGAACAGCGCCGGCGCCGCGATCGCCGGCAGCATCTCGGCCATCGAGCGCGGCTGCAAGGGCGACGCGTCCCAGTCGCGCCGCTGCGAGGCGCCGTAGAAGACGACGAGCGCCGCGACGTCGCGCCGGCGGCTGCCGACGACGATCGGGTACCGCCCGCTCTGGCATACGCCCATCACGGCGACGCGGCCGGCCGCGACGCGCGCGTGGCGTTTCAGGAAATCGATCGCCGCGTCGATCACCGCGGCGACTTCGTCGTCGGCAAGCGCGGCGCGCGCCTCGCCGCGGGCGAGCGCGGCCTTGTCGCCGCTCCAGCGCGAGAACAGATCGGGCGCGAGCGCGACGTAGCCGTCGCGAGCGAGCCGCCCGGCGAGGTCGAGCGTGTGCCGCACCAGGCCGTAGCGCTCATGCAGGATCACGACCGCGCCGGCGGGCGCGGCGCCGGCGGGCAGGAACAGCACGCCGTCGCAGTCGCCGCCGAAGCGGACCTTCTCTCCGCTCACGGGCGGCCCTTCAGGAACAGCGTCCCGAAGCGCTTCTCCCACCGGTCCCAATCGTCCATCATCGTCGACATGTCGATGACGCGGAACTCGTCCTTCGGAAAGCCGGTCGCGACCTTGCGGTTCACGGGGACGCGGCTCGCCTGCGCGATGAAGCGCTGGCCTTCGGGCGAGAGCAGGTAGTCGGCGAAGAGCAGCGCCGCGCTCGGGTGGCGCGCCTGTCTTGCGAGCGCGATGCCGTCGGCGCGCCCGAACGCGGGCGGCAGCGGCTTCCAGTCGATCGGCGCGCCCTTCTCCTTCAGCTTGTCGACCGCCTGGTTGTAGAGCGTGAGCGCGACCGGGATCTCGCCCGCCGCGACCAGCTCGGTCATCAGCGTGTGGCCGTTGCGCACCTGCGGCCGCGTCGCGGCGAGCCGCTCGAAGTACGCGAGGCCCTTCGGACTGCCCATCGCCTTGGCGACCGCCGCGAACCAGACGACGTCCGAGGCCTCGATGCCGAGATTGCCTGCCCACCTCGGCGCGAGCAGGTCGTCGTAGGATTTCGGCACGTCCCCGGGCTTCACCAGCCGCGTGTTGTAGCCCATCACGAAGTAGAGCAGGTTGTCGGGCGCGTAGCCGCGGTGGCTCGGGAAGGCCTCGGCCGGGATGTCGGCGAACGCCGGGCTCCAGAACGGCTCGAGCAGGCCCTCGCGGTACAGGATCTCCATGCCGTGCCCGCTGCCCTCGAACGCGTCGGCGGCGGGCTTGCCCGCGCGCGCCTCGGCGAGCGCGCGCTGCACCAGCTTCTGGTTGATGCCGCGCCACATCGTCACCTTCACGCCGTACTTCTTCTCGAACCCGGCGAAGAGCGGCGCCGCGTCCTCGGGCGTCATCGTCGAGTAGAGCGTGAGCCCGCCTTCCTTTCTCGCCGCCGCGACGAGGCGCGGCTCGCGGTCGGCGCCGCGGTACTGGTAGATCGCGCGGTTGCGCGCCTCGCGATCCTGCGCGAGCGCGCCGGCGCTCGCCGCGAGGACGAGCAGCAGCACGAGAATGCGCCGTGTGGCCGCCATGGCGCTCGATTGTAGACGCGGACCGGATATACTGCGCGGTCCTCGCGATGATCCGTCTCTCCAACGTCACGCTGCGGCGCGGCGCGAAGGCGCTGCTCGAAGGCGCCGACGCCGCGCTCGCCCCCGGCGACAAGATCGGCCTGATCGGCGCCAACGGCTCCGGCAAGTCGAGCCTGCTCGCGCTGCTGCGCGGCGAGCTGCACGCCGACGCCGGCGACGTCGAGGTGCCCGCGCGCTGGCGCGTCGCGCACGTCGCCCAGGAGACGCCCGCGCTCGAGCGGCCGGCGATCGAGTATGCGATCGACGGGGACGCGGAGCTCCGCAAGCTTGAATCCGATCTCGCCGAGGCGGAAGCGGCCGACGACGGCCACCGGATCGGCGAGCTGCACGCCTCGCTGCGCGACGCCGACGCGTATACGGTACGTCCGCGCGCCGAGCGGCTGCTGCGCGGCCTGGGCTTCGCGCGCGACGAGCTCGAGCGTCCCGTCTCGAGCTTCTCGGGCGGCTGGCGCATGCGGCTCAATCTCGCGCAGGCGCTGATGTGCCCGTCGGACCTGCTGCTCCTCGACGAGCCGACCAACCATCTCGACCTCGACGCGATCCTGTGGCTCGAGGACTGGCTGCGGCGCTACGCCGGGACCTTGATCGTGATCTCGCACGACCGCGACTTTCTCGACGGCGCGGTCGGCGCCATCGTGCACATCGACGCCCGCAAGCTCAAGCGCTACGCCGGCAGCTACTCCGCGTTCGAGCGCCAGCGCGCCGCCGCGATCGTCCTCGCCGCCGCGCAGGCCGAGAAGCAGGCGCGCGAGCGCGCGCACCTCGAATCGTTCATCGACCGCTTCCGCGCCAAGGCGACCAAGGCGCGCCAGGCGCAGAGCCGCATGAAGATGCTCGAGAAGATGGAGGAGCTCGCCCCGCTGCACGTGTCGGCGCCGTTCTCGTTCGAGTTCCGCGAGCCGCTGAAGAGCCCCAACCCGCTGCTCGTGTTCGAGGACCTTTCCGCGGGCTACGGCGACCGCATCGTGCTGCGCGAAGTGAAGCTTTCGCTGCAGTCCGGGCAGCGGATCGGCCTGCTCGGCGTGAACGGCGCGGGGAAGTCCACGTTCGTGAAGACCGTCGCCGGCGCGCTCTCCCCGATGTCGGGGAGCATCACCGTAAACAAAGGCCTCGAGATCGGCTACTTCGCCCAGCACCAGGTCGAGATGCTCGACGACGAGGCCTCTCCGCTGCTGCATTTCGCGCGGATCGCCCCGAAGGCGCGCGAGCAGGACCTGCGCAACTACCTCGGCGGCTTCAACTTCCCGGGCGACATGGCGACGACGCCGGTCGCCACCTTCTCCGGCGGCGAGAAGGCGCGGCTCGCGCTCGCGCTCATCGTGTGGCAGCGCCCGAACCTGCTGCTCCTCGACGAGCCGACCAACCACCTCGACCTCGAGACGCGCGAAGCGCTCGCGGTCGCGCTCGCGCAGTTCGAGGGGACGCTGATTCTCGTATCGCACGACCGCCACCTGCTGCGCGCGACCACCGACGAGTTCATGATCGTCGCCGGCGGGCGCGTCTCGCCCTTCGACGGCGACCTCGACGACTACCGCGACTGGCTGTTCAGGACCAAGCTCGCCGACGGCGAATCGGCGCCGCTCCCCGAGACGAAGGAAGCCGCGCCGCCGGCGAAGCCCGCCTTGGAGCGCCGCGAGCAGAAGCGCGCCGAAGCCGAG
>Ga0070741_10006801_pt1 | contig 24248 bp, 15 predicted proteins | sample Coa_R1_4_FD_66440 | JGI IMG/M metagenome (GOLD analysis project Ga0070741, IMG submission 66440) | Surface soil microbial communities from Centralia Pennsylvania, which are recovering from an underground coalmine fire - Coalmine... | ecosystem: Environmental > Terrestrial > Soil > Unclassified ...
TACATTTTTCACGGCTCCCTGTGACGAATACGCGTGATAAGCAGGGAGGGTTCCTGTGAACTGATGCCCGGCGTAACCCCCTGAACGCGGATTTCGCCTGGAATGCATCTGGATTTGTGCATAATCGCCAATGCGCTCATCTATGAACCGATTCTCGGAAAGAGCTTTGCCTTGCCATCCTCATGCGAGAGTCGGAATCGCTGGTGAAAACGCAAGCCAATTTGTCGTCAGGATTCGCATCCTTCCGCTACCGGCAGAAGCGATCGTCAACGGGCGCTTAGCGGGCAAATGAGTTCGCTTGGTACGCTGCGGTGCAGAATTCCAGATTGTTCATTCAGCGGTCACTTCCAAGGCGCGAATGCTGGCGTAGTCAATGCTTGGCGAGAATGAGATCAACAACTTTCCCTGCCCGTTTGGCTGTAGACCATGGAAGGTCTTTTTGTAGACACGCCCGAACCCAGCCTGTTTGACGATGTCCAAACCGCTAATGAGCGTAGAACCATTGCAGGTGACATCGAATACTCTTCGACCAGGATCATGAAACCACGTCTCCGCGAAATACAGAGTGAGCGCGTAGCTCCCGGGAGGCACCGGTATCGCGTAAGAGAAGTTGCCAAATCTCGCGACACTAAACAAATCTGGATCTTGGGTTTCGCTCACACCGGCTCCGGAATCGAACAGCTGTCCACCTATATAGAAATTGTCCGAACTCCAAGTCCTGCCGTTTTGATCGGTGTATTCGGACGGAGACATGTGGATCCGGATGGGCGGAATGGAACCTGCCACCATTGGCAACAGCTCGATTGCAGCCAACAACGGTTGATCGCGCTCAGCGACAAACTGTAAATGCAGTTTCCCATCTTGCGCGGCTGCGATGTTCTTGAATGCTCGCACAGTAGTGGCAGCAAATCCGGAATCTTCGATTATGTCGAAGTGATCCAGAATTACATGACCGTTCGCACGTACTTGAAACGTACGAAGGTTTTCCCCGTCTCCGGCAACCCTGTTCCCGTATCGATATTGGCGCTCGGCAAAGTACAGCCGCATTTCGTAGTCAGCGTCTTTTTTGAGCGGAATGTCATAGTCGAATGAGCCCTGACGCATGGTCCGATATAGGACAGGATCGGCCGGAGGAAAGAAGAAATTCGTGACTCCCGCTACAGCCTGACCGCCTGTGAAGTATTGATCGGACGACCAGTGATTACCGAAACGGTCGACATAGCTACCGGACTGATCACTGCCCACAAGGATGCGGACTGCGTCACCGGCGGCGGCGACGGAACCTGACGACGAACCACCCGCTGGTGCATCCGCAGGCCGAAGATTCGAAGCGCTGCGCCCAAATGGCCGAGACGGTTGAAAATGATGCATCACCAGGAATGCGGTAATTATGAGAATGACTGATAGGAATGTAAGCACGGTCGTGCGGCGTCGACTCAGAAACGCGGAAGGCGTAGCCGGTTCGACAGGCTGTCTTTCCTCGGACAATACTGCCATCGGCGATGGTGGCTGCAATTCGACGTGCGGAGTCGCTGTCTCGATGTAACGGAACTCGGGGACGTACTTCCCCGCGTGCAGATGTATACGCAAGACTGCACCCGGATCCGAGTCGACATAGAACTGAGCCAGGCGCTTGCGGACTTCAATCGCTGCATTCCGGACGACGGGGTCTTCGGCGGTATCGTAGTTCGGTTGCCTACCGAAGACGTGAATCCCGATAAGCCGCTCCTTAAGTAGATCAGTCCGGTCTTCGAGCGTCTCCTCAACGAGATAGGCCAGCAGGTTTTGGCAGCGCTTGCTGTTCTTAAACTGATCGCCCTTGAGCAATCTTGTCAGTTCCGAACGTACAAGATCCGGACTCGGCCGCATCTCGGCTGATGCAACCGGATCCGGAAAACTAGGCATGTCCTGAAGACCTCGTAGGCAATTTTAACACCTGTTTGCAATAGCTATTGCTGTGACCCGGTCCAGCCAGACTGCGGCACGGGGGGTACTGTACCTTCCGCCGGCCAACTGCAAACGACTGAAAATACAGTTAGTTCATGGAAGCCGATCGGTAAAGTGCCGTTGTTTACCTTCACAACTACTGTCAATGCTCCGTTGGATGGTGGTCGAACCTGAACCTTGCCAAATGAGTTTGCGAGGAGCGGCTTGTGATGCCGTCGACCGTGATTGGCAAGGTTCAGCATTGAGGCCGCGTGGTTCGTCCGAACAGAAATGGAGAGAGGACATGAAGAATCAGGAAGGTTATCGATTCAGCAAAGGGTATCGTGCGATTTGGCAGCGATGGACAATGCTCGTTGTGTTGGTGGGCCTTTCCTTCGCCGCAGGAGCGTCTGCCGGCTTCGCGCAATTGGGCGGCGGTTCAATCAGGGGCACCGTTACGGACCCCACGGGAGCCGTGATCGCTGGCGCGACGGTGACCGCTACGAATGTAAGCACCAATAGCTCAGTTTCCGTGGCTACCACGAGTGCCGGATACTACGTCATCACGCCTTTGAATGCGGGCACGTACAACCTCAAGGTCACCAGTCCCGGGTTCGAATCGTTCACTCAGGAAAACCTGGCGGTTGACGCACTACAGTCGCGTTCCGTGAACGCTCAGCTGAAGCTTGGAGCGCAGGCCGAGGCAGTCGTCGTCACTGCCGAACCGCCAGCCCTCGACACGGAAGATGCCACGCTCGGCTCGACGATGGACCAACAGACGTACAGCGCGCTGCCGATCCTGATGAACGGCAATCAGCGCATGGCAACACAATTTGCTTACCTCACCCCTGGGGTGCAGAGCAACCTCACGAACGGCAACACTGGCTTCAACTCGGGCATCTTCGACGGTGGCGGAACGCGTGGAGAGACCGCCGAAATTTACGTTGACGGCATTGCGCTCAGCTACGCCGCCGACCAAGGCGACCCACGCACCGTCTGGACCTCCATCCCTTTCGACGCTGTCGAGCAGTTCCAGGTCCAGACCTCCGGCTACTCCGCCGATCTGCAAGGGCAGGGCATCGAGAACTACGTGATCAAGGGCGGCACCAACAATATCCATGGCACGCTCTTTGAATTCTGGCGCAACTCGGCGCTTGATACGTGGAACTTCTTTTCCAAAGCCGCTATTAACCCCGCAACGGGCAAAGCCACCAAACCTGTCGAAAACCAGAACGAATACGGTATGACCATCGGCGGGCCGGTCCTCAAGAACAAGCTGTTCCTCTTCGGCTCCTACAGCGAATATCGCTATAGCCAGACCCCGAATCCGGGGTACGTTACGATCCCTACGATGGCTGAGCGAAGCGGCAACTTCACGGGGGCGGCGCAGCCCATTTACGATCCGACGACCACGTCGACATATTCCTGCGGCAGCAGCACCTGCTACACGCGGAGCCAATTCATGGGCAACGGCGGCACGACGCCCAACGTTATCCCCACCAACATGATCTCGCCCATCGCGCAGAAGTGGATCGCAACGCTCCCGGCTCCGACGAACAACGCCCTTACGAATAACTATCTTGGCGGCAATTCCACTTCGCTCTACAACTGGACCACAGCCGACCGTATTGACTGGACAATCAACTCCAAGCAGCACGCCACCGTCATGTACGCCATGGGGCGCCAAGCCACTCCAACAGTCACCTACGCCGTTCTTCCTCTTCCTTACAACGGCGCTTTTGAATACGCCCCGAAGACCAAGACCATTGCGCTCGAGCACATCTATACGTTCCGGAGCAATCTCCTCAACCAGTTAAAGTACGGTTATGCCCGCTATTATGCTCCGGCCTTCGACCCGCAGTTGGATCAGCCGGGCTGGCAGGCATCGGACTTCGGCATCACTGGCCTGCCGGCAGGAGAAGGAGCGTCATCCTTTCCCAAGACCGCGTTCAGCAGCAACACTCCTTACACCTCCTGGAACACGACCGGCTCTTACGTGCAGGACTACAACACTTATACGCTGGTCGATAACCTCCAGTGGACGCACGGCAAACACTCCTTCACCTTCGGTGCCCAGATCCAATGGCTGCAGGCCAATTACATTCACTCGACGGGCGGCTCTTCGCCCATCAGCATCAGCTACGCGCAGGGACAGACCGGACAGTACACGGCGAACTCCACGGCGCTGACCACGAACACGGGCGATGCTTTTGCCAGCTTCATGGTTGGCGCGGTGTCCAGCGGCAGCCTCACGCAGTATGCGCACAACATCACCGGTTTGCGCTATCGTCCCTTCTCTCCCTACATCCAGGACAACTACAAGCCATTCCCCAATCTGACCCTGAATCTGGGCCTGCGCTATGATCACTTTCCGCCGTTTCAGGAAACGAATAACGTTATGTCGTTCATGAACCCGGGACTGAGGAATCCGCTGACGGGCAACAACGGTGCGCTGGTCTTTGGCGGCTTCGGCGCGGACAGCTGCCAATGCAAAAGCCCCGCACAGACATATAAGTGGAATGTCGGCCCGCGTCTGGGGGCTTCGTATCAGCTGAATCCGAAAACGGTTCTGCATGCGGCTTGGGGCATCATGTACTCTCACGGCGGCGGCACGGGCGGCTCGCTCGCGGGACCTGCGCTTCTGGGCTACGCGGCCACACCCAGCTTCGTAAGCACAGTCAGCGGCTTTCCTGCGTTCTACCTAAACAACAGCGCCGCGTACGGCAGCCTCGGTCTTAGCAACGCTTCGCTGCCTGCTTACACACCTGCGCCGGACTTTGATCCGACCCTGGGCACGTTCTACACGACTCTCAGCAAGGCCCCCGCTGCGAGCCAAACCTACTACGATCCCTTCCTCGGAAGCCGCGCACCGGAGTTCGAAAACTGGAACTTCAGCGTCCAACGCGCCATCTTTAACCCATTGACCGTCTCGCTGGCTTATGTCGGCAGCCAGGGACACTTCCTCAGCACGACGAATAACAACGCCCGCGGCTACTATGCCAACGGGCTCCCACTCCAGTACCTCGCGCTGGGCTCGCAGCTGTCCAACACAGCGACCCCAACGAACATCGCCAACGCGCAGAAAGTCATCCCCGGGCTGGCTCTACCGTACTCATCGTTCAACGGCACCATCGCGCAGATGCTGCTGCCCTTCCCACAGTACTCCGGCGTCTCCGATGCCTTTGGCGATGTGGCCAACTCCAACTTCAATGCCTTCGAAGTGCAGGCAAAGCTGGCAGTGTGGCGGGGTCTTACCGGCACGATCAATTACACGTTCTCCAAGAGCATCGATAACGGAGGCACCTTCCGCTCTGGCTATCTCAGCCAACGTGTCGAGCGCACGGTCAGCCAGTCGAACCAACCGCAGAACCTCAATGCAACCTTTGTCTATCATCTTCCGTTCGGTAAGGGAGCACTCAGCGGTGGCAGCCGCCCCGTAAGCTGGGCTATTCGTGATTGGAACCTCTCCGGCATTGTTACCTACTCCAGCGGCAACCCGCTGGCGATCGTCGCGACAGGCTGCAGGGCCCCGGGTCAGGGCACCTGCATGCCGAACCTCGCTGCGGGCTACAGCGGCACGCCGCGCATCAACGGCAACTGGGGACATGGCATTACGGCATCCAACACCAGCGTCGCCTTCGTAGACAAGAATGCGTTTACCGTTCCCGATGCGGGCTATACGGCAGGCAACCCCTACACCATTGGAAACGCGCCGCGCATTGCACCCTACAACCTGTACGGGCCCAACAACAAGGACGTCGACCTTAGCATCCGCCGCTCTTTCCCGATACACGAGGAAGTCAAGGCACTGTTCCAGGCCGATGTTACCAACCTCTTCAACAACGTTATCTTTGGCGGCATTAACACTACCGTCGGCAATGCCAACTTTGGCACGGTCTCCAGCCAGGTCAATTCGTCACGTGACTGGCAGATCGTCGGCAAGATCGAGTTCTGAGTACATGCCGGGAGGGCACAGCCCAAGTTGCACCCTCCTCCTTTTCCGCCTATTTTTTTTGGTTCTCGCACTGGAGCAGAGCTTGTGATTCGCAATCCGATTGTCTGGAGTTCCTTCCTTTTTTGTGTCGCGGGAATAACGCATTCTCACTCGCAGACACGTGAACGAACTCCAAAGGTTTTGGCCCCAGTGAGTGCTCTTAGCACTGGGTCCGTGGCTGCAACGACAGTTCCAACGCGGCGAACGGTTCACGTGGGCGCCACGGCCGGCGCAGAGTTCAGAACGATTCAACAGGCCATTGATAGCGCAGCGGACAATGGCCTGAACATTCTGATCGCGCCAGGTGTCTACAAAGAGAAGCTGGCTATTGTGCAAGCGAACATTTCCCTGATAGGCACCGGTCGAGACCCCGGCGATACGGTGATCACATGGGGTGATTCAGCCAAGAATACTGGGAGCACTTTCAAGTCCGGCACCGTGACGGTCACATCCGACGGCTTTGAGGCCGAGAACCTGACCATTCGGAATACCTGGTGGGACGATCATCCCAATCCTGACGATGCATCACAGGCAGTCGCGCTTCAACTTAGTTCCGATCGGGCAGTGGTTGATCGCGTTCGATTGATCAGTGGGCAGGACACGCTCTATGCCGCGAGCCTGACCTGTAGAGGTAACACGTCTACTGAGCCATGCGATGCTTCACGTCAGCTGTTCAACGATTGCTTCATCGAAGGAAATGTCGACTACATCTTTGGCGACGCAAAGGCAGTATTCGACCACTGCGAGCTAAACTCGCGCCAGCACCCGACCGTCATGATCACGGCCCAAAGCAAACATTTCCCAGAAGAGAATTCCGGTTATTACATGCTGCACTGCAGCATTACGGGGACCGACGATGGAAACAGAGTATTGCTGGGACGCCCGTGGCGAGATTATGCAACAGTGACGTATTTCGATACGGACATGCGCGAAGAGATTGCGCCCGAAGGTTGGTCTGATTGGGACGGCCGATTGAAGACGGCGAACTACAGCGAGTACGACTCACACGGCCAAGGGGCTAACGAGGGACGCCGCGACGTGGTCAGTCCGCTGTTGACTCCAGCTGAACGCGCCCGTCTTACGCCGGGAGGACTGCTTGCGGGCAACGATCACTGGGATCCTATGGCGCAAGTCGAACGTCTTCGCCAACTCGCGCGTTGATCAGGGAGCATTCCACTATGGATTTCCAGCGATTTCTCAGTCCGCTTTGCGTTGCTCTCCTGTTAAGTGGAGGCAGCCACTTTCAACTGACTGCGCAAACATCCGCGCCGGCTACGGATGGCAAGACCATCTCGCGCACGCCGAACATCAGCTCCCTGCCTAGCTTATTTATCGTGGGTGATTCGACCGCAGATCAAAGTGTGGACCGCCTGCATGAAGGGTTCTCTGGTGTGCAGGGATGGGGAGTGCTTTTTCCGGCTTTCTTCGACGCGAGCCGCATCAATGTCGTCGATGTAGCCCGCGGAGGTCGCTCCAGCCGCACCTTCCAAACTGAAGGTTTTTGGGATACTGCCCTTCAATCCATCAAGGCAGGTGACATCGTTCTAATTCAACTCGGGCAGAATGATGTGTTCCCGGTAAACGACGATTCCAGGGCTCGAGGTACGTTGCCTGGCACCGGTCCCGAGACCCAGGAGATCGACAATCTCGTCACACACAAACACGAGATCGTGCACACTTATGGGTGGTACATCAGGAAATACGTGCGGGACACAATCGCTAAGGGTGCAACGCCTATCGTCCTGTCGCTAACGCCGCGCAACGTTTGGAAAGATGGTCATATTGAGGTCGGCGTCAGCGAGTACCGCGCATGGGATCGCACAGTAGCGAGCGAAGAGAAAGTAGCCTTTGTAGATGTGAGTGCGATTATGGCGATCCAGTTTGAGAAGTTTGGTCAGGACAAGACTGCCGGTCTCTTCCACGACCACGAGACTGTGCATATGAATACACCAGGATCGTTTCTCGCGGCAGCATGCGTTCTGGCTGGCTTGAAGGACGTGCCTGGTCTGAGCCTAGACCAGTATCTTTCTTCCGTTGGCCGTCTCATTCCCGACGCCTCCGCCCTCAACCTCCCAAAGCTTCCGCTGAGTAAGCCCTAGCTCGCATGGCGTAAGCACCATTCCGCCAGGGATATCGGCGCATGAAGGCGCTCATCGGCGCTAGTTCGGAGCCGTCTTCAGCGCCTCGAGAAAACAATTGATCAGGAGCTCGCATGAACATTTCAATTAAATCTTTCCTTTGTCTCACAGCTCTTGTCGCTGCTTGTGGCACTGGGAACCACGCGCGCGCGCAACGCGTTTTCGATCCGGGAATGGCCGCGGTGCGCAAGCCGGGAACGACTGTTCGCATTGATCTCATCGGCGATTCAACACAGACCGACAATGCCGGATACGGTCGCGGGTTCTGCGCCAATTTCACAGCGCAGGTAGACTGCGTCAATATGTCACGCGGAGGCGCAAGTACTCACACCTACCGCGAGCTAGGCCTGTGGGAGCGGGCACTAGCCACGCAGCCCGACTATATGGTGATTCAATTCGGCCATAACGATATGGTGGATCCCGCAAATCCGCTGCCGCGCCAGACGCCTCTGCCCGACTACATTGTGAATTTGAGACGCTTCATTGCGGAGGCGCGCGCGGCCGGGATCACACCCGTGCTCTGCACTCCGCTCGTACGCCGTTATTGGCACGATGACGGCAAGATTCATTCCAACCTCGTCGAGTACGCGACCGCGATGAGGTCAGTCGCAGAGCAGATGCACGTGCCGCTGATCGAACTGCACAACGAGAGTCTTGCCTACCTCGAGAAAGCGGGGCGTGCAGAGAGCGATTCGGTCTCAATCACCAAGAAGGATCCTGATGGCAAGACGATTTTCGATGAGACTCATCTCAACTGGAAGGGAAGCTACATTTTCGGCCGTATAGTTGCGGTCGATCTTGGCAATGTCGTGCCGGAGCTCAAGAAATACGTCTTGCCGCAGGCTGCTACGTTGCCGCCTGCCGGCGTGCGTGCCATGCAGGTAATTAACGGAGCACCGGTGAAGATTGTGCTCGTAGGCGACTCCACCGTCGCGACCGGAGGTGGATGGGGACCGGGTTTTTGCTCTGTGATGACTCCCAACGTGACCTGCGTGGATTTAGCGCTGAACGGACGTAGCTCGAAGAGCTTCATCGACGAGGGCGCCTGGAAGAAGGCGCTGGCGGAGAAGGGCGACTACTATCTTATTCAGTTCGGCCACAACGACGAGAAGCCCGATGCTGCGCGCCATACGGACGCCGCAGGCTCTTTCAAGCAATACTTGCAGCGGTATATCTCCGACGTGGAGGCCATGGGTGCGGTTCCTGTTTTGGTAACGTCACTTTCCCGGAGGACGTTCAAAGACGGCAGGGTGGTAGAAGATCTTAACGACTATGCGAGAGCCACACGTGAAGTCGGTGTAAAGGACTGGATTACCGTCATTGACCTGAACTCGATCTCCACCTCAATGCTCAATCGCATGGGGCAGGAAGAGGCAGACAAGTTCGACGCCGTGGGTCAGGCAAAGGAGCGCCAGACCGCCAGCGAAGCGGCTCTTGATCGGACCCACTTAAATCCGGATGGACAGAAATTATTTGGGCGCATCGTCGCGGAGCAGCTCGCACGCACGCTTGTTGAGCTGGGGCCAGATGTGATCGGAGAGCCCTCGAAGGTAACCCAATAGTTCGTTTCCGTTGGACAGTTCATCAGCTTTCGAATACTTCTCCGTTCCGGCGGCGAATCCCACCTCATGCTAGGAGATCCGCATGAAGACGTATGGGTTCCGGTACTTGGTACGGAGTAAACCGCAATCAGGGATGGAAGGCGCAAGTGAATATGTACGGAGCTTGTTGGGAATGGATCCACGATCATTTCTAGGTAGGACTGGTCTGCAGCTGTGGCGTTGGGACCAACGCCGCTTTTGCAGCGGCAGGAGAAGGAACGAGAGAGGATCCTGACGCCCGAGGCGAGGAGCGTGCGGTTCAGCCGCGACGAGATCGTGGTGCCGGATAAAGGCTGGCGGATGTGGCAGGACCGTGCGGCGACTTGGAGGGACGACACGATCTACCTGCCAGAGGATGTCGTGCTGGAGAAGGTCCCGGTAAACGCGCCAACCGGTGGATGGAGTGTTCTCGGCTCGTCGCAAGGCATTTCCGTGGCGCTACCCGCGAAGGTTGAGCAGTTCTTCTGGGGCTTGCAGGGATTTCGGCCATACAAGGATGAGTACAAGTTCGAGGCGACAGACGAGGAGGTGAAGAACGGAGCCTACTACGGCGTGTCCTGGTGGTGGCGCGAGCTTGAGGTGCCGCGCCGCTTTGCCGGGAAACGTGTGCTGTTGCACGTTCGTGGGGCAAGGGTGCCGAGGTTTACCTGAACGAGCAACTGGTCGGCTACTCCATCATGGAAGAGCTGCCGTTTGAGTGCGACCTGACCAAGGCAATTCGACCGGGAGAACGGAACCACTTGGCGATCCGCATCACGAATCCGGGCGGACGACTAGATTGGGTGGACAATGTCCGGATGAGCTGGGGCGGAATCGAGTTCCAGAAAAGCCACGGGTTTGGCGGAGTTGATCGTGGCATGGTGTTAAGCGCGCATGAGGATGTCCGCTTTACCGACCTGTGGGCGCTGAACGCGGCTGTGCCCAACCAGATTACGGCGCATGCCGTGCTGGAGAGTGCAGGTGCGGCCTTGTCGCGCGGAACGGTGCGGTTCTCTGTCGTGGATACGCGCGACGGAGCGGTACTTGCCAGGACAATGGTGAGCGCATCGACTGGTAGCGAGAAGACGAATGAGGTGAAGGCTACGCTGACGGCTCCGGAGGCTGAGCTTTGGGATTTGGCGACACCGCATGTGTACCGGCTGGAGGCCGAGTGGCTGACTGGAAGCGGAAAGAGTTTAGCCTTGCGGGAGGTGGACTGCGGGTTTCGATGGATTGCGGCTGAGGGCATCGGCACCAAGGCGCTGTTTCGATTGAACGGCGACGAATTCGAATCTATACGTCCATCTCGTGGGGCTACTGGGCGCTGAATGGACTGTTTCCAACGCCGGAACTGGCCGAGAAGGAGGTTCGCGTTGCGAAGGGATTCAACCTGAACACGCTGAACTTTCACCGCCACCTGGGCAAAGAGGATGTGCTGTATGTGCAGGACCGACTCCGGGTTGGTCGACAACTGGCGCGATTACAAGGCAGACCCGAGGGTACTGACGGAGAGCCTGCGCCCGGTGCGTCCGGTCGCGAAACAGCGAAAGTTAGTGCTTACGACGGGCGAGAAGGCGACGTTTGATGTGTACCTGTTGAACGATACCGGTGCTGCCGTCAACGGCACACTGACCCTGTCGCTTATCGAACCAGATGGCGCGGAACGGAAGCTGAAGACGTTTGAGGCGCCGCAGTATGAGCGGGACCGCATGTCGTACCTGCTTGAGGAGGATGTGCAGACGCCGCTGCTGGCGACGGCGGGGACTTGGAAGTGGAGGTTGTACTTGAGCAGCGATAGCAGGCCACGCACGAGGGGGACCTGCTGGTGATTGATCAGGCGCCGGCAGGGTTTCGCCCGTTGCGGGTGGCATTGGCGATGGTCTCCCCTACGGTAGAGACGACGATCCGGAGCTTGCCGCAAGTTGCGGCAGAGCCGTTTGTGGCGGGTCAGCGTTATGACGTGATCGTTGGTTCGGCGGCAGTGCGGAGTCCTCGAAGAACCTTACCGTGGACGCCGAAGGAGCGTACAAGCCGGGGCCGGGGTTGCAGCCGGAGTTCACGTTGGTGTGGGGTTGGCGTCCAGCCCTCGAGCCAGTTAGCGGCGGCGTGTTGGCTTGGGTGGGATGTAGTGGAAGCGGATGAGGTAGATGTTCTGTCCTTTGCCGTGTTTCGCCACCTTGAGGAGATCCAGGACACCAAGGAATCCGGACGCAACTGCCAGGTTGTGAGTGATGTCCGGCAGTCCTATGGGTTCGATTGAATCGATCTCGATCTCGCCCTCTTCCATGCGGTAGCGTTTACCCACGGTGACGCGCGGGGCAGTCCAGATGCGCACGCTGCAGGTGATCTGGCCGGTACGGACCCCGTCGCGAAGACGCTTGGTGAAGGTCATCGCGACAGGGTACATGACAGTTATCGGGTTCGCGATCGGCTTTCAGCTCTGAGCTTCCAGCTCCGAGTTTATTTCTTGCCGAACACGTCGCCCATGCGGCGGATCTGCGCGCCGACACCGCGGAGTTTTTCCTCGATGTGTTCATAGCCTCGATCCATGTGGTAGACGCGGTCGAGGATGGTTTCACCTTCAGCGACAAGCGCGGCGAGAACCAGCGCGGCGGAGGCGCGGAGGTCCGAGCACATGACGGCAGCCGACTGCAGCGCCGATTTGCCGCGTACCGTAGCGGAGCGTCCGCTGATGGTGATGTTGGCGCCCATGCGGTTGAGCTCACCTACGTGCATGAAACGGTTTTCGAAGATGTTTTCGGTGACCACCGAAGTGCCCTCGGCCTGGGTCATGAGCGCCATGTACTGGGCCTGCATGTCGGTGGGGAAGCCGGGATACTCCTCGGTGGACATGTCGTTGGCGGAGAGCGAACCGCCGGAGTGAACGCGCACGTTGTCCTTGCCGACTTCGAGCTTGACGCCGCACTCTTCAAGCTTGCCGATAACAGCGCCGAGATGCTGCGGATTGCAGCAGTCGACATTGAGGTCGCCGCCGGTGATGGCGGCGGCAATGAGGAAGGTGCCGGCTTCGATGCGATCAGGGTTGATGCGGTGTTTGGCGCCATGCAGCTTCGAGACACCTTTGACGCGAATGGTGCCGCTGCCGGCGCCTTCGATCCTTGCGCCCATGGCATTGAGCAGTGCAGCGAGGTCGGTGACCTCGGGCTCGCGCGCGCAGTTTTCGAACAGCGTCTCGCCATCGGCGAGCGTGGCGGCCATGAGGAGGTCTTCGGTACCGGTGACGGTGATCTTGTCGAAGACGATGTGTGCGCCTTTGAGGCGATCGGTCCGGGCTTCCAGATAGCCGTGCTCCTGGGTGATGGTCGCGCCCATGGCTTCGAGACCCTTGATGTGAAGGTCGATGGGGCGGCCGCCGATAGCGCAGCCGCCGGGCATCGCCACGCGCGCCATACCGGTGCGCGCGATGAGCGGTCCGAGCACGAGGGAACTGGCGCGCATGGTCTTGACGATCTCGTATTTGGCGACGGGATCGGAGAGCACGCCACACTTGATACGCGTGCGGTGCTGCGCGCGGCCGTAGCCGAGCTCGACCTCGGCGCCCATGGAGGCGAGCAGCTTGCGCTCGGTCTCGATGTCGCGGACCTGCGGAATGTTTTCGAGGATGACCTCGCCGTCAGTGAGGATGGCGGCGGCCATGCAGGGGAGGGCGGAGTTCTTTGCGCCGGAGACTTTGAGGGTGCCGAGAAGCGGGTTGCCGCCACGGATGACGAACTTGTCCATTCGGCTAGTGTACGGATGGCGCATGTGGATGCGAGTGGCTGGAATGGTGCAGGGCGGAGCGGTTTGGTGGGAGCAAAAGCGAAAAGCCCTTGCCGGGTGCAAGGGCTCGCTGTGCGGTGCAGGTTTCTGGGTTAGATTCCGCTCGGAGCTGCCGGCGGCGGAGCCTGGTTGTTGTTGCCGTTGGGGCCGCGCGGGCCGTGGCCGCGGTGATCGTGGCGCATCGACTTGAACTGCTGAAGCTGGTCCGGTGTGAGGACGGTGGCGAGCTGCTGCTCCGTGCTCTGGTGGATGGCCTTCATCTGCTGATGACGCTGCTGCGGGGTGAGGGACTGGTCCTGCATGAGCGCCTGGAACTTCTGATCGCGGTCGGCGAAGATCGGGGTGAGCTTCGCGGTCTGGTCCGCGGAGAGGTTCAGCTGTTTGGAGATGCGCTCCGCCTGTTTCTGCGGGTTGGGCGCGTGATGGCCATGGTGGAACGGCGCATTGGCATTTGGAGGGTTCTCCGGAAGCGTAGGCTGCGCCTGTTGTGCGAAGGCCGCTGTGCCGGTGAGGGCGCCCGCCAAAATAAAGCCGAGCGCGGTGGAAAGAAATGTGCGTTTCATCAGACTGCTCCTTGCCGCGGCTGGGGAGGAAGCCCGCGTGCTAGTGAGATAAACACGATACCGCGGAATTGTTGCGGTGCGGCGGGTCTGCGATGCGTTGGACGGGGTTCAGGAGCCGAGGAGTACACGGGTATGACGGGCAATCTGGAGCTCCTCTTGTGCGGGCAAGGCCAGAATTTTTGCGGGGTTGAGGCCGAGGAAGTTGAGGCCGGCGCAGATACGGGTACGGACGGCGCTGCTGTGCTGGCCGATGCCGCCGGTGAAGACGAGCTGGTCGAGGCCGCCGAGGAGCGCCGCGTAGGCTCCGATGTACTTGCGGATGGCGGTGCAGAAGGCGTCGATGGCGAGCGCGGCAGCCCGGTCGTTCGAGGCTTCGCGCGCGAGGAGAGCCTGCATGTCCGACTCGCCGTTGGAGAAGGCGAAGAGGCCACACCGGTGATTGAGGAGCTCTTCGAGTTCGTCAGGCGAGAGATTTTCCTTGCGCAGAAGATAGAGCAGCACGCCGGGGTCGAGGTCGCCCGAGCGCGTGCCCATGGGAATGCCACCGGTTGGCGTGAGGCCCATGGAGGTATCGATTGATTTCCCATTGAGCACGGCGGTGATGCTGGACCCGTTGCCGAGGTGCGCGATGATGAGGCGCTGCGGAATTGGATTGAGGCGGGCGACGACGGATTCGCACGACAGGCCGTGAAAGCCGTAGCGGATCACGCCAGCCTGGTAGAAGCGCGTGGGGATCGGCAGATGTGCAGCGACCTCAGGCAGCGTCCGGTGGAAGGCTGTGTCGAAGCAGGCAAACTGCGGTGTGTCGGGCAGCGCTTGTTGGACCTGTTTGATGAGTGTGAGCGACTGCGGAATGTGCAGCGGAGCGAAGTGTACCGAGGCTTCGAGTGTGGAGAGGACGGCGGGCGTGATGCGCGTGTGCTCGCGAAGATGCGGGCCACCATGCACGACGCGGTGGCCTACCGCAATCGGCGAGGCCTGCGCGTGATCGCGCAGAGCAGAGAGGATCGCGGCGAGCGCTTCGGGTTGTGATTCGAGCATGTGATCGCGGCGGAGGAGATCGTCACCTGCAGCGTTGCGAATGTGGAGAGAGCCCGAATTCCGACCAATGCCGTCTGCGCTGCCTTCGAGCAGAAGCTGTTCATCGCTCTTGGTCGGCGCGTAGAGGCCGAACTTAAGCGACGACGAGCCGCTGTTCAGTACGAGGATGGGAGCTTCAGCCATGATCTTCGCTTCAGAGTGTGTGGGCTTGTGTACTCAGCCTTGCTGCGGATGCGAGCCTTTCTGGAACTCCTGTTCGGGAGGCTGCGCCGCGCCTTCCTTTGGCCCCGACCACGTCCAATTCGTTATCTCCGGGCGGTCGATCCCTTCGGTGTGGGCGTAGTTGATGGACTCGATGATCTGGTCCTTGAGCCACCCTTTGATGTGTGCGGCGGAGTTCTGCAGGCCAGGCACGCGATCGATGATGTCGATGGCGAGGTCGAATCGGTCGATCTGATTGATGATCGCAAGCTCGAGCGGCGTGTTGATGTTGCCTTTCTCCTTATAGCCGCGAACATGGATGTTGTCGTGATTTCTGCGGCGGTACGTGAGCTTGTGAATCAGCGAGGCGTAGCTGTGGAAGTTGAAGATGACCGGCTTGTTCGTGGTGAACAGCGAGTCGAAGTCACGATCGCTGAGACCGTGCGGGTGCTCGGTGTCTGGCATCAGCCGAAAGATATCGACGACGTTGACGAAGCGGATTTTGAGATGCGGGATCTTTTCTTTCAGTATGGCGACCGCAGCGAGCGCCTCCATGGTGGCGATGTCGCCGGCGCAGGCCAGCACCGCATCGGGTTCTTCGCCGTTGTCTGTCGATGCCCAGTCCCAGATGCCGATGCCTTTCGTGCAGTGCAGCACGGCCTCTTGCATCGAGAGAAAGACGAGGTGCGGCTGTTTGTCCGCCACGATGACGTTGTAGTAGTCGACCGAACGCAGGCAGTGGTCGGCGACGGAAAGCAGGCAGTTCGCATCGGGCGGCAGGTAGATGCGCACAACATCCGGACTCTTGTTGGTCACGACGTCAAGAAACCCAGGGTCCTGGTGGCTGAAGCCGTTGTGGTCCTGCCGCCATACGAGCGAGGTGATGAGCAGGTTAATGGACGAGATGGGCGCTCGCCAGCGAAGCTCCTTCTTGGATTTTTCAATCCACTTGGCGTGCTGATTGAACATCGAGTCGATGATGTGAATGAAGGCTTCATAACTGGAGAAGAAGCCGTGCCGGCCGGTGAGCACGTAGCCTTCGAACCAGCCTTCGAGCGTGTGCTCGGAGAGCATCTCCATCACGCGGCCGTCGTGTGAGATGTCGGTGCCGTCGGCGTCGATGGGCAGGATGTCGGCGAGCCATGTTTTGTCGGAGGCTGCATAGATGCCATCGAGTTTGTTGGACGCGGTCTCGTCAGGGCCGAAGACGCGGAAGTTGGTCATGTTGCGCTTCATGATGTCGCGCAGGAAGTTGGCCAGCGTTGCAGTCGGCGAAACGTAAAGCTGCGCATGACCGTTTGGATCGACGGCATAGTCGCGGAAATCAGGCATCGCGAGTGGCTTGCGCAGAAGCCCGCCGTTCGCGTGCGGGTTCGCCGTGATGCGGCGGTCGCCTGCGGGCGCGAGCTCCTGCAGTTCAGGAATGAGCCGGCCGTTTTCATCAAAGAGAGTTTCAGGCTTGTAGCTGCGCAGCCATGATTCCACCAGCGCCAGGTCTTCCTTGTTGGTCTTTGCATCGGGGACGGGCACCTGGTGCGCGCGCCAGAAGTTTTCGACGTGATGGCCGTGCACCATCTTCGGCCCGGTCCATCCCTTCGGCGAGCGCAGCACGATCATGGGCCAGCGCGGGCGCGTTGAGTCATTGTTCGTGCGGGCGTTCTGCTGGATCGAGCGAATCTCGTTAATACAATGCTCGAGCGTAGACGCCATCTGCTGATGCATCTGCTCCGGATCGTCGCCTTCGACGAAGTACGGCGTGTAGCCGTAGCCGCGCATCAGAGCATCGAGCTCCTCGTGCGTGATGCGCGCGAGGATGGTCGGGTTCGCGATCTTGTAGCCGTTCAGGTGAAGGATGGGAAGGACGGCGCCGTCGCGAATCGGGTTGAGAAACTTGTTGGAGTGCCAGGAGGTGGCGAGCGGTCCGGTCTCGGATTCGCCATCGCCGATGCAGCAGGCGACGATGAGGTCAGGGTTATCGAACGCTGCGCCAAACGCGTGCGAGAGCGAGTAGCCGAGCTCGCCGCCTTCGTGAATAGAGCCGGGAGTTTCAGGCGTGCAGTGGCTGCCCAGCGCTCCCGGAAACGAGAAGCGTTGAAACAGTGTGAGCATGCCTTCGGCGTCCTGGCTGCAGTCGGGGTAAATCTCGGAGTAGTGGCCTTCGAGATAGCTGTTGGCGAGCGTCGCCGGCGCTCCATGGCCAGGGCCGGCGATGTAGATAATGTCGAGCTCGTATTTTTTGATGAGCCGGTTGAGGTGAACCCAGATGAGGGACTGGCCGGGATCTGAGCCCCAGTGCCCGAGCAGGCGGTTCTTGATGTGCTCGGGTTTGAGCGGTTCGCGCAGCAGCGGATTGGCGCGGAGGAAGATCATTCCTCCGGAGAGATAGTTGGCGGCGTGCCAGTAGTCGTTCATGCGACGGAGTTCGTCCGGCGTGAGAGCTGCGGCGGGAGCGGGGGCAGTCAGAGTGGCCATGCTGTATCTCCGGTGGCGTGCGGGATGCGAACATGCTACAGCGAGGACGTTCGTCGCGTGCAAAGCGTATGCGACGCGATGATTTGTCATCTGATGAAATAGGGAGCGGGCAAAGAGAAATGCGACGCGAACACCTGGCGAGCTTAGTGGAAGGCATGCGCCGGCGTGGACGCGAGACCGCTGTGGTGGAGCATCGCGGCGTGCGGCACCTGCGCACGAGCTATGGTGCTATCGCGGATCTGGCGGGTAGGTTTGCGGCGGAGCTGCGCAAGCGTGACATTGCGCCGGGCCAACGAGTTGCTCTATGGGGCGTGAGCTCGGCGGAGTGGATTGCGGCGTTCTTCGGGTGCGTGCTGCGCGGCGTGATTGTGGTTCCGCTGGATGCGGCGAGTGCGCGCGACTTTGTAAAGCGGGTGATTGCAGATACACAAGCGAAGCTGGTGGTGGGCGGTGCGGGGCTGCTGCACGGGTTGAATTTTGAAGGCACGAAGGTTGTGCTTGAGGAGCTGCAGACGGAGTTGCCGAGAGAGGCGTGCTTCGAAGTTGATCCGGCGGTGACGCTGGATGCGCCGTTTCAGATTGTGTTCACGTCAGGCACAACGTCGGAACCGAAGGGGATCGTTCACACGCACAGGAATGTGCTGGTGAGCCTGGAGCCGATTGAGAGTGAAATTGAGAAGTATCGACGATATGAGGGGCTGTTCCATCCTCTGCGGTTTATGCATACCCTTCCGCTCAGCCATGTGTTCGGGCAGTTCATGGGTTTGTGGATTCCACCAGTGCTGGGAGCGGAGCTGCACTTTGAGTCGCAGCTTGAGCCCTCGCGAATGGTGGAGTCCCTTCGGCACGAAAAGATTAACGTGCTGATTGCAGTGCCGCGTGTGATCGCGCTGTTACGTGCGCACCTGCTGAATGAGGATGCTTCGCTGGCGATGGATATTGAGCGCGTGAGTGCGCTGCCGGCGTGGAAGCGATGGTGGAAGCTGCGGCGTGTGCATCGCAAATTGGGCTGGAGGTTCTGGACGCTGATCTGCGGTGGAGCCACGCTGCCAGACGAGCTGGAGTCCTTCTGGCGAGCGGTGGGGCTGCCGGTGATTCAGGGCTATGGGATGACGGAGACGGCGGCGCTGGTGACCTTGAATCATCCGTTCAGGATTGGGCGCGGAACATTGGGAAAACCGCTGCCAGGGCGCGAGGTGAAGATCGGCGAGGGTGGCGAAGTGCTGGTGCGCGGCGCGATGGTATCCGGCGCTACTTGGCAAGGCGGAGCTATGAGACCGCGGAAGGAAGAGTGGCTCGCGACAGGCGATCTTGCCGCGCAGGAAGAGAGCGGGGAGCTGCGCTTCCTAGGCCGCAAGGGAGATGTGATCGTCACCGCGGCCGGGTTGAATGTGCATCCGGCGGATCTTGAGGCCGAGTTGCTGAAGCAGCAGGGCGTGAAGGCCGTCGCAGTTATCGCGTGTGAGGGAGCGAATGGGCAGGAGCCGGTCGCGGCCCTGATTTTCAACGGCGATGATGCGGAGTTGACCGGGGCGGTGCAGCGCGCGAATGCGTCACTCGCGGAATACCAGCAGATTCGGCGATTTGTACGATGGCCGGACGCGGTCCTCCCGTACACGTCGACCGGCAAGCTGATTCGCCGGCAGGTTGCGGCGTGGGCGTGTGCGGCGATTCACAGCCAGGGAGCGGTTGCGAAGCCCCGGGAGATGCTGCTGGGGATGATTGCAGAGGTAACAGGCGAGACGCCGCTGGACACGAGTGATGAAGTGCGGTTGAGCGAGGATCTGCATCTCGACAGCCTGGCGCGTGTGCAGTTGCAGTCGCTGATGGAGAGCCGGTTGGGTGTGGAGATCAGCGATGACGCGATTGCGCAGGCGAAGACGCTCGGCGAGCTGCGCGGGATGGTTGGTGGAGTTGCGGTAGCAGAAACGGTATCGGTGGGCGAGGCTCAAGATGCTGGAGTTCGCGAGGCGACCGTCGACGCCCAGCCCACCCTGGCGCAGGATGAACCACCCCAGCGAGTGAACTCGCCGGGGACCCCGGTCAGCGTGCGCAAAGATGGGGCACCCAGGCGCGTGCCGAGGGAAAGGGCGTTGTCGTATTGGCGCTGGCCGTGGGCGTGGCCGATGCAGGTCGTGCGCGTGGCGTTTCTTGAGTTGATTGCGCGGCCGCTGATTCGTTTGCTGGCGAAGCCGAGAGTTGTGCTGACGACACAGATCATTCCGCCCGGTCCGATGCTGATCATCGGCAATCATGTGACGGCGTATGACGGGCCGCTGATTTTGTATGGGCTGCCAGGGCGGGTGCGCAGGCGCGTGGCGATTGCGATGTCGGGCGAGCTGTTGCAGGATCTGCGGCGCGGACGAGGGCAGGGAAATGCGGTGGTGAATGCGCTGGCGCCGATCGGATACTGGCTGATTACCGCGCTGTATAACGTCTTTCCGCTGCCGAGGCTCCGCGGGTTCCGAAGAAGTTTTGCGCATGCGGGTGAGGCGATGGATCGCGGGTATTCGGTGATGGTATTTCCGGAGGGGCATCGCAGTGAGACGGGAAAGCTGCAGCGATTTCGGGAGGGCACGGGGTTGCTGGCGAAGGAGTCGCAGGTGCCTGTGCTGCCGGTCGCCTTGCGAGGTCTCGGGGAGTTGAAGGCGAGTGGACGATGGGTGCGGTCTGGGAAGCTGGAGGTGCGTGTAGGTGGGCCGGTAAAGCTTGGGCCGGAGGCGACTGCGGCGGAGTGGACGGCGGCGCTCGAGACGGCCGTGCGTGGGCTGTTGGAGTAACTGTTCTGGGTTCCTGCGGATGCGCGAATTTACGGGGCGTTCGCAATGTGAAAGCGGGGTGAAACTAGACTTGTGGTGTGCGCAGAAGAGCTCTGCGCGATGGAGGGGACGTGAGCCAGACCCAGACAATTTTTGTTCTGGAGGACGATCCGGATATCAACCGGCTGGTGGGTCACCAGTTGGAGCGCGCGGGGTACGCGGCCCGGCCTTACTTCGCGATTGGCTCCATTGTTGAAGATGCCGAGCGCGCGCGGCCGTCGCTGTTTCTGCTGGATGTGATGGTGCCAGGTGGGGATGGAATGGAGCTGTGCCGCAAGCTGCGGCGGCATCCGACGCTGAGCAGTGTCCCCATCATCTTCCTGACAGCGCGCGCGTCAGAGAATGATCGCGTGCGGGGGCTCGAGCTGGGCGCGGATGACTACATTACCAAGCCGTTCGGGATGCGTGAGCTGCTGGCGCGGGTCAAGGCGGTGCTGCGGCGGTTCGAGCAGCCGGTGAGCGAGACTGCCGCTCCGGTGATCAAGTTTGACGAGGTGGAGATTGACCGCAGCGCGATGCAGTTGCGGGTGAAGGGGGAGCCGGTGCCGACCACGGCGACGGAGTTCCGGTTGCTGGAGTACCTGGTACGGCATCCCTCGCGGGTGTTCACGCGCGATCAGTTGCTGGATGCGGTGTGGGGGGATGCGCGGTTTGTGACGCCGCGGAGTGTGGATGTTTATGTTGGCAGGATTCGCGAAAAGATCGAGGAGACGCCGGAGACGCCGCGCTATTTGAAGACGCTGCGTGGGGCGGGCTATCGGTTTGAGTTTCCGAAGACCCGAGAGCCGGAGCCGGAGATGAGTGCGTTGCGGGGGTGAGGTACCCCCTCCCCCTGTTTTGCTTAAGTATCTGGAATCAAGACTTTGAAGATGGTGATATTGTTCAAAGTATTGATTGCAGGATGTTTGCGGGCAAAGTCTCTGGAATCATATAGATGCCTCGCTCTGTGGGCCTGCTCTTTTCTGCGTGCGGCGCTGCCCCTATCTCACTGATTACAGGAGTCTAGGGCGCGTTCCTTTAGCAGTTTTCCAGCTTGCCAGATTTCCGGTTTGCCGGTTAAGGCGTGACCTCGATTGTGGCGGGGGTGATGTTCCAGCCGCGGAGGGCGAGGGTGGGGTGGGGGTGCGTGGGTGAGGAGGGGTAGGTGATTTCGATGGTGCGTTGCTCGCCGGGTAGGAGGGAGATGTAGTTGTCGCTGTAGTAGGCGGGCAGGATGCGCTGGCCGTTGGGGCCGTCGAGCAGGGTGAGCTTGGTGGTGAGGGCGACGGTCTGCGATGGGTTCGTCAAGGTGACCGTGATGTGCTCGTCGAAATCCCGAATGTCCTGCGTGTCACGCGTGTCCCGCGTCTCGGTGGTGGCGTGTGCCTGGAGCGTGACGGGCGGCAGGTCGTTGAGCTTGCGGAAGTCGGAGTCGTGGGCGGCGAGCCAATAGAAGTTCTGCGAGAGCAGCTTGTTGTTTGCGTCGGTGAGGGTGAGCTTCACGAAGGCGACACCGTTGTCCGCGAGGGCGTCTCCGAGTGCAAGGCGCTGGAGGTTGGTTGCGGCGTTCGCGGGTGCGGTTTCGAGGTGGATGGTGGTCTCGGAGAGCGGGTGGTTGGAGAGATCGAAGACCTGCGCGTGGACGGTGAGGTGCGGGAGCGCGGCGGTTGTGTTGTTGATGACGGCGATGGTGTGGTCGGGAAGGCTGAGCTGGATGTGGATCGCCTCGGAGGCGAGCTTTACGCCGTAGTAAGCGGCGTGGGTGTCGTAGTCGTGCGAGAAGATCTGCCACTCCATCGAGGGCCAGGCGGGCTGGGTCATCCAGAGCATACGTCCGCTGTTGGGATTCCAGAGATGTGCGTTGAAGCCTTCGAAGACGGCGCGATGGCCGACGTAGTTGAGGAGCTGGGCTTTGCGGTCGAAGTCGGCCAGTGAAGCCGGTGGGCCGAGCTGTTCGTTCATCGCGTTCATGAAGACGGCCATATCGCCGTTTCCGCCCTGGTGAAAGTCGTGATAGGCCCAGTCATCCGAGATGGGCCATTGGTCTTCTTTGGGGAGGAAGCTTTCGAGGGATTCGAGCGTGGGAGGCGAGGGAAGGCCAATCTCTACGGCAAATCCGAGCGCGAGCGTGGTGAAGTACGCGGAGGGCTCCTGGTATTTGTAGGGGCCGCTGTCGTGGAGGTTCACGCGGTTGGAGCTGGCGGAGTAGAAGCGGGTACCGTCGAGGGAGGCGATGAGGTCGATGAGGCCGCGGTTGACGGCGGGTGCGGGAACGCCTTCGTTGCGCCCGCACCAGACGGCGATGGACGGATGATTGCGGAAGTGGGTGATGGTGTCGCGGGCGTTGGCGAGGAAAAGCGCGGAGTCGTCGGGCTCGAGGTTGTCGTCCTGCGTGGAGTCCCAGAAGTCGTTCCAGACGAGCAGGCCGTACTGGTCGGCGAGATCGTAGAAGGACTCTTCGGTGTTCTGTCCCATCCAGTTGCGGATGATGTTCATGTGCGCATCGCGCTGCAGGCGGAAGAAGGGTTCGAGGCGGTCGTGGGAGACGCGCTTGAGCATGTCTTCCATGCCGGAGGCGCCGCCGCGGATGGCGATGCGGACGCCGTTGACCTTGATGACGAGCGCGGGTTGTGTGGCGATGTCGGTGGAGTCGTGAACCGCGGGCGAATGCTCGCCGGCGGGGGTGAGCGAGGCGACCCAGCCGAGTGGGGTTTCGCGAATGCCTTCGTGGGTCTCATCGACGAGCGGTTCGTCGGCTAAGGCTGCCTTGGCGGGGTCGATTTCGACGCGACGGAGGCGGCCGGTGGTGTCGAGGAGCGAGAGCTCGTAGGTGAGCTCGCGGATGCCGAAGCTGGTGTGGAGCTCGTCGGAGGGGGCTTCATCCTGGCCGCGGGCGCTGTCGAGGTGAAGCCAGCTGGTGAGGTGATAGAGGTTGGGATCGCCGTAGCCGTTGGGCCACCAAAGACGCGGATGCGCGAGGTTGAGCTCGGGAGTGTCGGCGGGCGTGAGGGTGACGGTGCTGTCACCGGGGGCAACGGTAACCGGGCGCGTGATGTGCACGCCTTCGAAGGCGATGTCCAGCGTGGCGTGCAGGGTTTCGGTGGTTGCGTTGTGCAGCGGGACGCGGAGTGTGAGGGCGGCGCGCGAGGTGTCGGGGAGCGGGAGCGCGGTGATGATCTGCGGCGTGTCGAGCGAGACGGGGCCCTGCGCGGAGAGCGTGACGTCCTGCCAGATGCCCATGTCGCGGTCGCGGATGGCGGGCATCCAGTCCCAGCCTTCGGTGTCGGCGAAGGTGGGGCCGTCGATGGCCATGAGGCCGCCGTTCAGGCCGGGGCCGGCAGCGAGCGACTGTTCCTGCGGGATGCCAGGGTGGTCGGGCGGGAAGATGAGGACGGCGAGCACGTTGTCGCCGGGTGTGAGCAGGCCGGCGACGTCGAATTTGCCGCGGATGAAGGCGCCGTCGATGCGGCCGAGTGCGTGGCCGTTGAGGAAGATTTGCGCGCGATAGTTGATGCCGTTGAAGGTGAGAGTGGGATGGCCGCGGAGTGTGGCCGGCGGAGCGCTGAAATGCGTGCGGAACCAGAAGCGCTTGTGTGCGAGTGATTCCGGGATGGCCATGTTGTTGAGGCCGAAGTCGGGGTCGGGGTAGACGCCGCGCGCGACGAGCGTGGTGAGGACGGTGCCCGGAACGACGGCGGCGTACCAGTGGGCGTCGTCGAAGCCGGGAGAGGAGATGCGCGCGCCGCTGGGTAAAT
>Ga0070741_10006802_pt1 | contig 24246 bp, 26 predicted proteins | sample Coa_R1_4_FD_66440 | JGI IMG/M metagenome (GOLD analysis project Ga0070741, IMG submission 66440) | Surface soil microbial communities from Centralia Pennsylvania, which are recovering from an underground coalmine fire - Coalmine... | ecosystem: Environmental > Terrestrial > Soil > Unclassified ...
GCAACAAGCGGGAGACGGGGCTCGAACCCGCGACATCAAGCTTGGAAGGCTTGCGCTCTACCAACTGAGCTACTCCCGCGTCCCCCAAAAATGGTGGGGGAAGGATTCGAACCTTCGAAGGCATACGCCGGCAGATTTACAGTCTGCTCCCGTTGGCCACTTGGGTACCCCACCGTGAGCTACCACGCGAAAAGCCGCACTGACGTGTCCTCAAAGAGAGCTGACGGCGAGACTTGAACTCGCAACCTGCTGATTACAAATCAGCTGCTCTGCCAATTGAGCTACGTCAGCACAGCTATTTTGCGCGAGCCCGTAGAATACTCGACTGGTGAACGAGTGTCAACGCGTTAGGAGATCGGCCGTTACACGGTCGAGCTAACGGACCTTCGTCCACGTGGTCCCGACGCCGGAGTCCTTGATCTGGATGCCACGGGAAGCGAGCTCATCCCTGATCGCATCCGACTTGGCGAAGTCCCTCGCGGCCCTCGCGTCTGCCCGTTCCTTGAGCCGGCCATTCACCCACACGGTGATCTCGTCGGCAGCGCCATCGCGGGGCGGATAAATACCCATCAAACGCTTAGCCGGAACGATGCCCAGCGTGTCCTCGATGAACTGGAGAGCCTTGCGAGCCAAAAAGATAGCCGAGGTGTCGCCGCCCTTACGGTCGAGGTCGGCATTCGCTGCCCGGACAAAATTGAACACCGCGGCGAGCGCACGCGGAGAGTTCAAATCGTCGAACAAAGCATCCCGAATCGCCTGCTCCAACTCGGCCTCGGCGGCCGCCATCGCCGGAGTGCCGCTCCCAGGCATCGGCGAATCCAACCGCTCAGCGAGCTCAACCAGATGCATGACGGCGGCCTTGGACGCCTCCAGTCCCTCGTCCGTCAGGTTCAGCACCTGCCGGTAATGGGTGTTGTAGATGAGGTGCCGAACAGCGGCGGCGGGGATGCCCTCCCCTTGCAGGTCAGCAACGGTGACAACGTTGCCGACCCGTTTCGCCATCTTGGCGCCCTCCATCAGCAAAAACTCCCCATGGCACCAGTGCCGGGAGAACGTGACCCCGGTCGCGCCCTCCGACTGGGCGATCTCGTCCTCATGATGCGGGAAGATGAGATCGATGCCGCCGCAATGGAGATCGAGCGTATGGCCCAGGATCTCCATCGCCATGGCCGAGCACTCGAGATGCCACCCTGGGCGACCACGTCCCCACGGCGAGTCCCACGCCGCTCCGGTCTGCTCGTCCTCAGGCTTCGCGGCCTTCCAGAGCGCGAAATCCTGCGCGTTCTCCTTCGAGTAGTCGTCACTCGACACGCGAGCGCCAGCCATGATCTCACGCGTGTCCAGACGCGAGAGCCGCCCATAGCCCGGAAAGCGACGAATCGCGAAGTAGACCGAGCCGTCGTCAGCGCGATACGCGAGCCCGCGCTCCTGCAGCTTCTGTACGAGCGCGATCATCTGCGGGATGAACTCCGTCGCCCGCGGATAGTGCTCGGCACGCTGAATCTTCAAGTAATCCAGATCCTTGAAGAACTGCGTGACCATCGGCGCCGTGATGTCGCCGATCTTCACGCCTTCCCTCACGGCCTTGGCGATGATCTTGTCCTCGACATCGGTCAGATTCATCGCCTGATCGACGCTCCAGCCACGGAGCTTAAACGCGCGACGGAGGAGATCCTCGAACAAAAACGTTCGAAAATTCCCGATGTGCGCGAAATTGTAGACCGTGGGACCGCACGTGTAGAGGCGCACGGTCTGTCCGTCCGCCGGGGCGAACGGCTCGACCTTGCGCGCCATCGTGTCGTAAAGAAGGAAAGGCGGCGCGGAGGGCATCGGGAGTCGGAAGCTAGCAGGGCGTTGTTTGCCCTGCTAGCAGTTCAACGACTCCGTGATCAAGTAAGCAAAGCTGGGAAACTCTCCGGAGATTCGAATCGGCCGATCAGCCGCGCACCACGCCATCCGCGAGCATGACCACGCGGGTCGCGATCGCGGCGACCGCGAGCGCGTTGCGTGCCGCGACCACGACGGTGACTCCGGCTGCCGGCAATAGACTGACGAGCGCCGACAGTGGTCCATCGATAAGCGCCAGCACGGGCAGCGTCACCAGGAGATAGGCGATGTGCAAGCGCGCCAACGCGTCCGGCGACAGCGCGCCGACCGGGCGCGCGAGCTCGGCGCCGAGACCGACGCGGTCGAGTGACTCGCGAACCGTGTGCGGCCGATGCGCGCGCGCCATGAGCGAGATGAGATCCAGGACCGCCATCCAACGGTAGGCTGGTGGGAAGACGGCGACATACGCCCTGGCGCGTGGGCGTTCGACGGTGCCGGCGTCGGGCCGCAACAGACCGGCGGCGCAGAGCAGCAATGTGGACTTCCCCGAACCTGCCGCTCCGGCGACTCCCACGATTTCGCCCTGGACGACGTCGAGATTGACGCGGCGGAGCACGCGTACGGCGGCTGAGCAGCCGGGGACGCCGCTGCGATACGATTTTTGGAGCGCGCGGAGCGACAGGATGGGGGTCATCGGCGCGCTAGAACCCGAAAATGCACGGGAGGAACCGCATCACCGCGCAATAGTCGTAGAGAGCCGTCGACCACGCGACGTTGGAGCAGCTGTCGAATACCTTCGCGAAACACATTGTCGTCTCCAGAAGAAAGAAGGGGAGACGAAAATGGCGCGACGAAGGCCGAAGCCTATCACCGCGCCATCACCAATATCATCGCTACGCGAGCGCTACGTCGGACCGGCGCGGGTTCGCTCCGACAGCGCGATGATGTCGAGCGGCACGCCGTCAAACGCCGAGACGGCGACGCCGCCTGTCCCGCCGCCCTCGGCCGCCGGCACGCGCACCGTTATCGGCCCATCGCGGCGCGCGCGACGGAATCCGCGTCCCTCGTACAGTCGCGCGACGAGCAAACGATGGACGAGGACCATGATGACGACCAGCAGCGGAATCGACACGAGGAGCCCGACCGGGCCGAGCAACTCGCCGAACACCAGCACGGCGATCATCGTCAGGACCGGCGGCAGGTCCACGCGCTTCGACATGATGTTCGGGGCGACGAAGTTGCCCTCGATGACGTGAATCGCCACGCCGAGCGCCAGGACCAGCGCGGCGCGCACGAGTCCGTTCGGCTGACTGATCACGAACAGGGCCGGCACCGTCGTCGAGAGCAGCACGCCGTACACCGGGATAATCGCCGCGACGGCGCTCAACACACCGAAGGTCAGCCAGAACGGCACGCGAATCACCCAGAGACCAACAGCGGTTAGCGCGCCGAGGATCACCATCGTCAGGAGTTGCGCGACGATGTAATCACGCAGCTTGGAGCCCATGTCCCCGAAAATGTCGCGCACCAAATCGCGATGGACCGGCGGGAACAGCGCGATCACCCACTCGCGATAGACCGCCGGCTCGAGCGCGAGGTAGATGCCCATCACGACCACCGTGAAGAGCACCGTGATCGCCTCGAGCACCGAGAACACACGCGGCACCACATCGCCGACGACGGATGAGATCTGGCCGGGGAGGTTGTTCAGCACCTGGTCCTGGATCGGCCCGATCTGCTTCGCCAGCGAGGGAAACTTGGCCGAGAGCGCCGCGATCTCTCGCTGAAACGCCCCGACAATCGACGGCACCAACCCGAGCAGCTCTTGCGTCTGCTGGACAACCGGTGGCACGAGGAGGCCGATGATACCGGCGCCGACGGACAGCGTGAGGACCGCGCCGAGCCAGAACGCGATGGGGCGCGGCAGCTGCGTTCGGCGCGCGATCCAGTCGGCGACCGCGCCGAGATACAGCGCCAGGAGCGACGCGAGGAACACCAGGAGGAAGACGTTGGATGTCTTGAGGAACATCCAAAGGAGCAGTCCTGTCAGCACGATCGCCGTCAGGATCGGCCCGACCCGCATGGGCTTCTGGCCCGCGGTAGTACCGCCCTGACGACCGTCAGCGCTCACACCCGTGCTCCCGACATTGGCAAGCAGTGATGCGGTGCCGTATGCAAATCGATCACGCTGATGTGTCCGCCATCACGCCGATTTCTTGTCGTCTGGTGCCTCGACCTCGGCGTCATGCACGATCTCTTCGTGCGCCTGACCGCCGGCGCCGAGTTGCCGGTTATCCGGCGCGGCGCCGGCGCCGAGGAGACCCATCTTCTGCTTCAGGGCCAGAAGCTGGGAGTCGGCGTTGGCGGCGGTGGCCGAGACTTCGAGCTGCTTGAAGTCTTTGGCGAGACGGTCGCCCGTGAACTCCTCGTCGATCTCGGTCGAAGCCTTGATCTGGCGCTCGCTCTGCTCGATGCGCTCTTCCATCCGGGCAAACGCTTCGAACGCGGACTTTTCGGAGAGCGCCGACATGGTCTCGGCGATCCGCTTTTGTGCTTGCGCCCGGCGCTGCCGCGCGATGAGCAGGTTTTTCTTGCGCTTCGCTTCCTCGATCTTGTCGTTCAGATCGCGGAGGGAATTCTTGAGCTTTTCCGTTTCCAGACGATGGGACTCCCACGTCTGTTGAAGCACTTGGCCGTGTTGCAAATGCTCCGACTGGCGCACGAGCGCCTGCTTCGCGAGATCGTCGCGCGACTCGCGCACCGCCAGCACCGCGCGCTTTTCCCAGTCCTCGGCCTGCCGGAACTCGCCGTCAGCCTGATCACGCAAGCGCTTCTCGTCGGCGATCGCGGTCGCGACCTGCTGCTTCGCTTTGACGAGCTGCGACCGCATGTCGACAATGATCTGGTTCAGCATCTTCTCGGGGTTTTCCGCCGAGGAGATGAGATCATTGATGTTCGATTTGAGCAGCGTCGATAAGCGATCAAAAATGCCCATGGATACGTCCTGAGGTCAGCGACCGTCGCGGTAGGCGCCGAGCTCTCGCAAGTGAGCGCCGAGCGCCAGGGTCATGCCTTCATAGGCGGAGAGGAACTCGTCGAAATCGAGTGAGCCCAACTCCAGGGCCTCGGTAAGCACGACACTATCCCTTTCTATACCGTACGAGCCGTGGACGAGGTCGGTTGCATTCAGCTGCAATAACCGTTTGGCTAGGTGGCCTGACGCCGATTCGTCGCGCGGAAGGTTCATCACCTTCACCCGGATGACGACTACCGGAGGCGAGTAGTGGACCACGACGTCCAAATCCAGGGCGCCGTTGGGTTTAACGATCCAGAGCCCCGGCTCGACTTCGCTGTAGCTCGCCCCCTCGGCCGTCAGGCGGTCGAGAAAGCTCTCAATGTCTTCGCGGGTGACCATAGCAACGATAATAGACGTTACGGGGCTCTACGAGCAACGCTCGCACTTAGTTTTGCGGCCAGACGCTTGCCATGCGTAGCCTGCGACAACAGCCGTAAACACCTGGTTTCACACTCGCGTTCATGAACTCATATACTGGCGTAGCCCTCGGACTCCTGGCCGCCTGCGCCTGGGGCGCGGCGGATCTGATAGCGCGATTCACGGGACGAGGGGTCGGCGTACTCCGTACGGTCTTCTTCACGCAGACGACCTCGTTCGTGCTGCTCAGCGTGTGGCTCGTCATGCATCCCGCCGCTTACGCGGTGCATGCGCCCGCGTGGGCTTGGGCTGCCTCGCTGATCGGCTCCGGCATCGTGCTGAGCGGCACGCTCTGCCTGTACCGCGCGATCACCGTCGGCGTGGTCTCGATCGTCGCGCCGATTTCGGCGAGCTACGGCGCCGTCACATTGATCCTCTCGGTCGCAACCGGCGAGGTCCTGGGCGCCGTCGCCATCGGGGGGCTCATGGTCACCATTCTGGGTGTCGCGTTCACCTCGACGCCGGAGCGCCAGAAGGGCGCCGAGCCGCCATCCGCCATGAAGGGCATCGGGCCCGCCCTCTACTCGGCCATCGGGTTCGGCGTCGGCTTCTGGATCATCGGCCGGTTCGCCGTACCACAGCTCGGGTGGGCGCTGCCGGTCTGGATCTACTACGGATCCGGCGCCCTCGCCGCGGGCACCATCGCGCTCAAACGCGGCCACAATCTCGCGCTGCCGAAACCGGCGCTCCGCGCGCTGCTGCTCGTCCACGCGGCGTGCGGTGTCCTCGGCTACATCGCATACTCGAGTGGTCTCAGCACGGGACACATCGCGATCGTCACCGTGCTGTCATCGCTGGCCAGCGGGGTCACCGTGTTACTGGCGCGGGTCGTTCTTTCCGAGCGACTCACTCGGCGTCAGTGGGCCGGGGTCGGCGCTATCCTGCTCGGCGTTGCAATGCTGCGGTGACTGGGACTCGGCCTAGCAATGGCCGCAAATATTGACCCGTGTACGAGGCCGGCGTGGCCGCGACATCCTCCGGTGTCCCCGTCGCGATAATCATCCCCCCGCGCGATCCGCCCTCCGGGCCCAGGTCGACGATCCAATCCGCCGTCTTGATGACGTCGAGGTTGTGCTCGATCACGAGTACGGTGTTGCCGCGATCCACCAGGCGATGGAGGACATCCAACAGTAGACGGACGTCTTCGAAGTGCAGTCCCGTCGTCGGCTCATCGAGGATGTAGAACGTGCGTCCAGTATCGCGCTTCGAAAGCTCAGTCGCGAGCTTGACTCGCTGAGCTTCACCACCAGAGAGCGTTGTCGCGCTCTGGCCAAGGTGGAGATAGCCGAGACCGACGTCACGCAATGTTTCGAGCTTTTGCGCGATGCGTGGTTGGTTCGAGAAGAACTCGCAGCCGTCCTCGACGGTCATGTCCAAGACATCAGCGATGCTCGCGCCGCGGAACCGCACTTCGAGCGTCTCGCGATTAAAGCGCTTGCCTTTGCACACCTCGCATGGGACAAAGACATCGGGGAGGAAGTGCATTTCTATTTTGACGAGACCGTCGCCCTGACATGCCTCGCAACGCCCACCCTTCACGTTGAAGGAGAAGCGCCCGGGCCCGTACCCGCGAATCTTCGCCTCCGGCATCTCGGCGAACAGCTCGCGAATCGGCGTAAAGAGTCCCGTGTACGTCGCGGGATTCGACCGTGGCGTCCGACCGATCGGGCTCTGGTCGATGTCGATGACCTTGTCGAGATGCTCGAGCCCCGTGATGCGGTCATGCTCGCCCGGGATCACGCGTGCGCGATAGAAATGGCGAGCGAGCGTGCGATGCAGAATGTCCTCGACCAACGTCGACTTGCCCGAACCCGACACGCCGGTCACGGCGACGAAGCAGCCAAGCGGAATGTCGACCGTGATGTCGCGCAGGTTGTGCTCGCGGGCGCCGGCGATCCGCAGCACGCGCTTCGGGTCGAGCTCCCGGCGCACCTCCGGCACGGGAATCTGCACGACGCCCGAGAGATACTTACCCGTGAGCGAGTCCGGGTTGTTCATGACGTCGGCGATCGAGCCCTCGGCGACGATCAATCCGCCATGCTTGCCGGCGCCTGGACCCAAGTCGAGCAGATAGTCGGCCGCTCGCATCGTCTCTTCGTCGTGCTCGACGACGATGACCGAATTCCCCAGATCGCGGAGTCGCGCCAGCGTCGCCAGCAATCGCGCGTTGTCGCGCTGATGCAGACCGATCGATGGCTCGTCGAGGATGTAGAGCACCCCAACCAAGCGCGATCCGATCTGGGTGGCCAATCGAATGCGCTGCGCCTCTCCGCCAGACAACGACTCGGCCGAGCGGTTCAACGTGAGATAGTCGAGCCCGACATCGACCAGAAAGCGCAGCCGCTCGCGGATCTCTTTCAGGATCGGCCCCGCGATCTCCGTCTGGCGCAGCGCGAGCGCGTCGAAGAACCGATCGGCATCGGCGACCGAGAACTCCGTCACCTCACCGACATTCTTCTCGCCGATCGTGACCGCGAGCGATTCGGGTTTGAGCCGCCGGCCACCGCAGGCCGAGCAGGGCACCGCGACCATATACTGCGCCAGCTCCATCCGGACCGTGTCGGACTCGGTCTCATCGTGCCGGCGCTGAATATTCGCGATGATACCTTCCCACTTGGCTGCGTCCGTGCCTGACGTACCGTAGAGCAACGCGTGCTTGACCGAGTCCGGCAGTTTGCCCCATGGCGTGTTCAGATCGAACTTGAACCGCTTCGCGAGCCCCGGAAGAATCACCTTTCGCAGGTACCCGTCCGGCTCCCCCCACGGCAGAATCACGCCTTCGAGGAGGGAGATGCTACCATCGCCCAGGATCAGCGCTTCGCTGACCTCGCGACGGGTACCGAGCCCGCTGCACGCGGGACAGGCACCGAACGGGGAATTGAAGGAGAACTGGCGCGGCTCGAGCTCCGGGAGCGCGATGCCGCAGACCGGGCAGCCGTACTTCTCGGAGAAGATCGGCGTCTCGCCGCTATCGGCGCGCGATACCTCGACCAGACCGTCCGCGAGGCGCAGCGCGGTTTCCAGTGAATCGACGAGACGCCCGCGATCCTTCGGCTCGACGATCAGGCGGTCGACGATGACCGAGACGCTATGGTTCTGGCGGCGATTGAGCTTGGGCGGAGCCGCCAGCTCAATCAGCTCGCCGTCGACATAGGCGCGGACGAAGCCCTGCTTCCGCGCCGAGTCGAACAGCTCGCGAAACTCGCCCTTGCGACCGCGGACGAGCGGCGCGAGCACCTCGATGCGGGTCCGCGCGGGCCAGCCCAGCACGATATCCGCGATCTGCCCCGCGCTTTGCCGCTCGACCGGCCGGCCGCAGTTCGAGCAATGCGGCGTGCCGACACGGGCGTACAAGAGACGCAGGTAGTCGTAGATTTCGGTGACGGTGCCGACGGTCGACCGGGGATTGTGACCGGCGGTCTTTTGCTCGATGGCGATCGCCGGCGACAATCCGTCGATCGAGTCGACGTCCGGCTTTTCCATGAGCCCGAGGAACTGACGGGCGTAGGCGGAGAGGGACTCGACGTACCGGCGCTGCCCCTCGGCGTAGATCGTGTCGAACGCCAGGGACGATTTTCCGGATCCGGAGAGCCCGGTGATCACGGTCAGCCGGTCGCGCGGAATCGTCACATCGATGTTGCGGAGGTTGTGCTCGCGCGCGCCACGGATGACCAGCGATTCTTCAGACATAGATTTGTAAACTCGCGCCAATCCGTGGCGCGATGCAAGCGAGGGTCGTCATCCCTGTGGCTACTGACGCTGTCGTCGTTCTCACCACGGTTGCAACCGAAGACGAGGCTTGTGTCTTGGTGCGAGTGCTGCTCGATCGTCGTTTGATCGCGTGCGGAACGATCCTGCCCGGCGCACGGTCGCTCTATCGCTGGGAAGATCGCGTCGCGGATGAGCTCGAAGTGGTCGTGCTGCTCAAGACACGAAGCGAGCGAGTGCCGGCGTTGGAAGCGGCATTCGCCGAGCTTCACCCGTATAAAGTACCCGAGCTGTTGGCACTTCCTGTAAGCGCCGGGATGGAGCAATATCTCGGCTGGATCGGACGCGAGACATGACCGACTCAGAATCCCCCACCGCCGCCCCCGCCGCCCCGGAAACACCTGTCGCCGCCGCCCAAGCGGCGGTCGACGCCGAATCATTCACCGAGCGTGGCATGCTGCTCTGCCGCAAGGCCCGGTGGAAGGACGCCATCGAGCCGTTGCGGCGCGCGACCGAGCTCGCGCCGAACGAAGGGCTGGCGTTTTACTACCTCGGCGACGCCTACAACCACACCGATCAGCTTCCGGCGGCTTTGTCGGCTTTCGAGACGGCCGCGCAGCTGCTGACGGAAAACTGGCGAGCCCTCAAGGGCGTCGGGATCGTCCTCGACCGCATGAGAAGGCCCCAGGAAGCCGCCGCGGCGTACCAAAAAGCTCGGGACGCCCAGAAGCGTTAAGCCGGACGCCCCTTAGTCGTCGTGTCGTGTAGGTATGGTGCACACGACTCGACGCGCGGCCGCCGGCGCCGCTGTCCTGCTTTGGGCGGGCGGCATGGTCACCCTGGCCCACCGCCAGCAGAAGCCGTTGGGACTCGACGGCGAGATGACGCAAGCGGCGACCCATTTCAATCCGGGCCCCGCCTACTATCTCGTCGAGCGAGACGGCCGCCAGATCGGCTTCGCCTCGACGAGCAGCGACACGACGCCGACCGGTCTCCAGTTCGATGATTATCTGATCATCGAGGCGCAGCACGACTCGACGCGCCGCATGGCGGTGCACAGCAGGGCCAAGACGTCACGCCGCTTCGTGCTGCAATCGCTGGACGCGGCGAGCGACACGAGCGCTGGCTGGACCCACACCGCGGCCGAAGTTGCCGACTCGACGCTGACCTTTCGCACGCTATTTCCCACGGTCTCGACCCGGACGACTCGGGCCGAGCGCGACATGCTCGCCCCCGACGCGATCCCGATGATCGTGGGAATGGGCGGAGAAACCACCCCCCGCGTGGGCAGTACGAGAACGTTTAAAGTGGTGGACGTCGCCGGTGGGCGCGTGGCGCCCGTGACGTTCCGGATCGCCGCCGAATCGCTGTTCTCGATCGCGGACAGCGCGGTCTTCGACAATCCCGCGCAACGCTGGCGCACCGCGACGGTCGACACGGTGCGCGCATGGGAACTCGTTCCCCAGATCCCGATGCTCGTCGCGACGTCGAAGCTGTCCGCGTGGGTCGACGGACAGGGGCGCATCGTCGACGCCGATGTGGAGCTCGCCGGCGCCGGCGCGGTTCGCTTTCGCCGGATGTGCTACGAACTCGCTTACCGTAACTGGCCAGGACGCCGCTTCAAATGATCGAACTCGCCGCCCTCACGAAGAAATACGGTACCTTCACCGCCGTCGATCACGTCGACCTCGTCGTGCCGCGCGGTGAGCTCTTCGGGTTCCTCGGCCCGAACGGCGCCGGCAAAACCACGACGCTGCGCATGATCGCGGGCATCCTCCGCCCGACCGCGGGCACGGTGCGCATTGCCGGCGTCGACGTCGTCGCCAACCCCGTCGCCGCCAAGGCGGTCCTCGGATTCATTCCGGACCGGCCATTCATCTACGAGAAGCTGACCGGCTCCGAGTTCTTGCGCTTCGTCGCCGGCTTGTTCGGCCAGAGTGGCCCGGACGTCGAGAAACGCGCGCGCGAGTTGCTCGCCGTATTCGACCTCGAGGAGTGGCGCGATGAGCTGGTCGAGAGCTACAGCCACGGGATGCGCCAGAAGCTGATCATCTCGAGCGCCTTCGTGCACAAGCCCGAGGTCATTGTCGTGGATGAGCCGCACGTCGGGCTCGATCCCAGAGCCGCGAAGACACTCAAGCAGCTCTTCAGTGAATACACGAAGCGGGGCCACACGATCATGATGTCGACGCACACGCTCGACGTCGCGGAGACGATGTGCGACCGCATCGCGATCATGAACGGCGGGCGCATTCGCGCGTGCGGCACGATGGATGAGCTGCGAGCCGACGCGGTTGCCGGCACCGCCGGCTTAGAGGACATCTTCCTCCGCCTCACCGGTGACAACGCCGTCCGGGAGCTGCTCGGTGTCCTCGATAGCTGAAACGATCCATATCCTGACGCCGAAGTGGCTGACGGCGCGCGCCCGCGCCCGAAAGGGGGACCGGGCGCGCCACGCGCGCGTCGCCGCGTTGGCCGTGCTCGGCATCTTGTTCTGGACCGTCATCATCGGCTTGCTCTACCGGGTGCTGGCGTACTTCAAGAACGTGCAGGAAATCGGCGACTTGATGGCGGGGAAGCTCCTCGGCACGCTGCTCCTGGGATTTCTGGGCATCCTGCTCCTCTCGAACATCATCAACGCCCTGTCGACCTTCTTCCTCGCGCGCGACCTGGACACGCTTGTCGGCGCGCCGGTCGACTGGCTCGGCCTCTACACGGCGAAGCTGATCGAGACCGTCATTAACTCGAGCTGGATGGTCGTCCTGCTCGTCGTCCCGATCCTCTCGACGTACGGGGTCGTGTACCATGGCGGACTGCTCTTCCCCTTGGTCGCGATTGGCGCGCTGCTGCCGTACATCTTGCTACCGGCGATCGTCGGCAGCGCCATTACCCTGGTCCTGGTCAACATCTTTCCCGCGCGGCGCACCCGCGACATCCTGAGCGTCATCGCGGTTCTCGCGGCGAGCGCGGTCGTCGTGCTGTTCCGGGTCATGCGGCCCGAGCGGCTCGCGCGGCCAGAAGGGTTCAGGAATCTCGTCGAATTCGTATCCGTGCTCAAAAGCCAGTCGCCCTGGTCGCCGAGCGACTGGATGCAGCAGGCGGTGATGTCCTGGCTCACCGGCAAAGCCGATCCACTGCCCTTCTATCTCCTGTGGTCGACGGCCGCCGCGCTCTTTGTCCTGGGCGCGGGTCTGCACGCGTGGCTCTATCCGATCGGCTTCACGAAAGCGCAGGAATCGGGCAAGCAGTTCGCCAAGAGCGGCGCCGTGTCGCGCGTCATGCGGACCGCGCTCGCGCCCTTTGGCGTGCTGCGGCGTGAGCTGGTGCTGAAGGAGCTCCGCATCTTCTTCCGCGACAGCACCCAGTGGTCGCAGCTGATCCTGCTGGCCGTGCTGATCGTCGTCTACGTGTTCAACGTGAAGTTTCTGCCGCTCAAGGCCGATGGCGTTTCGAACGTCCTGCGCAACGTCATTCCGTTCTGCAACCTGCTCGTCGCGGGATTCGTGATCGCGTCCGTGGCCGGCCGGTTCATTTTCCCGGGCGTCAGCTTGGAAGGGCGCACGTGGTGGCTGCTCCGCGCGAGCCCGCTCGACATCGGCGATCTGCTCTGGGCCAAGTTCTGGGTCGGGACCACGCCATTGTTGATCCTGGCGTTGTTGATCGTCGTCGTGACCGACACGATGCTGCAGGTGAACGATTTCATCTTCGGCGTGTCGGTCTTCACGATCACGTTGCTCACGTTCGCGATCTCCGCGCTGGCGCTCTGCTTCGGCACGATCTTCCCGCAGTTCGAGACCGAGAACGCCGCCCAGATTCCGACCTCATTCGGCGGGCTGGTTTTCATGATGGTCTCCGTCCTGCTGATGCTCGCGGTCATCGCCATGGAGGCGCGCCCGGTGTATGACTACCTGAGCCGTCGACAGAACATGCAAGAGCTGATCATCGGCTTTGGCCTGGCGGGGGCACTGTGCTTGGCGTCGACGCTCGTGCCGATCCGAATCGCGCTGCGCCGTCTCGCCGCTGTCGAGCGCGGCTGATCGTCACTCGACGAACCGTCTGACCTCGATGTGGCCCCCATACTTGTTATGGGGGCACGTCGCGGCGATGCGCTCGGCCTCGGCCAGGTCTGCCGCGCGGATGATGAAGAGCCCATCGGGGTTCGTGGATCCTTCGACGCTGCCTTCGAGATCGAGCTTGCCGAGGCGGTCGAGGCTATCCGCCCAGAGGGCGTATTCGTGCCGGCGTGCCGGCAGACCACCCGGTGGGGGCGGCCGGTAGGTTGGCCCCTCCGAGAGGAGCAGCGCGTACGTCTGGCCTGCCGCGCGAGGCTGCGGCCAGGCATGCGCGACCATGAACACCAACACCGCCGCGGCGGCCACGGCCACCGTCGTCGCGGCCCACCACCGCCGGCGCGCCGGTGCGTAGACCGCTCGCACCACCCGCTCCTCGAGCGCGGGACCGGCCTCTCGCTCGCGTGGCAGCTCGGCGAGGGCGCGTTGGATGTCGTCGGGCAGGTCAGTCATGGTCGAGCCTCGTCGAGGTGCAACGCCGTCCGGAGCAGTTTGCGCGCCCGCGCCAATTGACTCTTCGACGTGCCCTCGACCACGCCGAGCAGGTGAGCGATTTCGTGGTGCGCATAGCCGTACACATCATGGAGCACGAACACATCGCGCGCGCCAGCCGGCAATCCAGCGATCGCGCGCTCGAGATCGAACGCCTCATCATCCGGGGGAGCCGTGGCGGGCTCGATATCCAACCCATCGACCATCCGCCACACCGTCCGAATCCGCTCCCGTCGGACATTGACCAACACGCCGCAGAGCCACGACCGCAATGCGGAGTCGCCGCGGAACGAGGAGAGCTTGCGCGTGGCGCGCACCCAGGTCTCCTGAACGAGATCCTCGGCTTCGCTCTGATCGCTCCCCGTCAAGCGCATCGCCAGCGCATACAGTGCCGGCGTGTGCGCCCGGTACAACGCGCGAAACGCGTCCTCGCCGAGCGTCACTGCGTTGGCGTGGGATCCACCCAATCGTGCATGCCGACGATCAAGGCCGATGTCGGCGAACCGGCTTCGATGACGCCAGGCATGTTGGGATCCTCGGATGCGACCAGTCCATAATCGGCATTCCGCATGTTGGGATAGAAAACCATAACATGAGGGATGACCTTGCCGACAGCTTTCCCGTTGGGATCCGCGAGATTTTGCCCCGATGACATCATGAAGATCAACGCCGGACGCTTGGGCGCGTGAAAGCGCCCCGACTTGAAGCCGTCGGCGATCTGTTGCTTGATGCTGTCGAACGACTCGCCGGCTAGGGCCTTCTCGGACCGGAACCGCTCGACGGCGAAAATCGTCGCTTCCGCTTCGGCGTCGCCACACATCGGCGCGACGGTCTGCGCGGTGGGGCGAGCCACGAGACAGATCTCGGTCGACCGCCCAGGCTCGGCGACAACCCAATGGCCGTGATCGAGCACGTAGATCTTTGCGTCCTTCGAGATCGCCAGCGGTGCGGCGCTTTTGGCCAAGCGGACTTCTTCATCCCGCGTTTGAGCCATGGCGACGGCCGGCACGAGAAGGACTGCCAGAACGAGTGTGCGCATGCCAATTAGTGGCGCGTAGGGCCTCGAGGGTTGGAAGGCGAACAAACGACACGTCACGCATGACGGTAACGGCGAGTGTCGGCCAAACCCCGCCGAGCCTTCACTCGTTACTTGCTGCGATTTCCAGGCGATCCCAGAGTGTGGCCCCACACTCCTCGAGGTTCCGATGTCGCCGTTCCGTACCGCTGTGCTCGCGAGTCTCGTGATCGCCGTGATCGTGGTGGCCTGCACGTCTCCCTCGTCACCGCCGGCAAGCGAATCGCGTCTGAGCGCCGCCAGGGCTCGCAACCTGCTCCCGCCCCCGCCCTCCGTGTGCACCGGCGGCAACGTGTCAGTCGTTCCGTGCTTCTCCACCTTCAGCGCGCCGGCCAACAAGACGAATGACACCCTCACCGCTACGTACAGCAACAGCCTAGGGACGATGCAGGGCTACGATGTGGAATGCGACGGCGATGGAACCGTCGTCCTGAGCTGTACGCCCGAGGACACCCAGGTCACCGTGCCAGCCCATGGCAACATCCACATCAAGTACAAGTTCGCGACGCGCGTGGCCCCCGGCAGCGGAACGCTGAGCCTCTCGGCCGAGGACCTGAACAACGGGAATTTCGCGGGCTCGACCAACACGATAAACACGCACTAATTGGTATCAGCAGGAGGCAGGCAAGCGGATATTGGCGGCGCCATCGCCAGGTCGCATTATCGCCGATATGCGCCTCAGTTGGACGGTCGGGTTGACGACCGCACAGGAGAACCTGCTAGCCACGGTGTTTCAGGGACCAGGGGCTGGGACCATTGTTTTGACAGACACGGTCTACGCGACCGTCAACCCTTAAGCTGCCTAGGCGGCGAGGGCGTTCCCGCAGCCGGTGCAGTATCGCGCGCCGGTTTCGGTGACCGGGGCGCCGCAGACGGTACAGGCGCCGGATAGATATCGGCCGCATGCGCTGCAGTATGCGGCGTCTGATTCCGGCCGGGGGCCGCATTGAGGACACGGCACACGCTGCGCGGGCGCTTCCGTCGCGGTCCGCGCAGGGTCCTTCTCGGTGCGTAACTCGGCTAACGCGCGTTCCGTGTAGTTCGCTTTGAGCGTGGCGTAATCCGCGTCCGAGAGCTTGCCGGTTTGGCGGTCGAACTCGATTTCACGCAGTGCCTCGACCGCCGTTGACCCCGGGATCTCTTCCGGCACGTCCGCCGATCGTATCCGCGGCCGGCTCGGTGCCAGCAACGGATAGAGCACGAAGGCCACGGCGGCGAGCGCGATAACGGTTCCGATCACGAAGGCCAGCACGTCAGTCGTCCCGGCGAATGGCGTCTTCGAGTCGCTTGAGCTCATCGCTCGACGCATCGACGCTCGGCGCGGCGACCGGTGCTTCCGGCTTGTGCCAGTGTTTGAGGAGCGCCAGGAGCACGAGTGTGCCAGTGCCGACGGCGACGAACGGGGCGATGTAGCCGGCCCAGTTGAAGCCCTGACGCGGCGGGGCCATCAGGACCTTGTCGCCATAGGTCTCGCGGAACGTCGCGAGGATTTCGTCCGCGGAGTATCCACCCGCGACCAGGGTCATCACGTCGCGGTGCATCTGTGGGGACACCGGACACGTAAAGTCCGTCGTCCGGCACGTGTACACGTCCAGGGTGCAGCCGCACTGGCAGTGCACGCGATGCTCTAATGCGTCCCGCGCATCATCGGACATCGACACAGTCGCTCCCGCCTTCGGCGGGCGCGATATGGGTCGATAGGTCGCTTCATCCATCGGGCCCGACATCGTTGGCCGCGTTTGCTGAGCGACCAGATGTGGTGCCAGCACCGCCGATGCCGCCCCCGAAGCCGCTGCCATGAGAAACGACCGACGATCGAGCACTAGCGCGTCCCGGCGTGCTCGGGAGCAAGCACCGTGCGATAGCCGCTCTTCGCGCGAGCCCGATCGGCTTGCGGCCACATGACGACAAGGCCGCCCAAGGCCATGATCATGCCGCCATACCACACCCACCATACGAGTGGGTTGAACGTGATCCGAATCTCGGCCGTGTCCTCATTCGTCGCGCCGGCGAGCACGACATAGACGTCCTCGGCGAGACCATCCTGAATACCGACCGCGGTCGATGGCTCGAAACTCGGCTGCCCCCGACTATCGAAATGCTGCCGCTTTTCGCTTTCGATGAGCGGCATCGGCTTGCCATCACGCGTGGGCTTGAGCGTGATCGCGACGACGTGACGATTGAGCTGGTCGAACTGCGACAGGCCCTGGCTGACGAACGCCCATTTATGTCCGTACGGATCCGTCGCCTCGAACGTCTGACCGGTGTGCAGCGTGACGTCATTCTCTTTCTTGAACGCCAATCCGGCGAACGCGCAGAAGAGAATGACGACGCCGGCGTGCACGATATATCCGCCATATCTCCTGCGATTTCGTGCGACGAGTCGGATAAACGCTGTCACCATGGATTCGTCGTGCATTCGACGCCTCGCGCCGACGCCCTTGTAGAACTCCTGGCAAATCGTGCCAGCCACGAACGCCGCCAATGAATAAGAGACCACGGCGGATAGGGCGCGCATTCCACTAGCCAGGAGTATGGCGAGCGTAGCGAGACCGGCGAACGTGGGGAACGCGAATTGGCGTTTCAAGTTGGCGACCGAGGCGCGACGCCAAGCGATCAACGGTCCGATTCCCGTGAGGAGGAGGAGAAGCAGGCCGAGCGGAATATTGACCGCGTTAAAGAACGGCGGCCCCACGGTGATCTTGGATCCGCGCACGGCTTCCGAGAGAATCGGAAACAAGGTGCCCCACAAAACCGAGAACGCGATACCGACCAATAAGAGGTTGTTGTAAAGGAACGCTGCCTCGCGGCTGATCATGCTCTCCAGCTCGGCCTTAGCCTCCAGGTCCTTCAAGCGCGTCGCGACGAGGTAGGTGGTCACCGTCAGGCAGATGATGAGCATGCCCGCGAACCAGTTCCCGACGGGCGATTGCGCGAACGAATGAACGCTCGAGATCACGCCGCTCCGCGTGATGAACGTCCCGAGGATGGCGAGCAAGAACGTCGAAACCACGAGCACGACGTTCCATTTGCGCAGCATACCCCGCTTTTCCTGAACCATGATCGAATGCAGAAACGCGGTCCCGGTCAGCCACGGGAGCAACGATGCATTCTCGACCGGATCCCACGCCCAATACCCGCCCCAGCCCAGCTCGACGTACGCCCACCACATGCCGAGCGTGATGCCGACGGTCAGGAAAAACCATGACACGAGCGACCACCGGCGAACCGCGCCGAGCCATTCGGCGTCCAGGCGGCGTGTGATCAACGCGGCTATAGCAAATGCAAATGGGATGGCCGTCGCGACATACCCCAAATAGAGATTTGGCGGATGGATCGCCATGCCGGGATTCTGGAGCTGAGGATTCATCCCGGCACCGTCCGGCGGTGTCCAGTCGAGCCGCTCGTACGGGCTCGCGCCGAAGCACATCGTCGCCACGAAGAAGAGCGTGATGGCGGCGAGCGTGCCCGTCACATACGGCATCAGCGCCTGATTGCGGTTGCGGTTCGTCCACACCGCGATGACGCTGTACGTCGTCAGGATGAGGCACCAGAAGAGCATCGAGCCGGCCTGGCCGGCCCAGAACGCCGTCAGCGTGTAAACGAACGGCAGATTCGCGCTGACGTGTCCGGCGACATACGAAAGGTTGAAATCGTGCGTGACGAGCGCCGTCCACAATCCCAATGATGCTAGAAGAATGAAGCCAAAAGTTGCGTACATCGCTCGTGCGCCGCTTCTGGCGAGATCAGAGCGGTGGAGCGCACCGCCGGCGAACGACACGATGGTCGCCCAGGCGGCGACGATCAGCGCCAGCCAGAGCGACAGCTCTCCTATGAGGATCACGTGGACTGCTGCCTATAACCCGGCGTTTGGCGGTACTTCTCGGGCGCGTTCTCGTATCGAGAGGCGCACTTGGCCAAGAGCGTGGTCGCGCGGAACGTGCCATCGTGCCCTAGGCGGCCTTCCACCACGACATCGACCCCGTCGGTGAAGGTGTCGGGGGTGATGCCCTTATACACGACCGGGAAGGTCTGGGCGCCGTCCGAGACTTTGAAGTTGACCTCGCGTCCACCGGCCGCCCGGACGATCGAGCCCGGTACCACGCGCGCGCCGACTTTGACGCCGGTCTCCACGAACGAGGGGTCCTGCGAGACTTTCGTGGCCAGCTCTTGCGGGGTCAGATAGTACTCGCCCGTCTGGGTGATGGCCTGCGCCATGAGGAACCCCGCCCCGCCCAGGATAATGGCGCCACCGACAATCCATTTCGTTCGCGGATGCATAGCGACCTTACTCCTTCGACGTTGTCGCGGCCGCTCGAACTCGAGCCATGATGGCCTCCAGCTCCCGCTCGGCCTGTTCCCGTTCTTCCTTCGTCCAGGCGCCGGTCAAACGGCGGAAGTCCCGCACGCGCTCGAGCATCTCGTCGATAACCGAGCGCAGCTCGAGGTTCGAGCGCCGCTCGTTCGGCAATTCATCGCGTTTGGCCATGCCCCTCAATATATGATCTCGCCCAGTAGAGGGCCGTATCGACCGCGGTCGTCCATCCGGCCGCACCCGCCCTGGCGGCGGTCCGGCCGGCGCCCGGGTCGAATCTGGTGAAGTGGCGTCCCTCGAGGAACTCGTCGGGCGAGCTCCAGACGCCGGTGGCCAACCCGGCGAGCCCGGCCGCCCCGGCAGCTGTCGTCTCGACCATGTCCGGCCGCTCGACCGGCACATCCAGCACATCGGCCTGGAACTGCATCAGCCAGTTGTTCATTGATGCACCGCCGTCGACTCTGAGCGCCGGCAGATGCGCGTGCATCGCGCCCAGGACGTCGCCCGTCGAGTAGGCCATGGCTTCGAGCGCGGCCCGTACGAAATGCGCGCGGGTGGTCCCGCGCGTGACCCCGACGATGGTTCCCCGCGCGCGGGGCTCCCAATGCGGCGCGCCAAGTCCCGTCAACGCGGGCACGAAGTAGACGCCATCGGTCGACGACACCGAGCGCGCGAGCGCTTCGGTCTCGCCGGCCGCGGCGATGATGCCGAGGCCATCGCGCAGCCACTGGATCGCGGCGCCCGCGATGAAAATGGCGGCCTCGGTGGCGTAGCATGCCGCCCCGCGCGCGTCGCAGGCGATCGTGGTCAGTATGCCTTGTCCAACATCCGGCCGATGGTTGCCCTGGTTCACGAGGAGAAACGCGCCCGTACCGTACGTCACCTTTCCCGTTCCAGGCGCGTGACACCCTTGGCCGTACAGGGCCGACTGTTGATCGCCCGCGATCCCCGCAATCGGAATCGGTGCGCCGAAGAACGACGCCTCGGTCGTGCCGAATACGCCCGATGACGGGCGAACGTCCGCGAGCGCCTGGATCGGCACGCCAAGCAATTCGCCCATTTCAGGACTCCACGTCTTTCTATCTATGTCGTACAGCATCGTCCGCGACGCGTTCGTGGGCTCCGTCGCATAGACACGGCCACCCGTCAGATTCCAGAGGAGCCAGGTATCGACCGTCCCGATGTGCATCTTGCGCCGATCCTTGGCATCCATCTTTTCGAGTAACCAACCCATTTTCGTGCCGGAGAAATACGGGTCTAACGTCAGACCGGTTACCTGAGCGACACGCGAGGCGTGCGGAGAGAGAGCGGTGATCGCGTCCGTGGTCCGGCGATCCTGCCAGACGATAGCCTTTGGCGCGGTCGTCGGCGACGCGGGATCCCAGGTGACGACCGTCTCGCGCTGATTCGTAAGTCCCAGCGCGCGGATTGATCCGGGCGGGACACCAGCCGCCGCTATCGCCTCGCGACCCGCCGCGACAGTCCGATCGAGCAGCTCGGCGGGATCATGCTCAACCCAGCCAGGGCGCGGATAGTGCTGCGCGATCTCGCGATAACCGCGGCCGACGACGCCGCCGGACTCGTCGATGACGAGCGCCGTGCTACCCGTCGTCCCCTGATCCAGCGCCAAGACATACGACATTAGAAGCGATAGGGTGGATGATGGACACCACGGTCGCTCACGAATGCCGTGATCAATTCCGCCGGCGTGACGTCGAAGGCTGGATTGAACACGCTCGCACCGGCGGGCACGTTCGTCAGTTCGTCTCTCCCCCGCTCTTCTATCGGAATCGCCTCACCCGAACCCGTCATCGGGTCGAAGGTCGACGTTGGCGCGACGACGTAGAAGGGGACGCCATGGCGTTTCGCGGCAATCGCCACGCTATAGGTGCCGATCTTGTTCGCCGCGTCCCCGTTGGCCGCGATGCGATCGGCGCCGACGAGGACCAAGTCGATCTTGCCCGAGCGCAGCAGGCTCGCGGCGGCGCTGTCGGGGATCACCGTGACTGGGATTCCGGCGCGGGAGAGCTCCCACGCCGTCAGCCTGGCGCCCTGCATCAGCGGCCGGGTCTCGTCGGCGAACACTTCGACGCGGCGGCCATGCTCGGCCGCCATGTATACGGGCGCCAGCGCCGTCCCTATCCCTGAAGTCGCCAGGGCGCCCGCGTTGCAATGGGTCAGTATCCGCGCACCATCCGGGATTAGCGCGGCTCCCGCTTCGCCTATGCGGCGGCACATCGCCCGGTCTTCTTCCAGGATCGCGGTCGCCTCGTCGCGCGCTACGCTTGCGACGTCAGCATCCGCGAGCGATTGGATCGCGGCCATGACCCTGTCGATCGCCCAGGCCAAATTCACTGCGGTGGGCCGCGCCGAGCGAATTCGTTTCGCGTATTCCGCGGCGTGAGAGATATCGTGAGACAAGAGAGCGGCCAAACCTAAAGCGCCCGCCACACCGATCGCGGGAGCGCCGCGAACGGCCAGCGTTCTGATGGCGTCGCAAATCTCGTCGATGGTCGCGAGGTCGCGCTCGACATACTGGCCGGGCAACAGCCGCTGATCGATGATCCGGACGGCCCGACATCCGGGCGCCCATTGGACTGCCGCTATGGGTTGCACGGCGCCAAATCTAGCGAAAATGCGACTGAAGGAACTCGGACAACGCTTCCTCCTCACGCGTGCAGCGAGCCAGACGCACGCACCGGCCCGTCAAAAACGGCGCGATCGTGTAGCCGTGATCCAAGTACTGCGCGATCACGATCGGATGCACATACGACTTGCGCGCGATCGCCGGTGTGTTGCCGAGGGCTTCAGAAACGGTCTTGACGGCGGCGACCACGTTGCGCTTGGCCTGGGTCACGTTCGCCGCGGGCTCGGTGCCAGCGAGGCAGATCGCGCACTGCAGCGTGCCCCCCCACGTGCGAAAATCTTTCGCCGTGTACGGGACCCCAAGGAGGTCGCGCAAATATCGGTTGATGTCGCTCGCGGTCACGTCATGCCACCGCTGGTCGTTCTGGTAGCGGAACACGTGCACGCCGGGCGCCGCGAGCAGCTGCTTGAGAACAGCGGCGAGCGTGCGGTCGACGATCGTGTGTCGCTGCTCGATGGCGCGCTTGCCGCGGTAGCGCAGGACGACATTCGCGCCGTTGATCGTGACGTTCGATTTGCGCAACGTGGTCGCGCCGTGCGAACGATTCTCGCGCTCATAACGCTCATTGCCGACGCGCAGGTACCCCTCGGCGATGAGACGGACGACGGCGGCCGTGACGCGCTCGCGCGAGAAATCGGGACGACGGAGATCCTTGGCCAGCCGTGCGCGGATCTTCGGCAGATCCAGCCCCATGCGCGCGATCCGGCGAAACTTTCGGTGCGCGCTCTTTTCGACCGCGCTCGCGTGGTAACGGTACTGCTTCCGCCCGCGCGCATCGTAGCCGAACGCCTGTATCGTGGCGGTCGGGCGTCGCGCGATGTGCACGTCGCGATAGGCGGGCGGAATGCGGAGCGCCTTGATCCGGGCCAGCATGGCGCGATCGTGGATGGGTCGGCCCGTATGCGAGACGTATCGAAAGCCCGACCGCGCCGTGCCCTTCCGCAGGATCCAATTAGATTCACTCTCGTGCCGCATCAATCCGTAGTCTCGCAGGTCGGTGAGCGCATCGCCACGATCACCCTCAACCGACCCGACAAGCTCAACGCCCTCAACCATGTCACCCTCACCGAGCTTGGCGCCGCGATGGCGGAGGCACGGGCCGATCCCACGGTCGGCGGGATCATCCTGACCGGTGCGGGCCGGGCCTTCGCCGCCGGCGCCGACATCAGTGAGATCAAGGGGCTGAGCGCGATCGAGGCGCAGGCGACGTCGGAGTTCGGCCAGCGCGTATTCCGGTCGATCGAGACCTCGCCGAAACCCGTCATCGCGGCGGTCAACGGCTTCGCGCTTGGTGGCGGCTGCGAGTTGGCTATGTCGTGCCATATCCGCATCGCCGGGGAGTCGGCGAAGTTCGGGCAGCCCGAGGTGAAGCTCGGGCTGGCGCCGGGCTACGGCGGGACGCAGCGGCTGCCGCGATTGGTGGGCGCCGGGCGCGCCTTGCATTTGCTGCTTACGGGCGAGACCATCGACTCGGCCGAGGCCATGCGGATCGGGCTCGTCACGCGCGTGGTGCCGAACGACGAATTGCAGCACGTGGCGAGAACGGTCATGACCCAAATACTCGCCAACGGACCGCTGGCGCTGGCCCTCACGATCGATCTCGTGCACCGTGGGCTGGGCATGAGTCTCGATACGGCGCTCGCCATGGAGACCGCGTATTTCGGCGGGCTGGCCGCATCGAAAGATGGGGTCGAGGGGACGTCGGCTTTTCTCGAGAAGCGCGCGCCGGAATTTGTTGGGAAGTGACCGAAGTCCGGTTGCTCGAGGTGCGCGACTTCAGGAATCTGGCCCGCGTTGACCTCCCGTTGCCGCCCGAGGGTGTCGCGGTCGTTGGCGACAATGGACATGGGAAGACGAGCCTCCTCGAGGCGATCTACTATCTGCATATCCTGCGGTCGGTGCGCGGGGCGCATGATGCGGACGTGATCCGGTTCGGCGCGCCGGCATTTCACGTGCGCGCGCACACCGATCGCGACATTGGATTGGGTTACGAGCGCGCTTCGAAACGCAAGCGCGTCATGCTCGATGGCGTCGAGCCCGCGCGGCTCACGGACGCGCTCGGTGCGGTGCCATCCGTCATGTTCTCGCCAGCGGATGTCGCGTTGGTCCGTGGTGCGCCCGGGGAGCGGCGGCGGTTTTTGGACATCATGCTCGGTGTCACGTCGCCTACGTATTTGCGCTCCCTGCAGGCGTACCGCGCGGCGCTTGTTCGTCGCAATGCCGCGCTACGGACCGGGGGGCCCATCACGGTGTGGGAGCCGCCGCTGGCTCAGCACGGGGCGGTCATCTGGCGTGAGCGGTCGACATGGGTACAGGACTCCACATCTCCATTGACTGACCTCACAAGCGCCATCGGGGAGTCCTCGCCCGTCAGTATGCATTACGCAAGCACACTCGGCGAAGAGGCAACTGAAGAGACGATTGCCGAGGCGCTGGAGCACGGACGCGCACATGATGCCAGACGTGGGATGACGCGGATGGGCGTGCATCGGGACGATTTGCGTCTATCGCTCGACGGGCATGATCTGCGCACGTTCGGATCCGCTGGGCAGCAGAGAACCGTTGCGATCGCGCTGAGAATGCTGGAGGCCGAAACGCTGGAGCGCCGGATCGGGACAG
>Ga0070741_10006804_pt1 | contig 24245 bp, 8 predicted proteins | sample Coa_R1_4_FD_66440 | JGI IMG/M metagenome (GOLD analysis project Ga0070741, IMG submission 66440) | Surface soil microbial communities from Centralia Pennsylvania, which are recovering from an underground coalmine fire - Coalmine... | ecosystem: Environmental > Terrestrial > Soil > Unclassified ...
GTCTCCTCGAGCATCATGGCGCGCGTCGCGGCGTCGCGCATCGTCTTCCCGGCGGTCATGAGCCCGTGGCACTGGAGGATCGCGCCGCGGCTCGCCGTGAGCGCCTCGCCGACGGCGTCGGCGAGCTCCTTCGAGCCGGGCATGAACCACGGGACGATCTTCGTGTCGGCGAGGAAGATGGCGTCGGTGTTGATCGGCGGGAAGACCTGGTTCGTGATGCCGAAGGCGGTCGCGATCGGCGCGTGGGTGTGGACGGCAGCCGTCGCCTCGGGGCGCGCCTCGTAGGACGCCCAGTGCATCTGGTACTCGACCGACGGCTTGTTCGCACCTTCGATGCAGGTGCCGTCGCGCCGGATGCAGCAGAGATCGTCGATGGTGAGGCCGCCCTTGTACATCTGGCTCGGCGTGATCCAGCAGAGCTCCGGATCGCCGCAGCGGGCGCTGATGTTGCCGCCGGTCGGCGTCAAGAGCCCCATCGAGAAGAGCTCGTTCGTGATCTGGATGATCTCGTCCTTCGCGTCGGCGTCGGTCCGCATCGATGCCCTCAGGAGACCCCGCCGCGGAGCACGCGACCGGGGCGATGGTCGGTCGGCGCGCCGTCCGCCACAACCGGCGCGCCGCCGACGAAGACGTTGACGATTCCCTCGGCGCGCTGCACGAGCCGGCGCTCGCCGCCGGGCAGGTCGTGGACGAGCTCCGTCGGGCGCGTCGCAACGCGCGCGGGGTCGAAGACCACGAGGTCGGCCGCCATTCCCGGCGCGATCCGCCCGCGCCCGCGAAGGCCGTAGCGATCGGCCGGCACGCTCGTCACGAGCCGGACCGCCTCCTCGAGCGCGAGCGCCCCGCGCTCCCGGACCCAGTGACCGAGGAGATACGTCGTGAACCCCTGGTCGCAGAGCGTGTCGACGTGCGCGCCGGCGTCGGAGAGCGCGAGAAGACCCGCGGGATGGCGCAGCAGCGCCGGCACCGCGTCCTCGTCGTAGTTCAGCAGGACGACGCCCCACTGCGACGCGAGGTCGTCCGCGAGCACGAGCTCGCAGAACGTCTCGAGGGGTGGCGCGCCCCGCTCCGCGGCGATCTCGGCGACGTTCCGGTCCTGCCAGCGTTTCAGCGCCGGTGTGGCGGCGAGCCGGAAGACGAGGCGATCCCACCCGGGCGCGACCGCCGCCGCGACGAAGCCGCCCTGCCGGCCGAGCTCTGCGCGGAACGCCGGATCGGCGAAGAGTCGGAGCCGCTCGGCGCGCGGCTTCGCCATGAGCGGACGCCAGAACGGATTCTGCTGGAGGTAGAAGGCCGGCTCGGCGAAGTCGAAGCGGACCTCGAGGGGACGGCAGCCGACCTGCGGCACGACCGCGACGCCGCGCGCCTGCCACGCGGCGGCGTCGTCGAGGATCTTCCGCGCGGTGCCCGGCGCGAACGGATTGTCGAGGAGCGGCGCCCACGAGACGGTCTTCCCGCTGGCACGCGCGAGCTCCGCGAAGACGTCCTGCTCCGCGGCCTTGTCGGCCGGCGGACCGATCGTCGACCGCGGCGCGATCTCGATGACGCCGCGGTCGAGGTCCGCGAGCGCCGTCGCGAGGGCGAGGAGCTCGTCCGGCTCCGCGAGCCGGCTCGGCGCGGGCGTGCCGTCGCCGAAGAAGTGCGTCGGCGAGAGCGACGTCGACCAGCCGATCGCGCCGGCCGCCATGCCGTCGCGAACGAGCGCGGCCATCGCCGTGCGCTCCTCGGCGCTCGCCGCGCGCTCGACCGCGGCGCGTCCCATGACGCGGTAGCGGATCGCGGAGTGGCCGATGAACGCGGCGACGTTCGGCCCGAGCCCGCGCCGCTCGAGGGCGCCCAGGTAGCCGCCGAAGTCCTCCCACGCCCACGGGATCCCGGCGCGCAGCGTCTCGATCGGCATCCCCTCGACGAAGAGGAGGAGCTGCATGAGCGTCTCGCGGTCGGGTGCGCGGCAGGGCGCGATCGTGAAGCCGCAGTTCCCCATGACGACGGTCGTCACGCCGTGCCACGGCGACGGGCTCGCCGACGGATCCCAGAAGAGCTGGCAGTCGTAATGCGTGTGGACGTCGATGAACCCGGGTGCGACGGCGAGCCCGGCGCCGTCGACCTCGGTCGTCGCGCGTGCCGGGACGTCGCCCACCGCCGTGATGCGATCGCCGGTGACGGCGACGTCGCCGCGCGTCGCTTCACCTCCAGTGCCGTCGCAGACGAGCGCGTCGCGGATGACGAGGTCGGGCATTGCCACGTGTTCTACCGAGTTCGCCGGACATCGCCAACGGGCGCACATCGACCTCGGCTGCGAACGATCGCGCCCGGCGCAGAGCGCGGCCGGCGCATCGGCTCAGGGCGGCGCGCCGGCAGGATCGGCGGCGGCGCTGGGTGGCGGAGGAGCGGCCGGAAACGCGCTCGCCCCGCTATGCGACGCGCGCGTCAGCGATGCCGCGGCCGCCGCCGCGGCTCGCTACTTTCTCCGTCGAAGTAGTCCCACGGGAACTCGGGGTGGAGGATCGGCTCGTACCCCGCGGGCACGGGGAACGGTGCCGACAGGAACTCCCACACCCCGACGAGCGTCCGCGGGATGATCATCCCGAGCCCCTTCGCGAAGCCGAGCGGGATACCCTCGCCCGCTCCGCGCTCGCGCGTCTCCTTCACCATGTTCCCCGGGAGCTCCAGGAACGAGAGCGTCATCCCCGCGAGGCCCCGCACGAACTTGCGGGGTGCGTCCTGCGCACGTGCGGGCGCGGCGAGGAGTACGCCGGCGAGCACGAGTGCGGCCGCGATGGCTCCGCGTGGCGTCACAGCTTCGCCAGGATGGATTCGGCGCTGCACACGTTGAGACCCGGCCCCGGCTCGACGTGCAGCTGCTCCACCTTCCCGTCCTTCACCACCATGCCGTAGCGCTGCGATCGCTTCCCCATGCCGAAGCCGCTCGCGTCGAGCTCGAGCCCCACCGCGCGCGTGAAGTCGCCGTTCCCGTCGGCGAGCATCCGGACCTTCCCCGACGCCCCCGCCGCCTTCCCCCACGCGTCCATGACGAACGCGTCGTTCACCGACACGCAGACGATCTCGTCGACGCCCTTCGCGCGGATCTTCTCCGCGTCCTCGACGAAGCCCGGGAGGTGCTTCATCGAGCAGGTCGGCGTGAACGCGCCGGGGACCGCGAACAGCACGACCCGCTTGCCCTTGCTCAGCTCGGCGAGGCTCACGTCCTTCGGGCCGCCGCCCTGCATCTCCTTCAGCTTGACGTCCGCCGGCAGCGCATCTCCGACCTTGATCGCCATGTCGCCTCCTCCGTGAATTGTGGGGACGCCCTATGTAGCCGCCACCGGGGCCCGCGGCAACGCCCGCCATGTTGGCACGCCGATCGGGGCGCGTGGCAGCATGCGACGCCGTGGCCACCAGGGCGGAGCTGCTCGTCCTCGTCGCGTGGGGAATCGCCGGACTCGCCATCGTCGGATTCGGGTTCCTCTTCCGGCGCGCCGCTCGCGTGCCCGCGGTGGATGCGGACGACGTGCTCTCGTCGTTCTGGCTCGGGTGGTGCTGTCTGCTCCTCGGCCTCCAGGTGTGGCACCTGCTGCTGCCCGTCGACCGGCGCGCCCAGGTCGCGTGCGGGCTCGTCGCCGCGATCGGGCTCGCGATCGGCGGTCTCGGGCCGTGGCGGCGACTCGTGCCACGGCGGCCGCGGCACGCCGTCGCGTTCGGGCTCCTCGCGGCGATGGCCGTCTGGCTCTCGAACCACGCCCTCGGCGGCGCGCGGCACGGCGATACCGGGGCGTACTTCCTGCCGACGGTCCGCTGGCTCGTCGCGTACCCGATCGTCCCGGGGCTCGGGAACCTCCACGCCCACTTCGCGCTGAACCAGTCGTACTTCCTCTACGTCGCGGCGCTCGAGGTGGGGCCGTTCGCGGGGCGCTCGTATCATCTCGCGAACGGGCTCCTCCTCCTGGCCCTCTGCGCGCGCATGACGCTCGCGGTCTCACGTTTCGTCGGCCGCGACGCCGTGGCCCGTCCCGTCGACCTCTTCTACGCGCTGATCCTGCCCGCCGCGCTCCCGCTCGGCGCCGGGATCTTCTTCACGAGCCCGTCGCCCGACCCGGCGGTGTTCGCGCTCGGCGTCGTCACCGCCGGGGAGCTCCTCGGGTTGCTGACCGGCGACCCGGGCCGACGCGACTTCCAGCTCCGCGCGCTCGCCTTGCTCGCATTCACCGGCTGGACGGTGAAGCTCTCGTTCGCGGGATTCGCCGCCGCGACGTTGCCCATCGCGCTCGTCGCATGGCTCTGGATCGCTCGACCGAACGGCGCGCGCGCGATGCGCTCGGTCGGGGCCGTCGCGCTCATCGGCGTGCTCGCGATCGGACCCTGGATCGTACGGAACGTCGTGATGAGCGGACGCCCGCTCTTCCCGAGCGCGCTCGGGGAGCTGCCGGTCGAGTGGCGCGTGCGGACGGACGTCGAGGGGTGGCTACGCCACTCCGCCGCGGTCGGCGGCATCGGTCCGATCGTCCGGAACCCGCGCTGGTTCCTGAACTACCTGCGCGGGCAGGGATGGGAGTCGCCCGACGTCCTCGGGCCGCTCGTCGTCGGCGTCGCGGGCGCCGTCGTGGCGGGCGTGCGACGCTTGATCCGCGGTCGCTCGTCGACGGGACGAGCGCTCGTGGTCGCGGTACCGGCGGTCGCCTCGCTGCTCTTCTGCCTCGTCACGTCACCGGTCGCCCGATACGTCGGCGCGAGCGTGTGGGTGCTCGGCGCGAGCGCCATCGTCGCGTCGCTCGGCGACATGGTGCTCGCGCCGCGGACACTCCGGCGGGCGGTCGTGGTCGTGACCGTCGTGGCGCTGACGACCGTGATGCTCCGTTCGGTCACGGACCCGCTCTGGCTCGACGCGACGGACTTCGAGGCCCGCTCGCCGGTCGCGTACCACAAGCGGCGGCTGAAGACGGGGCTCGTGGTGAACGTCCCGCGAATCAGCGACGCCTGCTGGGACGTCCCGCTCCCGTGCACCGGCTATCCGAATCCCGCGCTCCGGCTCCGGCGCGACGGCGACCTCGCCGCCGGCTTCATGATCGATCCCGCGCTCCAGGCCCGGTACCGCTACGAGCCCGGGCGCGGTTTCATCAAGTAGTCGGGCCCTTCGACACGACCCATCCGCTTGACGGAACGCGGGCGTATGGGCAGTTATGGCCGCTTCTTTCGACTCATAGAGGGAGGTCATCGATGCGGATCACGGGTGCAGCGATTCTCGGCGGGCTCGTCCTCACGGCCACCACGGCCCTCGCCGCCGGGGACGGCAACGAGCAGCTCATCAAATACTATCGGAAGAAGGCGAATGTCCCGCCGGCGACGAAGGTCGCCGTCACGGGCGTGAAGGACTCGAGCATCAAGGGCGCGAAGGAAGGCACGCTGGAGGTCGGCGAAGGCGCCGCCGCCCAGAAGGTCCCGTTCACGATGTCCCCCGACGGCCGCTACGTCGTCTTCGCCGCGACCGAGGACGTCACCGTCGATCCGTCGAAGGCCGTGATGGACAAGATCTCACTCAAGGGCGAGCCGTCGAAGGGGCCCGCGGGCGCGAAGGTGACCATCGTCGAGTACTCCGACTTTCAGTGCCCGTTCTGCAGCAAGGGCTACGCGACCATGGAGAACCAGGTCCTGAAGGAGTACGGCGACAAGGTGAAGTTCTACTACAAGCACTACCCGCTGCCGTTCCATCCGTGGGCGAAGGCCGGCGCGATCGCGGCCGAGTGCGCCAAGGAGCAGAAGCCCGACGCGTTCTGGAAGGTCTACTCCGGGCTGTTCGAGAACCAGGGCCAGATCACGCCGGACAACGTGAAGGAGAAGGCGACGGGCTTCCTCAACGGCACCGGCGTCGACATGACGAAGTGGAACGACTGCTTCGACAACAAGAAGACGGCCGGTAAGGTCGAGGCGCAGATGGCCGAGGGCAGCTCGGTCGGCATCCGCGGCACGCCCGGCTTCATCATCAACGGCCGCCTCGTCTCCGGCGCGCAGCCGTTCGAGAACTTCAAGAACATCATCGACGACGAGCTCGCGTCGTCGAAGTAAGCGTACCGCTCTCACCGGGGCGAGCGGACGAGTCGCTCGCCCCGGCCTGCAGACGAGCCTCTCGCCGTCCGTCCGGTCCGCGTTGGTCGTGAGCTGCTGATGCCGGCTCGACGTCGACCTCGGTCCTAGGCGTCTAGTCTCCGGCGGCGCGGCAGCGCGTGCACGATCCGCCCGTCGCTTTCGTATCACCCGCGTCGATCCGTGGCGGGATCCCACTGCGTGACCGATCGGCGTCGATCGTAGACCCCGCCTCGTCGTCTGGCGTCGTGCCATGTCGTTCGCCGTGCGCCTCGCCCCGTGAACGAGGTGGTACGACGCTTGCTCAGACGCTTTCCCGGAATGACGACCGTCGGCACTGATTTCCGCGCCAAGGTGGCGCGCTGCCGCCTGCTCCTTGCCATGATCGCGATCGTCGCGGTGTACGTCGATCCGACCGAGCCGGTCGGCATGTTCGGCCTGCAGCTCAGCGGCGGTCAATTCGTGATCGACCCATACACGCTCGCCGTCCTCTGCACGTACCTCGTCTACGCCATCGCGGTCTACGTAATCATCAGCCGTGAACTGATGGACCGGTATCGGCTCGCCGTCCTCACGGCGTGGACGGACGTCCTCTTGGGCGCGGCCATCGTGATCGTCACGGAAGGTACGAGCAGCCCGTTCTGGGCGTTCTTCGTCTTCGCCGTCATTGCCGCCGGCGCCGAAGGCGGCTTGCGCCGGAGCGTCATCGTCACGACCACGAGCGTCGCGATCTACCTGAGTCTCATCGTCATCGCGTGGCACGGCGACACGAACGTCTACATCACGCGACCGGTGTACCTGGCCGTCGTCGGATACCTCACGGCGTACCTCGGTGAAGAGCGCCTGAATCTGGAGACGCACGTCCACAATCTGGAGAGCACGAAGGAACGCGTCCGCATCGCCCGTGCCCTCCACGACGGCTGCGTGCAGACCCTCGGGGGCATCAATCTGACGCTCCAGACGTGCCAGGAGATGATCCGCGAGGGGCGTTCGACCGACGCCTTGAACGGGCTCGCCGACCTGCAAACGAACATCAACCGAGAGCACGACGAGCTTCGGGCATACGTCCGCGACCTCGCCGAGGTCCGCGTGACCGGGTCGTCGCGCGGGAGAACCATGGAGACCCGTTTTTTCGTGAGCGCCGACTTCGCCGGTACCGCGACGCTCGTCGATCAGGTCCTTCAGCTGATGCGGGAGGCCGTCACGAACGTCACCCGGCATGCCCAGGCATCTTCCGCCGTGGTTTCGATTCGCTCCGCCGATTCGCATCTCTTCATCACGATCGACGACGATGGCGTTGGATTTCCCGACCAGACGCCGACCCCGTGGTCGATCGCGTCGCGCGTCGCCGATGCGGGCGGGTCACTGCGGATCTCGACCGGGGAGGGCCCCGGTGCGCATTTGCGGGTCGCGATTCCGCTGACATGACGGCACCCGCCCCGACCCAGACTCGCGTCATCATCGCGGACGACCATGGCCTGTTTCGCCAGGGCCTCCGCGCGTTGCTGGGAAACCGGTCCGAAGTCTGCGTGGTCGCGGAAACGGACCGTGCGGACGCTCTCGCGACGATGCTCTCCGACACGCCGTGCGACATCCTTCTCCTCGATCTACAAATGGAGCGCAGCGCGCTGCTCGACGTGTCGGCGCTCTCGGCGCTCACGAACGTGGTCATGGTGACGGCGAGCGAGCGCGCGGACGATGCGATCGCCGCGCTTCGCGCCGGGGCCAAGGGGATCGTCTTCAAGCGCTTCGCGGTCGAGACGCTCATGGACGCCATCCGCGCCGTCCGGGACGGACACGTCTGGATGCCCGCGGCGCTCCAGGCCTGCGTGATCGGAGAGCTGCGCGAGCCGCCGCACGAGCCGCTCACGCGGCGGGAACGCGAAGTCGTGCGCCACGTGGCCGCGGGCCTCCGGAATTCCGAGGTCGCGTCCAAGCTCTTCATCAGCGAAGACACCGTGAAGACGCACCTCGCGAACATCTTTCAGAAGCTCGGCGTGCGCGACCGGGTGCAGCTCACGCGCTACGCACTTCGGCTCGGGATCGTCGGCGTGCACGAGATCCCTTCCTGACCGCGCCGGCTCCCGTCACTCAGGCCGCGTAGCGCTCGCCGCGCTCCCATGACGGGACGCACGGCGGCCGCCATCCGCTTCGCCGCAGCGTCGGCAATTCTCCCCGGCGCTCTCCTGCTTTCGTAGTAGCTACCAACCAGCTTTTCCTTCGAACGGGGGATACGAAATCCCTCTGCCCATCGATTGGCCACACGTGTACCCGCGCGTACCGTGACGCGAGCGATGACGGCCTCTCTTCAACGCCGGGTTTCGAACGACGCCGACGGCTTCGGGCCGACGACGAGCAGCCAAGCCGCGACCCCACTCCGAATCGTCATTGCCGACGACCACACGCTGTTCCGCGTGGGTCTCAAGTCGCTCTTGGCGATGCAGCCGAGCGTGATCGTCGTCGGCGAGACGGATCGGACGAGGAACCTCGAGCCTCTCGTCGTCGAAACCCGCTGCGACCTCCTGCTCCTCGACCTGCAGATGGGTCAGAGCTCGCTCCCGGACATTCCGAAGCTCGCAGCGCACGTCAAGGTCATCGTCGTCACGGCGAGCGAGCATCCCGAGGACGGGGGCGCGGCGATGCGCGCGGGCGCGCGGGCCGTCGTGTTCAAGCGCTTTGCCGTCGAGAGCCTCCTCGAGGCGATCCAGGCGGTGGCGAGCGGGCAGATCTGGATGCCAATGGAACTCCGTTCCGCCCATCCCGTCGATCGTTCCGCGGCCGACGGCACCCCGCTCACGGATCGCGAGCGCGCGATCGTCCGGTTGGTCGCGCTCGGCATGCGCAACGCGGAGGTCGCGCAAAAGCTCTTCATCACCGAGGAGACCGTGAAGACTCACCTCAACCGCGTCTTTCAGAAACTCGGCGTCCGCGATCGCGTGCAGCTCGCGATCTGCGCGCATCGCCTCGGAATCGTGAGCACCGATGAAACTCTTCCGTGAGCTCATGGACCCGCTGAAGCTGCCGCTGGTCTCCGGCGCGACCGGAATCGCGGTGGAGGCGGAGCATCTGGACGCGCTCGCCCTGCTCGAGCGTCTGCGAGCATCGGGCGATTCGCCACGGCGACCCGAGAAACGACCGCGGTCCGCACGCACCCGGCGACCGCCGACGACCTTCCATCGTCGTTGCTAGGCGACACGACGCCGCCAGCCAGCACCGCCCCGCGACGAATCTCACTGCGCGCTCATCTCGTCCGCAACAAAGCGCGCCCGAGGAAACGCAAGAAGATGAACATCGATACTCATCGGACACGACGCATACTCGGCAAGTCGGCCCTCGTCCTGGCGCTATTCGTTCTTGCGACGATGCCACCGCATCGTGGGAAGGCGCAGACGCCGCCCACGACCGTCCTCTCGTTCCCGGCGGTTGCGGACACCTACGTCGACAGCGGCTCGGCGACGTCGAACTTCGGGACGGCGGCGGTTCTGAAGGTCGGCGCCTCGCCCACGCGCGTCGGCTATCTGCGCTTCAACGTGACGGGGCTCGCCGGTCGCACGGTCCAGAACGGGCGGGTGAAGCTCGGGGTGAGCGCCGGTGGCAGCGCGGGCGGGACCATCCATCGCGTCGGCGACACGAGCTGGGCGGAGACGGGCGTCACGTTCAACGGCCGGCCGGCGGTCGACGCCACCGCGCTTTCGACGGTCGGCACGGTCACGACGGGCGCCACGGTGACGTTCGACCTCGGGACGGCGATCGCCGTCGACGGTCTCTACAGCTTTGCCATCGACAGCACGAACACGTCGAGCGTCGCGTACGTCTCCACCGACGCGTCGAGCGGACAGAAGCCGACGCTCGAGCTGACGGTCGCCGCCGCGACCACTCCGGCAGTGACGATCACGCAACCCGTGAACGGCGCGAGCTTCTTCGTCGGCGATACCGTGACGCTCCAGGGCAGCGCGCAGGACGGCAGTGGGACCGATCTCAGCAGCGGCTTGGCTTGGCGGTCGAGTCTCGCCGGCGCGCTCGGCACGGGCCCGATCGTCGCCATCAATGCGCTCGGTGCCGGAACCCACACCATCACGGCCTCGGCGACCGACCGCAACGGTGTCACCGCTTCGAGCCAGGTCGGGCTCACCATCAACCCCGCACCGCCCGGCAACACCGAGCCGCTCGTCTCGATCACGTCGCCGGCGACCGGGCAGACGCTCGCTTCCAACATGCCGATCACCTTCAGCGCCGGCGCGAGCGACATCGAGGACGGCGACGTCACGGCGAACCTCACCTGGACGTCCGATCGGGACGGGGCCCTGGGCCGCGGTGGAAACCTGACCCACACGCTCAGCACCGGGACACACCACGTCACCGCGAGCGTCACGGATCGTGGCGGCCTCACTGGTCTCGCCACCGTGACCGTCACGGTGCAAACGGGCATCGCGCTCGAGTTCCCGGCGAGCGCGGACGCATCGGTCGATTCAGCGTTCCCGACCTCGAACTTCGGCACGAGCCCGCTCCTTCGCGTCGACGCGAACGCCGTCCGCATCGCGTACTTGCGCTTTGACGTGACCGGCGTCGGCACGCGCAACGTGCTCGGCGCCGTCCTCCAGCTCCAGGTCGACGGCGTTTCCGGTGCGGAGAGCGACAGCGGTGGCGTGCTGCGCGCGATCTCGACGTCCAGCTGGCAGGAGAACGCGCTCACGTACAACACGCGCCCGCCGATCGACGGCCCGATGCTGTCGAGCATGGGGCCGGTGACGCTCGGCCAGGTCGTGACGTTCGATGCCGGCGCCGCGGTCACGGGAAACGGCACCTACAGCTTCGCGATCACCAACAACTCGGCGGACGAGGCCGACTATCGCTCGCGCGAGGGGGGCCCCGCGCCGAAGCTCGTCGTCTTCGTCGCCGGCAATCCGCCGCAGGTGTCGATCGCATCGCCCGCGAACCAGGCGGTCTTCCAGCAGGGCGCGTCCATCACGTTCACGGGCAGCGCGACCGATCCGGAAGACGGCACCCTGAGCGCGCAGCTCGCGTGGACGTCGAGCAAGGACGGCCCCCTCGGCAGCGGCCCGACGATCACGACGAGCGCGCTCTCGGTCGGCACGCACACGATCACCGCGAGCGCGACCGACTCCGACGGCCTTCAGGGCCAGGCACAGATCACGGTCAAGGTGCGCGGCCCGAACCAGCCGCCGGTGATCACGATCGGCTCGCCCTCGGACAACGCCGTCGTGCCGGCCGGCACGACGGTGTCGCTGTCCGCGACCGCAATCGACGACTTCGACGGCACGCTCACCAGCCAGATCCAGTGGACCGACAGCAAGGACGGGGCGCTCGGAGCCGGCGGCAGCCGGGCGCTCATTCTGTCCGAGGGTACGCACACGATCACCGCGAGCGTCGTCGATTCCGATCACGCGACCGGCTCGGCGCAGGTCCACGTGACCGTGAACCCGACCCCGCCCGTCGTCACCATCACCGCACCGTCGGCCGGCACGACCGTCTTCGCCGGGACGGCGATTCCTTTCAGCGGCTCCGCGATCGACGCAACCGACGGCAACCTGACCGCGAGCCTCCGCTGGACGTCCGACCGGGACGGCCTCATCGGCACGGGTGCGACGTTCACGAAGAGCACGCTCAGCGCGGGCACGCACGCCATCACCGCGGCCGTCACGGACCGCGGCGGGCTCGTCGCGACGGCGCAGCGGACGGTGGTCGTCCGGGCGCCGAACGTGCCGCCGGTCGTGACGATCGGCGCTCCGACGAACAACGCGACGCTCATTCGCGCGAAGCCCGTCCTCCTCGGCGCCACGGCGCTCGACGCGGAGGACGGCGACCTCGGCGCCTCCGTCCGCTGGACCTCGAGCCGCGACGGCAGCCTCGGCACGGGGAGCATCGTCGTCGTGCCGACGCTTTCGCTCGGGAGTCACGTCCTCACCGCCACCGTCACCGACCGGGACGGGGCGACCACGACCGCGTCCGTCAACGTCAACGTCACGACGGGTACGCTCACCTTCAACGCCGTGGCCGACACCTACGTCGATTCTTCGAAGGCGACGACCAAGTTCGGGACCGCGACCGATCTCTGGGCGGACGCCTCGCCCGTGAAGCAGGCGTTCCTACGCTTCGCCGTCAGCGGCATCGGCACCCTCCGCGTCCAGCAGGCGGTGCTCCGCATGACGGTCAACTCGGCCAAGACGGCGGTCAGCAACCTCGGCGGCGAGATCCACGCGATCGCCGACAACACCTGGTCCGAGGCGAGCACGACCTACAACAACCGGCCTGCGGTGACCGGCCCCACGCTGGCCTCGCGGACGACCTCGGTCGCCCTGAAGCAGGTGATCGACTTCGACGTCACGAGCGGCGTGCAGACCGACGGGACGTACAACTTCGCGCTCGTCACGACCTCGGCGGACGAGGTGATCTACAACAGCCGCGAATCGTCCAGCGGCGCGCCGCAGCTCGTTCTCGTGCTGGCGCAGAACCAGCCGCCGGCGGTGCGCATCACGGCCCCGCCGAGCGGTACGAAGATCCTTCCCGGAGCGCCGGTCACCTTCACCGGCACCGCCACCGACGCGGAGAGCGGGAACCTGAGCAATCAAATCCAGTGGAGCTCGAGCCTGGACGGCCCTCTCGGCACGGGCGCCACGCTCGTCGTTCCCGCTCTCCGCTCCGGAACACACACGATCACCGCGCGCGCCACGGATCCCGACGGCGGCACCGGGCAGGCGCAGATGACGGTCGTCGTCCTGAACGCGCCGGTGGTCCGCATCACGAGCCCTGCGGATGGCGCCGGGATCTTCCTGGCGCAGCTCCCGACGACGTTCACCGGCGTCGCCACCGACGTCGAGGACGGCACGGTGAGCAGCCGGCTCCAGTGGCGCTCCGACCGTGACGGCGCGCTCGCCACGGGCTCCGCAATCAGTGTCTCGCAGCTGTCGATCGGCACGCACGTCATCACCGCGAGCGCGACCGACGACGACGGCCTCACCGGCCAGGCGCAGGTGACGATCCGCGTCCGCGACACGAACGCGCCCCCGCAGGTCCGGATCGTCACGCCGGGCGAAGGAGCCTCCGTCCCAGCGGGCACGCCGCTCACCCTGACGGCGACCGCGAGCGACGACTTCGACGGCGACGTGAGCACGAAGGTCCAATGGCGCTCCGACCGCGACGGGCTCCTCGGGACCGGCGCGGCGCGCACGGCGACGCTCAGCGAGGGGAGCCACACCCTCACCGCCTCCGCCACCGACTCGAACAATGCCACCGGCTCGGCGCAGATCCACGTGACGATCGCCCCCTCCCCGCCCGTCGTCACGATCACGACGCCACCGGCCGGGACGCGTGTCTTCGCCGGCACGAACGTCACCTTCACGGCGACCGCGATCGATCCGACCGACGGCAACGTCTCCGCGACGCTCCGCTGGACCTCGGACCGCGACGGCACGATCGGGAGCGGCGCGACGTTCTCGACCAACCGCCTCTCGGCCGGCACGCACAAGATCACCGCCGCCGCCAACGACCGGAACGGCCTCGTCGGCCAGGCGCAGTTGGCCGTCGTCATGCGTCCGCCGAACACCCCGCCCGCCGTCACGATCGTCGCGCCGACCGACGGCGGCTCCGTCCTCTCGGCGAAGCCCGTCCTCCTCGCCGCGACCGCGGTCGACTCCGACGACGGCGACGTGAGCGCGAGCATCCGCTGGACGTCGAGCCGCGACGGCAGCCTCGGCACCGGCGCTGCGCTCGTCCTCCCGAGTCTGTCGATCGGCACGCATACGCTCACCGCCACGGCGACCGACCGGGACGGCGCGAGCGGGACGACGAGCGTCACGGTCGCGGTGAAGGCGGCGACGCTGACCTTCGCCGCGATCGCCGACACGTACGTCGACGCCGGCGCGGCGACGTCGAAGTTCGGCACCACGACGTCGCTGTCGGCGGCGGCGGCGCCGGTGAAGCAGACGTTCCTCCGCTTCGCCGTGAGCGGCATCGGCGACCTCGGCGTCCAGGCGGCCCACCTGAAGCTCACGACGACGTCGACGACGCCGACCAAGGGCGCCACCGGCGGCGCGATTCACGGCATGAGCGACAACGGCTGGTCCGAGACCGCCACGACCTACAACACGCGGCCGGCGATCGACGGGCCGACGCTCGCGACCCAGAGCGCCACCGTCGCGGCGAAGCAGACGGTCGACTTCGACGTGACCGGCGGTGTGCAGAGCGACGGCACCTACAACTTCGGCCTCGTCACGACGTCGCCCGCGGTCGTCTACAACAGCCGCGAGGCGTCGAGCGGACCGCCGCAGCTCGTCGTCACGCTCACGCAGAACCAGCGGCCCGCGGTCAACATCACGGCGCCCGCGAGCGGCACGCACGTCCTTCCCGGGGCGTCGGTCACGTTCAGCGGCCGGGCCATCGACGCCGAGAGCGGCGATCTCAGCGCGCAGCTCCAGTGGAGCTCCGACCTCGACGGGCTCGTCGGGATGGGCGCCTCGTTCACCACGACGACGCTCTCCTCCGGCACGCACACGATCACGGCCCGCGTCACGGACGCGGCCGGTCAGATCGGTCAGGCGCGGATCACGGTCGACGTCGCCCGTCCTCCGCTCGTCGCCATCCTCGCGCCGGGCCACGGCGCGATCTTCTACACGAGTCAGCTGCCGGTCACCTTCCTCGGCCGCGCGAACGACGTCGAGGACGGTGACCTCGGCGACACGCTCCAGTGGAGCTCCGACCGCGACGGGCCGCTCGCCACGGGCCGGACGATCACCGTCTCGCAGCTCTCGATCGGCACCCACGTCATCACGGCGAGCGTGACCGACGCAGATCACCTGCGCGGACAGGCGCAGATCACGATCCGGGTCCGTGGACCCAACGTCGCGCCGCAGCTCGTGATCACCTCGCCGCGCGACAACGCCTCCGTTCCGGCCGGCATCGCCGCGACGCTCGGGGCGAGCGCCATCGACGACTTCGACGGCGACATCTCGAGCCTCGTCCAGTGGTCGTCGAGCAAGGACGGAGCGCTCTTCACCGGTGCGAGCCGGTCAGTGCTCCTCTCCGAAGGGAGCCACGTCCTCACGGCGTCGGTGACGGATTCGGACGGCGCCGCCGTTCAGGCGCAGGTACGCGTTACGATCACGCCGACGCCGCCGGTCGTGACGATCACGGCGCCCGCAAACAACAGCCGGGTCTTCGCCGGCGCGAGCGTCACGTTCATGGCGAGCGCCATCGACGCGACCGACGGCAACATGAGCGCGGGGATCCGCTGGACGTCCGACCGCGACGGCCTCCTCGGGAGCGGCGCGACGCTGACGACGACGCGGCTCACCGCCGGGACGCACACCATCACCGCGTCCGCGAGCGACATCGGCGGTCTCGTCGGCCAGGCACAGATGACGATCGTCGTGCGGCCCGCGAACACGCCGCCCCGAATCACGATCCTGTCCCCGACCGAGGGCTCCGGGCTCCTCGCCGCGAAGCCGGTCGTCCTCGGTGCGACCGCGCTCGACACCGAGGACGGCGACCTGAGCGCCGCGATCCGGTGGACGTCGAGCCGCGACGGCGCGCTCGGCACCGGCGCGACGGTCCTCCGCTCGTCGCTCTCGGCCGGCACCCACACGCTGACGGCGAGCGTCACCGACCTCGACGGGGCGACGGGCACGGCAACCGTCACGGTGAACGTCGTCTCGGCGACCGTGACGCTGCCCGCGGTCGCCGACACCTACGTCGACTCCGCCAATCCGACGAAGGCGTTGGGAACGGCGACCAGCATGCTCGCCGCCAGCGCTCCGGTGCAGCAGGCGTTCCTTCGCTACCTCGTGAACGGCATCTCGCCGCTGAAGGTCCAGCAGGCGCTCGTCCGGCTGACCGTCGGCTCCGCCTCCGCCGATGCGAGCGCCGTCGGCGGCACGCTGCGCTCGATTACCAACAACACCTGGACCGAGGCCGCGACGACCTACAACAGCCGCCCCGCCGTCGACGGCGCCGTCCTCGCGACGAAGGCGAAGGTCGCGGCGAAGCAGGTGGTCGACTTCGACGTGACCACCACCGTCGCGGGCGACGGGATCTACAACTTCGCGCTCGTCAGCACGACGTCGGACTTCGTCCGCTACAACTCGCGCGAGGCGACGAGCGGACCTCCGCAGCTCGTGCTCACGCTCACGCAGAACACCAAGCCGGTCGTCAACATTACGGCGCCGCTCCCGAACGCGGTCGTCAACATCGGCGCGCCCGTGACCTTCAGCGCCACCGCCGTCGACGCCGAGAGCGGCAATCTCGCCCCCCAGATCCAGTGGAGCTCGAGCCTCGACGGCGCTCTCGGCATCGGCGCGACGATCACCACGTCGCGGCTCCGCCCGGGCGCGCACGTCGTCACGGCGCAGGTGACGGACGCCGGTGGCCTCACCGGGCAAGCGAAGGTCGCCATCAACGTCGGTCACGTCCCGGCCGTGAGCATCACGAGCCCGCGCGACCGAGCCGTTTTCTTCACGGCGCAGCTTCCCATCACGTTCACCGGCTCCGCGACCGACTTCGAAGACGGCACCATGACGGGCCGGCTCCAGTGGAGCTCCGACCGCGACGGCCCGCTCGGCACGGGCGGCGCCGTGACGCGCAACCTGACGATCGGTACGCACGTCGTCACGGCATCGGTCACCGACTCGAACGGCGAGGTGGGTCAGGCCCAGATACTGATCAAGGTCCGCGGGCCGAACGTCGCCCCGGCGATCACGATCACCGCGCCGCAGAACAACGCCGCGATCCCCGCCGACACGGCGGTCGCGCTGTCCGCCACCGCGACCGACGACTTCGACGGCGACATCTCGAGTCTGGTGCGATGGTCGTCGAGCCTCCAGGGCGCGCTCTTCCAGGGCGCGAGCAAGTCGATGCTGCTGAAGGAAGGCTCGCACACGATCACGGCGAGCATCGCCGATTCCGACGGCGCGACGACCACCGCGCAGGTGAACGTCACGATCACGCCGACGCCGCCGGTGGTGAAGATCACGACGCCCGGCACCGGGACCACGCTCGTCAGGGACGTCAGCAACTCGTTCAACGCGACCGCGCTCGACGCGACCGACGGCGACCTGTCGGCGTCGATCAAGTGGACGTCGAGCATCGACGGGCCGATCGGCGCGGGCGGCAGCTTCGCGACCGGCACGCTCAGCGCCGGAACGCACACGATCACCGCGACCGCGACGGATTCCGGTGGGCTCGTCGGCGTCGCGCAGATCTCCGTCAAGGTGATCCGCATCCCGATCGTCGCGATCCTCCTCCCCGAGCCGAATGCCCTCCTCCTCCAGGGCAATGACATGACGTTCTTCGCGACCGCCATCGACAGCGTCGACGGTGACGTCTCGTCGAGCCTCGTCTGGACGTCGGATCGCGACGGACAGATCGGCACGGGCGCGACCTTCACGAAGAGCAACCTGAGCGTCGGCACGCACGTCATCACCGCGAAGGCGAAGAACCGCGAGAACAACGTCGGCCAGGCGCAGGTGACGATCGAGGCGCACGTCGGCGCGCTGACCTTCGATCCGATCGCCGACACCTACGCGGACGAAGCCTTGCCGACCACGAAGTTCGGCAGCTCGACCGAGCTCGACGTCGGCAGCACCTCCCCGACGCGAAAGAACTCCTATCTCCGCTTCCAGGTGACCGGCATCGGCGCTTTCCCGGTGGCCGACACGAAGCTGCAGCTCACGGTCGGCACGTCGAGCACGTCGTCCGGCGGGATGGGCGGCCAGGTGAACGCGCTCAGCAACAACACGTGGACGGAATCGACGATCACGTGGTCGAAGGGCCAACCGTCGATCGACGGGCCCGTCCTCGGCGCCTACACGCTCCCCGTCGTCCAGGGGCAACACGTCGAGATCGACCTCGGCAAGAACGCCGTGAAGCAGGACGGCACGTACAACTTCGCGCTCACCAGCTCGAGCTCGGACGCCGCGAAGTACGAGAGCCGCGAGTCGCTCACGTCCGTGAACCGCCCGCACCTCGTCGTCCTCCTCGGGCAGCCGCCGACGAAGAAGCTGCCGGTGGTGACGATCACCGCGCCGGCGGCCGCGTCGACCTTCTTCGAGGACGAGACCGTGACGCTCACCGGGACGGCAACCGACACGACCGACGGCAACATCGCGAGCAACATCGCCTGGAGCTCCGCCCGCGACGGCGCGCTCGGCACGGGCGCGACCATCGCCAAGCGTCTCAGCCGCGGCACGCATTCGATCACCGCCTCGGCGCAGAGCTCGACGGGCCTCGTTGGCCGCGCGACCGTCCTCATCACTATCAACCCACGTCCGCCGGTCGTGACGATCACCGCACCGGCGGACGGGAAGCAGTTCCCCGTCGCCTTCCCGGCGAGCTTCAGCGCCACCGCGACCGACAACACCGACGGCGACGTCGCGGCGAGCCTCACCTGGACGTCCGACCGGGACGGCCGCGTCGGCACCGGCCGGACGATCACGACGAGCACGCTCTCGCAGGGAGACCACGTCATCACGGCGAGCGTCACGAACAGCCTCGGCGCCACCGGCAAGGCGTCGATCGGGATCGCCGTCGGCAACGCGGCCCCGAAGATCACGCTCACGGCGCCGGCGGACGCGACGAGCGTCGCCGAAGGAACCTCGGTCACGTTCACCGCGACGGCGAAGGACCTCGAGGACGGCGACCTGACGAGTCAGATCGCCTGGGTGTCGGATCTCCAGGGGCCACTCGGCAGCGGTGGCAGCGTGCCTGTCGTGCTGACGGCCGTCGGGACGCACAAGGTCACCGCGACCGTCGCGGACTCGACCGGGCTCACACGCTCCGTGTCGGTGACGATCACGGTCACCGCGGCACCACCCGTCCTGACGATCGTCTCGCCCGCGGACGGCTTCTCCACCTCGGGCTCTGTCACCTTCAGCGCCACCGCGCGCGACTTCAAGGACGGCGACCTCTCCCAGCAGATCAAGTGGACGTCGAACGTCGCCGGGACGCTCGGCACCGGCGCGAGCATCACGGCGAACCGGCTCGCCTCCGGGCGCCACGTGATCACGGCGCAGATCACCGACCGGGACGGCCTGACGGCGACCCAGACGATCACGATCGGCATCGGCAACACGCCGCCGACGCTGACCATCACACAGCCCGCGAACGGATTCAGCGTGCCGGCCGGGACGCCAATCAGCTTCAGCGCCTCCGCGATCGATACGACGGACGGCGACGTGAGCGCGACGATCAAGTGGTCGTCCAACCTGAACGGCGCGCTCGGCACGGGTCCGAACCTCGTCACCTCGAACCTCGCCCGTGGTACGCACGTGATCACGGCGACGGGCGTCGACACGAAGGGGCTCTCGAGCTCGAGCTCGATCATCGTCTCGATCACCGCGGCGGCGCAGACGCAGGCGCCGCAGGTGAGCATCACCGCGCCCGCCACGGGCACGACCGTCGACATCGGACAGGCCGTCACGTTCACGGGCACCGCCACCGGCCGGAACGGCACCATGACCGCGCAGCTCTCCTGGGTTTCCGACCTCGACGGCGTGATCGGTAGCGGCGGCTCGTTCGCGGCGTCCAACCTCTCGCCGGGCAGCCACCGCATCACCGCGTCGGTGAGCGACAACGGGCTCGTCGGCAGCGCGAGCATCAGCGTGACCGTGAACGCGTCGTCGGTCGCCTTCCCGTGCGTCGCGGATGCGTTCACCGACAACGCGACCGCGAACCAGTCGCTGAACTTCGGCACGCTGCCGTATCTCCGCCTCTTCAACAGCCCCGTGCAGCGCATCTACATGCGCTTCGTGGTCACCGGCCTCCAGCCCGGTCCGGTGCTGAAGGCCGTCGTCCGCATGACGACCTCGTCGGCGGCGAACTCCGGCAGCGATAGCGGCGGCGAGATCCACACGGTGACGGATCCCTGGGATGAGCTCACGATCACGCATCTCAACAAGCCCGCCCTCGATGCGGCGATCCTCTCGACCGTAGCCGGCCCCCTGGTGCCCTCGCAGACCGTCGACTACGACGTGACCTCGGCGATCAGCGGGAACGGCACCTACAACTTCGGCCTGAAGACGTTGTCGGTCGACCGCGCCGAGTTCGTGTCGCGCGAGGGCGGCGCCGGCGCGCCGCAGCTCGTCATCTTCCGGCAGGTCGCGTCGGGCACCCGCCCGATCGTCAAGATCACGTCGCCCGCCGACGGGGCCACGCTCGCAAGCGGCACCGCAACGACCTTCTCCGCCACCGCAAACGACCCGCAGGACGGGAACCTCGGCGGCGCGCTCGTCTGGCGCTCGGACAAGGACGGCGTCCTCGGCACCGGCGCAACGGTCAGCGCGACGCTCAGCACGGGCAATCACGTGATCGTCGCCCAGGTGACGGACCGCGACGGCAACACCGGGACCGATCTCGTCCACGTGACCGTCGGGAGCGGCGGTCCGGCCGTCGCCATTCTCGCACCCCTTGCCGGGGCAAACGCACCCATCGGGCAGGTCGTACCGTTCATCGGCACCGCCTTCGACCCGCGTGACGGCGACCTCTCGTTCTCGCTCCAGTGGTCTTCGAACATCGACGGCCCGCTCGGGACGGGGCCTTCGTTCACGAAGGCGCTCAGCCGCGGTACCCACACGATCACGGCGACGGTCGTGAACAGCACGAACAGTCGCGGCACGGCCACGACCACCTTCACCGTGCGCACCGATCGTGTCGGCTACGAGGACTTCAGCTTCGGGCCGAACATCGAGGTCGCGCTCGACAAGGCGACGGCGACGAAGCCGCAGTCGAAGCTCTGGTACACGCCGGACGGCATCTGGTGGGCGATGCTCTTCGTCAGCGCGAAGAGCGAGTACCACATCCACCGGATGGACATGCCGACGCAGTCCTGGGTCGACACCGGCATCGCCGTCGACGAGCGCGGAAAGAGCCGGGCCGACTGCTTCTTCGACGCCGCGACCGGGAAGCTCTACGTGGCCTCACGCTTCGGCTTCGGCGTGTCGCCGCCGCAGAACCGGCTCTACCGCTTCACGTACTTCCAGGGTGCGCAGATGTACGTGCTCGACGCCGGGTTCCCCGTGAACCTCGACGGTGGCGGGTGCGAGGCGCTCACGATCGCGAAGGACGGCACCGGCACGCTCTGGATCACGTACACGGTGAACGGCCAGGTCTTCGTCAACCACACGATCGGCGGCGACGATCACAAGTGGTCGCCGCCGTTCTTCCTGCCCGCTCCGGAGGGGAACCCGGCGAAGCCGGACGATGACGCCGCGGTGGAGTGGCTTCCCGGGCGTCCGGGGAAGATCGGCGTCCTCTGGGGAAACCAGAACATCGTCAAGTGGTACTTCGCCTACCACGTCGACGGCGACCCCGACACGAAGTGGACCTTCGAGATCGCCGGCGTCGGTTCGAGCATCGCCGACGACCACTCGAACATGAAGGTCGCCTCGGATGGCCGGTTGTTCGCGGCGGTGAAAACTAGCCGCACGACCCCCGGTCAGACGCTCGTCGGGCTGCTCGTCCGTTCGCCCGACGGCACCTGGACGCCCCTCATCAAGGTGACGAACGTCGACTACGACCCGACGCGCCCGAACGTCGTCCTCGACGAGATCAATCGCAAGGTCTACGTCTTCTACGCGTCGTTCTTCTCCGACGTCTACTACAAGGTCGCCGACATGGACGCTCTCCAGTTCGATGCGACCGGCGTTGGGATCCCGCTGATGGTGAGCGGCACGCACCCGATCGATCCCAACTCCGGCGGTCCCGGCGGCATCAACAACGTCACGACGACGAAGCAGGTCGTCGACCAGTCGACGGGCATCCCGGTCCTCGCGTCCACGAGCGAGACGAACCGGTACTGGCACAACTGGATCTTGCTGCCGCGACCCAAGCCGCAGGTCGCGATCACGGCACCCACCGACGGCACGAAGGTGAAGACCGGCACCGCGCTCGCCTTCAGCGGCGTTGCATCCAGTCAGGACGGTCTCATCACCTCCGCGCTCCAGTGGACGTCGAGCCGCGACGGCAACCTCGGCACGGGCGGAAGCTTCACGAAGTCGACGCTCTCCGCCGGGACGCACACGATCACCGCGTCCGCGACCGACAGCGCGAAGCTCACGGGCTCGGCGAGCGTCACGGTCACGGTCGAGAACGATGCACCGCCGGTCATCACCGTCTCGTCTCCAACGACGGGTGGCAAGTTCCGTCCCGGCCAGACGATCAACTTCAGCGGCACGGCGATCGACTCGCTCGATGGGGACCGGACCGCCTCCATGACGTGGACATCCGACCGCGACGGGCTCCTCGGCACGGGCGGCGACTTCACGCGTTCGAACCTGAGCCTCGGCCGCCACACGATCACCGTCCGCGGCGCCGATGCCGGCGGGCTCACCCGCACGGTCACGCTCGTCCTCGACGTGGTGAACGTGTCGGCCCCGACGCTCACGCTCACCTCCCCGCCGAGCGGAAAGAAGTTCGCCTTCGGCGCCGCTGTCCCGTTCACGGCGAGCGCGAGCGACGGCTTCGACGGCGACGTCTCGTCGAAGATCGCCTGGACCTCGGATCGCGATGGCGCGATCGGCACCGGCGGCACCTTCACGCGCGCGACGCTCACCCGTGGCACGCACACCGTGAGCGCGTCGGTCACGAACAGCGCCGGCCTCGGCGCCTTCGCAAGCACGACGATCACCATCCAGGACGACGCGCCCCCCGTCGTCACCATCGGTGCGCCCAGCGCGGGGATCTTCGCGCAGGGCAAGCCGGTCACCTTCACGGCGACCGCGCTGGACGCGCTCGATGGGGATCGGACGGCCGCGCTCACCTGGACGTCCAACCTCGACGGTCCGATCGGGACCGGCGGGTCCTTCACGAAGTCGAACCTGAGCGTCGGCCAGCACGTCATCACGGCGTCGGCGACGGACCTCGCCGGTCTCACCGGTGTCGCCCAGGTGTCGATCGAGGTCCGGAACCAGCCCGCGCCCACCGTCGCGATCACCGCGCCCGCGGAGAACGCGATCCTTCTCTTCACGCACGACATGACGTTCGCCGGGAGCGCGAGCGACACGATCGACGGCGACCTCGGCGCGAGCCTCCGCTGGACGTCCGACCGGGACGGCCAGATCGCGGTCGGTCCGGGCTTCCGCACGAGCACGCTGAGCCTCGGCCGGCACACGATCACCGCGAGCGCGACGAACAGCGGCAATCTCACGGGAACGGCGACCGTGCATGTGTCCGTGGAGTCGGGCCCGCAGCTGAGCCTCTTCCAGCCCGCCGACGCGTCCGTCTTCGCGCAGGGCGACCCGGTCACCTTCTCGGGCTTCGCGTTCGACTTCGAGGACGGCGATCTCGGCGCCCGGCTCCAGTGGACGTCGAGCCGTGATGGTGCCCTCGGGACGGGTGCATCGATCATCGTCAGCACCCTCAGCCGCGGCGTGCACACGATCACGGCGTCGGCGACGGACAACGACCAGCACACCGCGTCGGTCCAGATCGCGATCGAGGTGATCGCGCGCCCGACGCTGATCATCACGGCGCCCGCGACCGGCTCCCTCTACGGATTCGGACAGGCGGTCACGTTCGCCGGGTTTGCGACCGATCCGGTCGACGGCAATCTGAGCACCGCGATCGCTTGGAGCTCGAGCCTCGACGGCTCGCTCGGAACCGGTGCGTCCATCACGGTATCGACGCTCCGCTCCGGAACCCACACGATCAGCGCGCGGGCGCTGAATCGCCGCGGGCTGAGCACCCAGAAGACGATCACGGTCATCGTGAACGATCCGCCGGCGGTCACGATCACGGCACCCATCGACGGCAGCCGAGTGACGCAAGGAGTCCCGGTCACGTTCTCGGCGACGGCGACGGATCGCGAGGACGGAAATCTCGCGAGCGGGGTCGTCTGGACCTCGAGCCGCGACGGCGCGATCGGCAACGGCGGCTCGATCACGGTGTCGACGCTCGGGGCAGGCGTCCACACGATCACCGCGAGCGTCACGGACAGCGGCGGGCGCACGGCATCCGCCACTCGCACGATCACGATCGGCGGCAAGCCAGGCGTACAGATCACGACGCCGTCGAACGGCACGCGCCTCAACATCGGCAGCACGCTGACGCTCACCGGGACGGCGAGCGACTTCGAGGACGGCGACCTCTCGAGCCAGCTCGCCTGGACCTCCGACCACGACGGCGCGCTCGGCACGGGCGCGACGATCACGGCGAGCCTCACC
>Ga0070741_10006805_pt1 | contig 24244 bp, 18 predicted proteins | sample Coa_R1_4_FD_66440 | JGI IMG/M metagenome (GOLD analysis project Ga0070741, IMG submission 66440) | Surface soil microbial communities from Centralia Pennsylvania, which are recovering from an underground coalmine fire - Coalmine... | ecosystem: Environmental > Terrestrial > Soil > Unclassified ...
GAACTCCTCGACGATCGAACGAATGATCGCCCATTGCTTGGGGCTCGTGTCCTGCGCCTCGTCGACCAGCACGTGATTGATGCCGAGATCGAGTTTGTAGAGCACCCAGGCCGCCGAGCTGTCCTTGAACAGCGCCAGCACCTTGTCGATCAGGTCCTCGTAGTCGAGCAGGCCGCGCCGGTCCTTGCGTGCGCGATAGCGCTCGATCACGGCGGCGGCGACCGTCAAAAGTGCGGCGCTGCGGTCGCGGGCGCGCACGGCGAATTCCTTGGCCAACAGCGCGCAGACCCGGGTCTGCTCGGCGACGAGGCGCTCGGCCCATTCCGGATGCTGTCGTGCGAACGGCTTGGTGACGACGCTGGCGCGCGCTTTACGAGTGCCGGTGCAAAAGACGTCAAGGTAGGCGTCGATACGTTCGCGTCCCTGCGCGGCGAGAGCCCGAGCGATGTCCTGGGCTCGCTCGCGGTCGGCCTTGCTGCCGTCGGCATTGAGCGCATCGATCAGCGCCGGCCATTCGGTTTCCGGGATCAGCGGTTTTTGGAGGTAGGCGGCTTCGATCGATGGCAGCGTGTCGCTCGAAGCCAGGCCGAAGGTCCGGTCCAGTTCGGCGACGGCCTGCGGCACGCCGCCCGCCCGCGCCAGCCAGCCCGTGATCAGGTCGCGCTTGCCGATCGCCTCCGCAATCACCTCCTTGAAAGTGACGTCTGCCGCTGCGGTAATTGCGGTCGCCAGTGCCCGGCCAAGCGCGCCGTCGGGCTCGGCGGCTGCGTCCAGCATCACTTCGAGCGTGATCTCGTTGAGCATTTGCGAGGTCGAGGCCTCGTCCAGCACGTCGAAGCTCGCGGCAACGCCGGCCTCGAACGGGAACTGATGCAGCAGGCGCGTGCAGAAGGCATGGATGGTCTGCACCTTGAGGCCGCCCGGCGTCTCCAGCGCGGTGGCGAACAAGCGCCGGGCGCGGTCGCGCTGCTTGGCGTCCGGCAGCCGACCGGTGCTCGCTTCAATCCTGGCATCGAGCGCTGCGTCGTCGAGCGCGGTCCAGGCCGACAGCGTGTCGAACACACGCTTCGCCATATTGGCGGCGGCGGCCTTGGTGAAGGTGATGCAGAGAATTTTCGCCGGGTCTTCGCCGCCGAGCAGCAGGTTGATGACGCGCTGGGCGAGCACATGCGTCTTGCCGGAACCGGCATTGGCCGACACGAACACAGATTGCTCGGGATTGGCGGCGGCGATCTGCGGCCGGCGGGCGTCCCCCGGAACCTGACGCTCGGTCATGACGGCGGCCCCTCGTATTCGCTCTCGCCGCCGGAGGCCGCCCATTCCTTGACGCGGGCGAGGTGGTCATACTCGCCGTAGTGCTTCTGCCACATCGGATGCACCAGCGAGCGATAGGGCTCGCCGTCGATCAGAAATTTGCGGGCAATCTCGGTGAGCCTCTGCAAGGCGTATTCGGCGTGATCGTCCGGCGTCTTGTCCTTGAAATCGACCGTTTCCGGTTTGCCGGCCGGATCGCCGCCTTTGAGGTAGACGTAACAAAGCTCCGCGACCGAGCCCGCGGCAAACTCCTTGAACCCGCCTCGCCGCAAGATCGCCGCCTCCAAGGTGAGCTGCGGGGCGAGGCCGCTTCGCACCTGGGATGACGTGGGCGGGCGGCCGGTCTTGTAGTCGAGGATGGCGAAGCGGCCGTCGTTGCGCCGCTCGATCCGGTCGGCACGGCCGGACAGCGTGAACGTCGTCGCGCCAAGGGCGATGGGCAATTCGCCCCGGATTTCGGCGTGCAGCTCGGCAATTGACGCGCGCCGCGCGCGCTCGAATGCGGCAAACCATTGCGCGATGCGCAGGAAGCGCGGCCACCAGAAGGCGCGCGCTTCCGGGAAATCGGCGAGCGGCGCGAATTTCGCCTCGCCGAACGCGATCAGTTCCTTTACCGGATCGGCGGGCAGGCCCGCGGCGAACGCCTTGGTGAAGTCGCCGATCGCATCGTGAATTGCGCTGCCGCGGTCGGCGACGCCGGGCGGCGTGTCGATGTTCTCGAACGGGTGCAGCTCCAGCACGTGCTTGGCGTAGATGGTGTAGGGATCGCGCAGCCAGTTCTCGATCTCGGTCACGGAGAGCCTGGCCGGCCGCAGATCGGGCGGCGGCGATGGCGCCGGGCGTTTTGCCGGGCGCGGCGGCCCGGCCGGGGCATCGAGCGCGCGGGCGCAGTGCAGGTAATAATTGCCGCGGGTGACCGCGGCGCTCCAGCGCTCGCCGGCAAGCGCGGCAATGCGTTGCACGAAGCGAGAGGCCACCGCCGGCGAGCCGGCGACCTTGGCGGCGCGCGACAAAATGACTTCCTTGGTCCCCATGCATTGGGCGAAATCGTGCGCGGACAGGCCGATGCGACGCTCGGGCAGGTCGAGGCCGAGCGCGCGGCGCATCGGCCGCGACAGCCACGGATCGCTGCGGGTCTCGGGCGGCCAGACGCCTTCGTTGAGGCCGCCGAGCACGATGCGATCGACCGTCTGCAGTCGCGCCTCCAGGGGCCCGTAAATATGGGCGCGCAGATCGCGGCTCTCCGGGCGGCGCACCATGCGGTCGCCGACGGTGGCGGTAAACAGCTCGGCATAGTCGGCGCGTTCGACGGCGGTCGCTGCCGCGATCGTGCTGCCGGCAAGGTCCTGAAAGGCGCGCTCGAGCGCCGTGCCGTCGTGGCCGCCGAAGGCGGTGACGGCGCCGGTTTCGTCGGTGCTCAGCGCCGCGATCACGTCGTAGTGGCGTTGCGCCAGCGCGGCGAAGGAGTGACGTCCGCCCGTCACCGTTTCGAGCGGCTTGAGCGCGGCGGCAAGCGCCTCAATCAGCGCCGCCGCGGCATCGAGATCGCCGTCGTGCAGCTTGGTGCGCGGATCGTGCCGATGCAGCCCGCCGCGCGTCGCACGAAACGTGGTGAGCGCATGGCCAAGGCCTTCGCTGCCCTTGCGCGGCCGCGGCCCGTGCAGGATGGCGCGCTCGAGCGCGGACACGGCGCGATCATGGGCGTGGCGGCGTTCTCCGAGGCGCAGCAGCGGATGCTTGAGCAGCGCCAAAAGCGGCACCGGCGCCAGCCCGCCGAGCGCAACGTCCGCGACCAGCCTCGCGAAGATCCCGGCAGCGGTGTCGGCGAGCGCGTCGCCACCCGAATCGTCGAACGTCACAGCCCAGCGTTCGAGCGCGGCGCCGACGCGACGGGCGAGGCCGCGGTCGGGCGTCACCAGGGCTACGGTTTTTCCTGGCGTCTCCAGCGCCTCGCGCATCGCAACTGCGACCGCCAGCGCTTCTTCTTCGGCATTGGCCGCCTCGATCGAGGACAGCGTTTTCAGCGCCTCTGCCGCGGCGGCGGCGAAGTCCTTGTCGGCAAGCCGCGTCCGCCAGCGCTCGGTGGTTGCGGCCGGACGCAGCGCCTCCGACACCAGCGTCTCGCGCGGGCCCGCCGCGGCGAGCTGGCGTACGCCGGCGCGGCCGATGCCGATGCGATCGAGCAGTGCGTGCATGGCGAATTGCGGATGGCCGGCGGCGGGCAGGCCATCGTGCGTCTTGTCGTCGGCGTCGCCGGCAATCAGCGTCCACGATTTATCATCGAGGCTCATGTCGAGGCCGGGGAGCACCACGGCGCCGTGCGGCAGGCGGGCAATGGTGGCCAGGAGCTTGGCGGTCGCCGGCATCGAGCCGGTCGAGCCGGCCGCGATCACCGGCGCATTCGAATTTTCGAGGCGTCTCGCCTCGGCGTCGATCAGTCTGTCGCGCCGCTCGGCGGCTTCGATCGCGCCCTTTTCCTCGAGCACCGCCCGCCAGGCCGGATGCAGGAATTTCAGGAAGTCGAGCGTCTCCTGCCAATACTGGTCGAGCTCCTCGGGCACGAGTTTGTCCAGATTGTCCCACGGCACCTGGCGCGTGATCATGTCGTCCATCAGCCGCGCCAGCGCGTCGGCCAGCGCGACGGCGGCTTCCGGGGTGTTGGCGATCAGCGGCGCGCCCTTTTCCGGCGTTATCTTGGCCGCCCATTTCGAAATGAGCTCGGCGAGCGTCAGCCTTCGCTCAAGCTGTGCGAAGGCCGGCCGCAGCTTGAGCGCCGCGTCCGCGAGCGCGCCCGTTGCGGCCTCGGCGAAGGCGATCTCATCCTCGTCGAGCTCGCCGAGTGCGACGATGCGCGGCAGGATGGCGGCGTCGCCGCCGAGTTCGTCGAGGAAGACATCGCGTGCAAGGCGGCAGGCGCGCCGCGTCGGCAGATAGAGCGTCAGCTGCCTCAGGGCCAGCGCATCGCCGCCGGAGGGAAAGCCGTCGATCAGCTTGCCCTGGCGCAGCGCGCCGATCAGCGTCGGCAGGAACGGCGCCGAGGCGGGAATGTTGAAGACGTTGGTTTTGGCGGCCGGCATGGGCACAACCTACGCAGGCAGCGAGTCGATTTCGAGTCGAAACTAGCGCGCGGCGGCGATCGCGGCTTCCGCCTTGGCGATCGCGTCGGGCGTGCCGACGTGCATCCAAAGGCCTTCGAGCCTGAGGCCGCGCAGGCGGCCCTTGGCGGCGGCGCGTTCGAACAAGGCGGTGAGCGAAAATGCGCCGTCCGGCGCCTGGTCGAACAACGCGGGCGACAGGATAGCGGCGCCGGCATAAACCAAGGGCGCCTGCGTGCCGGCGACGCGCGCGACCAGGCGGCCGTCGGCGTGGAGGGAAAAGTCGCCGGATCCCGCGTAGCCGATGCTGCCTTTGGCGGGCGCCACCAGCAGCAGCGCGTCCATGAGCTTGGCATCGAAGGCTTCCGCCAGCCGCGCAAGATTCGGCATCGCATCGTCGATCCACAGGGTATCGGAGTTGACGTGAAAGAACGGCGTCGCGCCGAGCAGCGGCAGCGCCTTGCTGACGCCCCCGCCGGTGTCGAGCAGCATGCCGCGCTCGTCGGAAATGACGATACGCGGCTTCTTGCGCCGGGCGAGATGACGCTCGAGCGCGTCGGCGAAGTAATGCACGTTGACCACGGCGGTCTTGACGCCGGCGGCGGCGAGCTTGTCGAGCACGTGATCGATCAACGCGCGGCCGGCGACCTCGACCAGCGGCTTGGGCCTGTCGTCGGTCAGCGGCCGCATGCGGACCCCAAAGCCCGCGGCGAGCACCATGGCGGTTTTGGGCGCGGGCTTCATAGCGACTTCAGCGCCGGCACATTGGCGCGGTACCAGGCGTTGAGTTGCGCCAGCGCCGGATGCGCCAGCGAGCGCTGCAGATAGGCCCAGACGCGCGGCAAGTGGCGCAAGTATTGCGGCTTGCCGTCGCGGCGGTCGAGGCGGGCGAAAATGCCGAGAATCTTGCTGGCGCGCTGTGCTGCGAGCGTGGCGTAGGCGCGGGCAAAGGCGGCGGCGTCGAAATTCTTGTTGGCGGCAAAGCGCGCCCGCGTGTAGCGCGACAACAAGGCGATCTCCATCATTTCCGGCACGTCGACACGCGCATCCTGCAGCAATGAGGCGACGTCGTAGGCGCCATTGCCCATGACCGCGTCCTGGAAATCGAGCAACCCGATGCGCGAGACGCCTTCGCGTTCCGGCAGCCACAGCAGATTGGGCGAATGGAAATCCCGTAAGCACCAGGTCGCAGGCGCCTCGACGATCGGGGTCAGCGCATCGCGCCACAGCGCGAGGTAAAGGTCGCGCTTGGCGTCGGTAATCCTGGCCTGCAGCTTGGGCAGATACCAGTCGAGCAGCAATTCCGCCTCGATCAGCAGCGCTTCCATGTCGTAGCGCGGCAGCCTGTACTCGACGCCTGGCTCGACCGGCAGCGTCTCGGGCAGCGCTTCGCCGTGCAGCTCCGCCAGCAATTCGACCGCGATGCCGTAGCGCTGTTCGATCGGCGCCGGCGGCTCGCCCGCCACAACCAGGTCGTCGCCGAGATCCTCGATGACGAGAAGGCCCGCGGCGCGATCGGCGGCGAAGATCGCAGGCGCCGAGAAGCCGCGCGCGCGCAGTCCCAGCGCCAGGGCGACGAATGGCGTGACGTCCTCGGCGAGATGAGCGATCCGGCTGTAGGGCTTGCCGTCGCGAATGACCGGCCCGTCCGGCCGCCGCGGCGCGTTCATCAGGATGTAGCTGACGCCTTCCAGCACCAGCCGCTCGTAGGAGCGGGTCGAGGCGTCGCCCTGGATGCGCCGGCGCTCGGCCGGTCCGAAGCCGTTGGCGTCGAGGAAACGGCGGATCGTCTGGATGCGCTCGGCGCGCGGCGCGAAACTGCCGTAGCCGGTGATGCGCGCGTGCCGGAAGCCCGGTCCCTGCGCCGGCGCCAGCGTCAACGCGATATCGAGCCGGTCGGCCGGCAGGCTGCCCGCGGCGCGGTCGGGCCATTCGAGCAGCGTCACCGCGCCTTGCGGTATGTCCTCGAAGCCAAGCTCGGCGAGCTCGCCCGGTCCTGACAGGCGGTAAAGATCGGCATGCACCAGCGTGAAGCGCGGCAGCTCGTAAGCCTGCATCAGCGTGAAACTCGGGCTCGGCACCTCGATGGCGTCGTCGCCGGCGAGGTGGCGGATGAGGGCGCGCGCAAACGTGGTCTTGCCGGCACCGAGGTCGCCGGAGAGGGTGATCAGGTCGCCGGGCTCCAGCACCGCGGCGACATCGAGCATCAAGGCCTGCGTCGCCTTCTCATCGACGAGCGGCACGGTGAAGCTGTAGGCCCCGGAACTGCTGAAAAACATCGAATCGTCCGCCTATTACGCCGCCTTTATAGGCGGCGGAGGCGGCGTGGGCCAAATTTGCACCGGCTGCGCAGTCTGGACAGCGGACCCAAAGCCCTGACAGAGTTGGCCGGAGGGGATATTGCGTATGGCTGACGACATCATCCTTGAGACCGCGGGGCTGACCAAGGAATTTGGCGGGCTGGTTGCCGTTAACGACGTCAGCTTGCGCGTCAAACGCCAGACCATCCACGCCCTGATCGGCCCGAACGGCGCCGGCAAGACGACCTGCTTTAATCTGCTCACCAAGATGCTTGGTCCGACGCATGGCCGCATCGTCTACAACGGCCGCGACATAACGGCGCTGGCGCCCGCCGACGTGGCGCGGCTCGGCCTGGTGCGCTCGTTTCAGATCTCGGCGGTGTTCCCGCACCTCACCGTGCTCGAAAACGTCCGCATCGCCCTGCAGCGGCGGCGCGGCGGCTCGTTCGACTTCTGGCGCTCGGCGTCCGTGCTCGGCGAGTTCAACGAACGCGCCATGGCGCTGATCGCCGATGTCGGGCTTGCCCAGTTTACCGACTGGACCGCGGTGGAACTGCCCTACGGCCGCAAGCGCGCGCTCGAGATTGCGACGACGCTGGCGCTCGATCCGGAAATGATGCTGCTCGACGAGCCGACCGCGGGCATGGCGCACGAGGACATCGACCGCATCAGCGCTCTGATCAAGCGAGTCGCCGCCAACCGTACCGTCCTGATGGTCGAGCACAATCTTTCGGTGGTCGCGGACCTGTCGGATCACATTACCGTGCTGACGCGCGGCCGCGTGCTGGCCGAGGGCGACTACAAATCGGTTTCGGAGAACGCCGAAGTGCGCGAAGCCTATCTCGGAGTCGGCCATGCTTGACGCGCGCGCACCGCTGCTCGCGGTCAAGGACCTGCAGGCCTGGTACGGCGAGTCGCACATCCTCCACGGCGCAAGCTTCGAGGTGCGCGAGGGTGAGGTCGTCACGCTGCTCGGCCGCAACGGCGCCGGCAAGACGACGACGCTCAAATCGATCATGGGCATCGTCGCGCAACGTTCCGGTTCGGTGCGGTTCGAGGGCCGCGAGCTGATCGAAGAGCCGTCCAACCATATCGCCCGCGCCGGCATCGCCTTCTGTCCCGAGGAGCGCGGCGTGTTCGCCAGCCTCGGCGTCGAGGAGAACCTGCTGCTGCCGCCGACGGTGCGGCCGGGCGGTCTCACGCTCGACCAGATCTTCGATTTGTTCCCCAACCTCAAGGAGCGGCTCGGTTCGAGCCAGGGCACCAAGCTGTCCGGCGGCGAGCAGCAGATGCTGGCGATCGGCCGCATCCTGCGCACCGGCGCGCGCATGCTGCTGCTGGATGAGCCGACGGAGGGGCTCGCGCCCGTCATTATCCAGCAGATCGGCAGGACGATCCGCACGCTGAAGGAGCGCGGCTTCACCATCCTTTTGGTGGAACAAAATTTCCGCTTCGCTTCGACGGTGGCGGATCGCTACTATGTCATGGAGCACGGGCGGATCATCGACCAGTTCGGCAACTCCGAACTCGATGCAAACGTGGAGAAACTTCACGACTATCTGGGTGTCTGATCGGTTGAATCATAACAAGGAGGAAAACGTCTATGCGTAAGATCGTCGGGCTTGCGGCGCTTGCCGCGGCGCTCATCTGCAGCGGGGCAAACGCCCAGCAGATCAATGTGAAAATCGGCGTGCTCACCGACATGGCGAGCCTGTACGCCGACGATACCGGTCCCGGATCGGTCGCCGCCGCCAAGCTCGCGGCAGCCGATTTCATGAAGGACCATCCGAACTTCAAGGTGGAGGTGATCAGCGCCGACCACCAGAACAAGGCCGATATCGGCGTCCAGACCGTCAACCAGTGGGCCGACGTCGACCACGTCAACATGGTCGCCGACGTGCCGAATTCGGGTGTCGCGCTGGCGATCGCTCCGGTCATCGCCCAGAAGAACATGGTGTTCGTGGCGTCCGGCCCGGCGTCGTCGGATCTCACCGGTCCGAAATGCCAGCCGACGACGATCCACATGACCTACGACACCTGGATGCTGGCGAACGGCACCGGCAAGGCGATCGTCAAGAACGGCGGCGATACCTGGTTCTTCCTGACGTCCGATTACGCCTTCGGCCACGCGCTCGAGCGTGACACCGCGGCGGTGGTCGAGGCGAACGGCGGCAAGGTTCTGGGCAAGGTACGCCACCCCATCAACACGTCGGACTTCTCCTCCTTCCTGCTGCAGGCGCAGCAGTCCAAGGCCAAGATCATCGGTCTCGCCAATGCCGGCGGCGACACCATCAACTCGATCAAGCAGGGCGCCGAGTTCGGCATCGTTGCCGGCGGGCAGAAATTCGCCGGACTCCTGGTGTTCGCTCCGGACGTCGCGGCGCTCGGCCTGAAGACGGCGCAGGGCCTGATGTTCACCGAGACCTTCTACTGGGATCTCAACGACCAGACGCGGGCCTGGACCAAGCGCTGGGACAAGGAGCGCAACGCCGCGGGCAAGCTGCCGAGCATGAATCATGCCGGCGTCTATGCGGGTACGATGCACTATCTCAAGGCGGTCGCCGCACTTGGCAGCGCCGCCGACGGCAAAGCCATCGCCGCCAAGATGAAGTCGATGCCGACCGACGATCCGGTGTTCGGCAAAGGCTCGATCCGCGCCGACGGCCGCGCTCTGCATCCGGCTTACCTGTTCGAGGTCAAGAAGCCCTCGGAGTCGAAGGGTCCCGGCGACCTTTACAACCTCCGCGCCACGATCCCGGCCGACGAGGCCTTCCGTCCGCTCAAGGACGGCGGCTGCCCGCTGGTGAGCGGCTGATCGGCTGATTGGTAAAAGGGGCGGGCGATCAAAGCGCCCGCCCTTTTTCAAGCGGAGTAACGGATGTTCACGATCTTCGGGGTGCCATCGGGCGCGTTGTTCGGTCAGCTCTTGATCGGGCTCATCAACGGCTCGTTCTATGCGCTGCTGAGCCTGGGCCTTGCCGTCATCTTTGGCATGCTGAACATCATCAATTTCACCCACGGCGCGCAGTACATGCTCGGCGCGCTGGCGGCCTATCTGCTGCTGCAGTTCGCCGGCATCGGCTACTGGCCGTCGCTCGTCATCGCCCCGCTGGTCGTCGGCGCGCTCGGCATCGTCATCGAGCGATGTTTTCTGCAATGGCTCTACAAGCTCGACCATCTCTACGGGTTGCTGCTGACCTTCGGGATCGCGCTCATCATTGAAGGCGTCGGCCGTCACTATTTGGGCACCGCGGGTCTGCCGTACACGCTGCCGGACTCCCTGCAGGGCGGCCACAATCTCGGCTTCATGTATCTGCCCAACTACCGGGCCTGGGTGATCGCCGCGTCGCTGACCATCTGTCTCGGCACCTGGCTGCTGATCGAGCGCACGCGGATCGGCGCTTACTTGCGCGCCGCGACCGAGAACCCGACCTTGGTGCGCGCCTTCGGCATCAATGTGCCGCGTCTCATCACCTTGACCTATGGCTTCGGCGTGGCGCTCGCGGCCTTCGCCGGCGTCATGGCGGCGCCGATCTACAACGTGTCGCCCAATATGGGCTCCGAGCTGATCATCGTCGTCTTTGCCGTCGTCGTCATCGGCGGCATGGGCTCGATCCTCGGCGCCATCGTCACCGGCTTCGCGCTCGGGGTGATCGAGGGTCTGACCAAGGTTTTCTTTCCGGAAGCGTCCAACACCGTCATTTTCGTCATCATGGCGATCGTGCTGCTGGTGCGGCCGGCCGGCCTGTTCGGACGGCGCACATGATGGAACGCGTGGTCGATCCGTTGACGCAGAAGCGCTCGCTCTGGCGCCAGCAGAGCGAGACGATCGCGTTCATCGTGATGGTGACGGCCCTGGTGGTGGCGCCGTTCATCACCTATCCGTTGTTCGTGATGCAGGCGTTGTGCTTTGCCCTCTTCGCCTGCGCCTTCAATCTGCTGATCGGCTATGTCGGACTGCTGTCGTTCGGCCACGCGCTGTATTTCGGCTGGGCGAGCTATCTCGCCGCGCACGCCGCCAAGGTCTGGGGCCTGACGCCGGAACTTGCCATCCTGACCGGCACGGCGGTCGCTGCGGCCCTCGGCATCGTCGCCGGCGCGCTCGCCATTCGCCGCCAGGGCATCTATTTCGCCATGATCACGCTGGCGCTGGCGCAGATGGGCTATTTCATGGCGCTGCGCCTCAAATTCACCGGCGGCGAAGACGGCATCCAGAGCGTGCCGCGCGGCTACCTGTTCGGGCTGATCGACTTGCGCAACGAGACGACGATGTATGTCGTCGTACTGGCGCTGTTCCTGGCCGGGTTCTTCCTGATCCACCGCATCATTCATTCGCCATTCGGCGAGGTGCTCAAGGCCATTCGCGAGAACGAAACCCGCGCCATTTCGCTTGGCTACAAGACCGACCGCTACAAGCTCCTGGCCTTCGTCCTGTCGGCGAGCCTGGCGGGGCTGGCCGGATCGACCAAGGCCATCCTCTTGAGCATCGCCTCGCTCACCGACGTGAACTGGCCGATGTCGGGCGAGGTGGTGCTGATGTCGCTGGTCGGCGGCTTGGGCACGATCTTCGGTCCGGTGGTCGGCTCGTTTATCATCCTCGCCATGCAGTACAAGCTCGCATTCTTGGGCGAGTGGGTGCTGGTGATCCAGGGCGTCATCTTCGTTGCCTGCGTGCTGCTGTTCCGCCGCGGCATCGTCGGCGAGATCGCGCACCGGCTGCGCATTCGCCTGTAAGTTTGCCCTCACCTGTTTCATTGCCACCGGAGCGCCACGGTTTCACCACGGCGATCACGGCAGCGCCCGGTCTCGATCACGCCGCTGCCGCTCAACTTGCGGCTTGAACCCGATACGCGCGCGGACGGAACGCATGCCGGGCACTGGCGTTTGCCCCGCGATGGGGCGGCACCGTGACACATGAAGGAGACTCGATCATGCGGAACGTTCTTCACGCAGTTCCAATCGCGGCCTTTTTGGCCGCGCTCGCTTCGCCGGCGTCGGCCGATCCGCCGCGCCAGCAGGACTATGTCGCGCCGGCGGCCGGTGTGGTCGGCGGCACCGTCGTCGGACTCGGGCTGACCGAAGGCTGGTGGGGCGCCTCGCCTGCCATCGCCGGCACGGCGCTGCCGACCTCGGCGGCGGGCGCCGCTGCCATCGGCGGCGTCGCCGGCATCGGCGGCATGGCGCTGATCGACGCCGCGGTCCAGCCGTGCGCCGGCTTCCACGCCATGTTCCTGCTCAACCAGGACTCCTGCGCGCAGCAGAACGCGCAGGCGATCGCCTATGAGGAAGGTGTCGTCAGGCCGCTCTATCGCCACGGCCGGCACGCCCGCCACTACGTCCGCTAAGCCGGCAGGCGACGCGCAGGCACCGGGCCGCTGCGGCGGCCCGGTTTTTTTGCCAGCCTAAGCCGCGCTCCGTTTGAGCTCCCGCACGGTCGGGAACGCGCACGTCACCGTGGTGCCGCGGCCGAGCGTCGAATCGATGGTCACCGTGCCGCCGTGCAACTGCACGAAGGAGCGCACCAGCGACAGCCCTAGTCCCGACCCGCGGTGCCGCGATCCCATCGAGTCGGTCTCGAACAATTCGAACACGCGATCCCGCGACTCCGGCGGAATACCCGGCCCGCGGTCGATGACCGAGAATACGACGGCGTCGGCGCGGCGCTCGGCGGCGAGCGTCACGGTCTCGCCCGGCGGCGAGAAGCCGACCGCATTGGACAATAGATTGAACAGGATCTGCCGCAGTCGCCGCTCGTCCGCGGCGAAGCTGCCGATGCCGGGCGCGGCGCGGATCTGCAGCGTGATGTTGTCCTTCTGCAGCCGGTCCTGCACGCCCTCGGCCGCCGCCTGCATGCTGGCGCGGATGTCGACATCGGCGAGGTTGAGCGTCATGGCGCCGGCGTCGATGGTGGCGAGGTCGAGGATGTTGTTGATCAGCGCCAGCAAGGCATTGGTCGAGGCGGTGATGTAGCCGAGATATTCGCGCTGCTTGTCGCTGAGCGGGCCGAAGGCTGCATCGCCGAGCAGATTGGCAAAGCCGATGATGTTGGTCAGCGGCGAGCGCAGTTCGTAGCTGACGTGATGCACGAATTCGAGCTTGATCTCGTCGGCCTCTTCCAGCGCTTCGTTCTTTTCACGCAGCGCGCGTTCGACGTTCACCGTATCGGACACGTCCTGGAAGGTGACGAGCGTGGCGCCGTCGGGCAACGGCATCGCGGTCATGTTGATGGTCGCGCCGTCGCGCCGCTTGAGGCTTGCGGCGATCGGCTCGCGGTCATCGATGGCCGTGACGGCGGCACGCAGGCTGCGCCACACCGCGCCTTCGTCGTGCAGCGCCTGGCACCACGCCGTCACCTCCTCGACGTGCGGATGCAGGTCCAGCGCCTCGGCTGAAAGCTTCCACATGCGCTGGAATGCCGGATTGTGCAGGCGCACGCGGCCGTCGCTGCCGAACACGGCGACGGCTTCGGCGAGGTGATCGAGCGTCTCGCTTTGCACCTTGATCAGCGCGTCGTAGCGGCGGTGCAGCTCCAGGCTTTCGGTGACATCCTCATAGAGATAGGTCACGCCGCCTTCCGGATTGGGGGTGGTGACGACGCGCAACGTGCGGCCGTCGGGCAGGTGCCACATGTGTTCCTTGGGTTCGACCGCGCGGTAGGCTTCATAAAGCTGCTGCTTCCAGAGCCGGAAGTCCTGTTCTTCGGGCAGCTTGCGGTCGGCGCGCAGGCGGTCGAGGACGGCGGAATCGGTCGGCGTCTGCTCGAGAAAGCCGGCATCGAGCTCGAACAGCGAACGGAAGGCGGCGTTGTAGAAGGTCAGCTTCCTGTCGACGTTGAAGATGGCGACACCGGTGGCGAGCTGATCGAGCACGCGGCGGTTGGCTTCGATCATGCGGTCGAGCTCGGCACGCATCGCCGCCGCCTCGGTGCGGTCGATGGCGATGCCGGCACTGCCGCTGCCGCACGGCGCGTCGACCACGTCGAAGATGCGGCGCTGGCCGGCGACAATGGCCGGCAGGCGGCCGGCAAAGATCGCGCCCGCCGCGCGCGCCTTGCCGAGTTCGTCGCGCGCGGCGCGGTCGAGCAATTCGAGCTCGCGGGCGACGGCATCGGCGGCGTCCTCGGCTTCGACCGCGCCGGCGTAGGCGGAATTGGCAAAGATCAGGCGACCGTCGCCGTCGCGCGCCCATACCGGGGCCGGCAGGGCGTCGAGCACGCCACGCATGGTAGCGACGTCGCTGGCGAGCCTGTCATGACGGGCCGACAACTCGCTGAGCTCGCGCTCGATGCCGCCGACGTCGCGCAGCCGCAGCACCGCGCGGCCGGCGACCGCGCGGCCTTCCGCCTCGACCGGACGTCCGCTCAGCGTCGTGAGCGTCATGGCGAAGCCGCGGCCCTCCGTGCGCAGCGTCTCCACCGCACGCTCCATGGCCTGGGCGTCGGCCGGCTCGAGCCAGCTGCCGAAGGCGAGCACGCGCTCCGGGTTGCCGCCGACGACCAGCAGCGTGGTGTCGCCGAGGATCTCCGGCCGGTCGGCGGCCGCGGGCCATTCGATCAGGACCTGCGGCTCGGCCAGCAGCAGCGCCTTGAGCCGGTCGATCTCGGCGCGCAGCGCCGAGGCATCGTCCCGCGCCGAAGCCTCGCTTTGGGCGGCGCGGCGGCGCGTGCGCAGCAGCACGAGCGTCGCCAGCGCGCCGAAGATCAGCAATCCCATGATCAAGGTCAGGCTCGCGGCTCGGTCGCCGCTCAACGCGGCGGCCGTATCGTGCAGCGCCTCGGTGACAAAGAAGGCGCCTTCCGCATGCGCCTCGGCGGCAAGCAGCAACGCGCCGGCGAATGCGGCGGCGAATACGCCCCGCCGCGGACGAGAACGCAGCCTGCCGTTCACCGCCCGGATCGTCTCCGGCATTCAGGATTGCCCCAAGGATTTGCAGGCGCTGTCCGCCGCATCGCCCGCGAATCGGACGACTTTACCCCCACGGGGACTCGCGCCGAAAGAGTCCAGACCGTGAACAGGGCCGTCCAAGTGACGGAAAGATGCGGCTATTTCTGCTTTTCCGCGGTCCGCTGCAGGTCTTCGACGCTGATTCGGCGCAGTGCCGCCGAGAAGCCGCGCTCCGCGTCGGCGAGGGCCGGGCGCACAACGTCGTCGATCAGGCTCGACAAAGGCGGCGTCTGGTTCTCGTCGTCGCCGCGGCCGGCGGCGCGCAGGATATCCTCGGCGGTGATGCGCTTCTGTTCGCGCGCCAGCGCGTAGCCCCCGTGCGGGCCGCGGACGCCTTTGAGGATGCCTTCGCGCACGAGTGCCTGCAGCACCGGCTCAAGGTGACGGGGTGGCAGCTTGTGGCGGGCCGCGAGCGCCTTGGCGGCGACCGGCCGGCTACGGGCGTTGATCGCAATGTCGATCACGGCGGCAATAGCAAGCGTGTCCCTGCGCGACACCAGCGGCATGAGCCAGCACCAATAGGGAAGTTCCAGACGCCGACGGTATTAGAATAGGGGCAGGCAATCGTCTACCTCAAAACGGCAATTTCTTCGTCAACTGCCGGTTGATCCAAACCCTTCTTTCCCGCGCACGGTCTCGTCGAGTGACGGCACCTCATGCCAAAGCGCGCGGGCGACCGGGGCGACGACGAGCTGGGCGATGCGCATGCCGCGCTCGATGCGCACGGAGCGATCGCCGCAATTGATCAGCAGCACCTTTAGCTCGCCGCGGTAGTCGGCGTCGATCGTGCCCGGCGCGTTGAGCACGGTGATGCCGTCGCGCGCCGCAAGCCCGGAGCGCGGCCGTACCTGCGCCTCGTAGCCCTCCGGCAGCGCGATGGCGATGCCGGTCGGGATCAGCGCGCGCGCTTCCGGTGCAAGCGTGACGGCCGCATCGGCCGGCACTGCGGCAAGCAGATCGAGACCGGCGGCGCGCGCGGTCTGATAAGCCGGCAGCGGCAGGTCGGCGCCGTGGGGCAGGCGGGTGATGCGGACCTCGATACTCACGTATCGGCCTTGAGCGCGTCGGCGATACGCGCAATCAGCATGGCGGCGACATCGTCCTTGGACTGCGGCGGCCAGGACTCGGCGCCATTCGCCGTGATCAGCGCGACAGTATTGCTGTCGCCGCCCATGATGCCGGTCTGCGGCGACACGTCATTGGCGAGGATCCAGTCGCAGCCTTTGGCCGCGCGCTTTGCCCTGGCATTGGCGGCGACGTTTTCGGTTTCGGCGGCAAAGCCGATCACCAGTCGCGGCCGCTGCGCCTTGCGGTGCGCGATGGTCGCGAGAATGTCGGGGTTCTCGGCGAAAGCCAGCGCAGGCACCGCCTTGCCCGCGGCCTTTTTTATTTTTTGCGCGCTTGCATTGGCAACGCGCCAATCGGCGACCGCTGCGGCGAAAATCGCAACATCGGCCGGCAGCGCCCGCTCGACGGCCTCAAGCATATCGCGCGCGCTCTCGACATGGGCGACGGTGACCCCCGGCGGGTCCGGCAGATTGACCGGCCCGCTCACCAGCGTGACTTCGGCGCCGGCTGCGGCTGCGGCGGCGGCGATGGCGTGGCCCTGCTTGCCGGAGGAGCGGTTGGCGATGTAGCGCACCGGATCGATGGGCTCGTATGTCGGCCCCGAGGTGACGAGCACGCGTACGCCATCGAGCGCATGCCCCAGCGTCAGCAGCTTGTCGATCGCGGCGGCGATCTCCAGCGGCTCGGCCATGCGGCCGGTGCCGCTTTCGCCGGCCTCCGCCATCTCGCCCTCATTGGGGCCGACAAAGCGAAAGCCGTCGGCGGCCAATTGCGCCAGATTGCGCTGGGTCGCCTTGTTTGCCCACATGCGCGGGTTCATCGCCGGCGCCAACAGCACCTTCGCGGTCGTTGCCAGCAGCACCGCGGTGGCGAGGTCGTCGGCGTGCCCGCCGGCGAGCTTGGCCATCAGATCCGCGGTCGCCGGCGCCACCACGACGAGGTCGGGCTCGCGCGCGAGCCTGATATGGCCGACGTCGAACTCGTGCGCCGGGTCGAACAGGTCGGTGAACACCCGCTCGCCGACGATGGCGCCGGCCGATAGCGGGGTGACAAACCGTTCGGCCGCCTTGGTGAGGATGCAACGGACGGCAAGGCCGCGTTCCTTCAGGCGGCGGATGAGGTCGAGGGATTTATAGGCGGCGATGCCGCCGCCGATGATGAGCAGCACGCGCCTGACCGCCGGGGGCGCGGCGGAACGGGCCTCCCGCGGCGGCGCTGAGGCTTCGAGCGGGCCCGGTGCGCCCTCGTCGGCTGCGGCACGCAGGATCGTGCGCACCTCGTCCTCGACCGAGCGCCCGTTCCTGGCGGCGCGCAGCCGCAGCAGCTTTTTCAGCCGGTCGTCGAGCTGGCGGACGGTCAGCGAAGCCATTGGCACAGCCTACACGGTGATTGCATTGCAATCAATGATATCAAACCTACCGCCGAGATCAAATTTGCATAAGCTCAACTACGCTGGGTTGAACCGAAATAGGCACTGGCGACACTGACACGAACCATCCGACCGTTCGTGAAAAAGGGGCAAGCAATGGCGCAAATACACTGGACCAAAGCGGTCAACGGCAATTTTGCAACCCAGGCCGATTGGAGCCCGGCCAACGTGCCGGGCGCGGCCGACGACGCGATCATCGACGCGGTCGGCACCTATACGGTGACCGTTGCCGCCAATGCCGCCGTCAACACCTTTGACACATTGACCGGAGCGACGCTCGCCGTTGCCGCCGGCAAGACGTTCAGCGCCGGCAGCGGCGTCAATGCCGGCAAGATCACGGTCGGCGACGGCGCCCTGTTCGGCATCGGATCGCTCGACAATATCGGCAGTCTTAGCCTCAACGGCTCGAAGAACACCGCGAGCCTCGTCATTGACGGCGCCGTCAACATCTTCGGCGGCAACGGCACCGTCACTCTCAGCAACAATACGCACAATCAGATCATCAGCGACGGCACCAACCGGATCTTCGACAACCTCGACGACACCATCCAGGGTGCCGGCACCATCGGCGATGGCGCTCATCTCACGGTGATCAACGATCATTCCGCAACGATCAACGCCAACGGCTCGGTGGCGCTGAACATCAAGACCGGCAATGTCGTCACCAATAACGGAGTGATGGAAGCGACCGGCAGCGGCGGCCTGCACATCGTCGATGTCGTCAACCAGGCCGGCGGCGGCACGCTCGCCGCGTTCGGCGCCAAGGCGCACGTCGATCTCGATCATGCCTTCGTCAGCGGCGGCACGCTGCAAACCTCGGGCGGCGGCGTCATCAAGACGGTTACCGGCTCGGATGCCACGATCTTCAGCACCCTCGGCAACCTCGCCAGCCTGCACGGCACATTGGACGTCGTCGATCAGTCCACGCTGTTCATAAACGGACTTCTTTCGAGTAGCGGGACGATCGCGCTGCAAGGCAGCAAGGGCGCGACGTCCATGACCGTGACCGGTACCACAACGATCTCCGGCGGTCAGATCACCATGAGTGACAACGCCAACAACGTCATCAAGACCAACGGCAATGCCTTTAAATTCTTTGCCGATGCCAACATCAGCGGTGCCGGCACGATCGGCGACAGCCAGATGACCTTCGACAACCACGGGATCGTCGACGCCACCGGGAAAAACACGCTGTTCATCGACGCCGGCACGGTCGACAACAACAACATCCTCGAGGCCACCGGGTCGAGCACCTTGAGCCTATTGACGAACGTCACCAACGGCAGTGGTGCGGGCATCGAGGCGCTCGGCAAAGGCCACGTCGTGCTCAACAATAACGTGGTCATCGACAATACCGGCGGCACCGTCGGCGCGCTGTCGTCGGGCGCTCATCTCGACATCGGAACCGTGGCGGCCGGCGGCACCGCCGGCATCTCTGGCGGCACGGTCGCCATCGGCGCCGGCGCGGCGCTGACGACCATTGTCGGGCCCAATCAGGCGACCCCGACCTCGCTACTTCTCATCGATGGGACCATGAAGAATGCCGGCACCGTGACGATCAGCGACAACTCAATCGTCACGCTTGGCGGCATCACCACGACCGAAACGGTCATCAACAGCGGCACCATCGCGCTCATGGGGGCGACCAAGGCGACCGAACTGACGGTCGGCGGCACCGACGGCGCCATCGTCACCGGCGGCGGCAAGATCACGATGACCGACAGCTCGTTCAACTTAATCGAGAGCGGCGGCGCCGACACGACCTTCGAGAACGTCGATAACGTCATCAGCGGCAGCGGCCAGTTCGGCGACAGTCACTTCATATTCCACAACGACCTCAACGGCGTCATCAATGCCAGCGGCAAAACTCATGCGCTCGTCATCGATGCCAATGCCAACTCGACCAACGACGGGTTGATCGAGATGACCGGCGCCGGCGGTTTGCAGATCGATAGCGATATCGATCAAGGCGCCACCGGCATGGTGGTCGACGCCAGTAAAACCGGAACGATGACCATCAGCAGCTTCGTCCATGGCGGCATCATCAAAGCCGCAGTCGCCGGGGCGACCATTACATTTGATGACGGCGTAGCCTTCGGCGGCGGGGGCGTGTTCACGGTGGCCGGCAGCACGATCACCACGGTGACGAAAACGGCGAATAGCGCCGCCGATCTGAACAATGCCGGCACCGTCAACATCACCAATGACTCGAGCCTGAACCTGTCGTCGCATGTCTTCAATTTCGGCACGGTCAATGTCAACTCGACCGGCCAGCAAACCGTGCTCGACGTCAGCGGCAGTTTTGCCGGCCACGGCAAGATCGTGATGAGCGACAACAGCAACAATCTGATCGACGCCAACCAGGGCGTGACCATCGCCAACGCCGCCGACCTTCTGACGTTCGGCGGCACGGTCACGGCCGGCGACGTGCTCAGCATCAACTTCACCGACGGCTTGACGTTCAACGTCACCGAAGCCGTGACCGCCACCAACACCGATACGCTGGCGACGCTGGCGCAGAAATTCGCCAACGAAATCAACCTCGACCTGACGCTGGCGGCGCACAGTATCCAGGCTGCGGCCGCGTCCAATTTCGTCGGTGTCATTCAGCCGGGCGATGTCGGGGACAACACCTTCGTAACCCCGATCATCCCCGGCGGTGCGACCGAGACGATCAATGGCTCCTCGGCCAAGCTCGCCGGCGGCGGCAACGACGGCGAGTTCTTCGAGAATATCGACAACACCATCACCGGCGCCGGCACCATCGGCAACACCAACGACCTCATCCTGCACAACGACCTCGCCGGCACCATCAACGCCAACGGCACGCACCAACTGGTCATCAACACCGGCAACTACGACGTCATCAACAACGGCCTTATCGAGGCGACGGGCACCGGCGGCCTGAGGATCGCCGGCGCCATCCTCAACAATGGTCACATCGTTGCCAACAACAGCACAGTGGAAATCGACGGATCGATCACCGGCTTCGGCGGGGCGCAGATCGCCGGCACCAATGGCGTTCTGCACCTCGAGGCGGTCGCCAACTTCCAGGACATCACCTTTGCCGCCGGTTCGAAGGGCGAATTGATCCTGAACCACCCGGAAAACTACGTCGGGCGAATCCTCGGCTTCGGCGCCAACACCACGCAGTCGATTGATCTCGCCGACATCACCTTCACCAACCAGTCTGCGACATGGACGCCGGCCAGCAACGGTGTCGAAGGCACGCTCCACGTCACCGACGGCACGCATACCGCCGATCTGACGCTGGTCGGCCATTATCTCCAGGGCAACTTCACGCTGCACGACGACGGCAGCGGCCACGTCCTGGTCACCGACCCGCCGGTGCACGGCCATGCCGATCTGTTGATGCACTGAACCGGAAACCGCAGTCGCAAGGTTCGTTTGCAGCGCCGGCCGCCGCACCAAACCGCGCGCGCGTCGTCAAGAAAAGCGAAGGTTGGCGCTCGAGGCTATCCGTCAGGAAAGGGCGCGAAGCGCCCTGCGCAATTTCTCGGTGCTGACGCCGGAAACCTCCTTCTCCGCCTTGGCATGCGTCTCCTTCCAGATCGGAAAGGCGTTAGCCAGCGCGCCGCGGCCCGCCGACGTGATCACGAGCCGCCGGTTGCGGCGGTCCTCCTTGTCGACGGCGACCTTCACCAGGCCGCGCCGCTCCAGCACCTTGATGGCCGCAGTGACCGTGGTGCGATCCATTGCCAGCAGCTCAGCGACGCTGCCAAGCGTCGGCGGTATTGGGCGGTTGAGCGACATCAGCAGCGAGAACTGACCGTTGGTGAGGCCGAGCGGCCGCAGCGCCTCATCGAAGCGGCGCGCCAGCGATCGCGCGGCGCGTTGCGCATGTAGGCAAAGACAGGTGTCGCGGACCACCGGCGTCACCTCGAACGGCAATTCGCGGACCTTTGACATAAGCTTAATATGTTGATATCAACCTATTTGTCAATGAGCCGAAACGGCCCCGCCGGCGTTATCCCCGATAAGGCCGCGTAAACGGCAAGTCACACAGGAGGACGACATGCACGTTCAGCCCTATTTGTTCTTCGAAGGCCGCTGCGACGAGGCCATCGAATTCTACAAGCACACGCTCGGCGCCGAGGTCGACATGCTGATGCGCTGGAAGGACAGCCCCGACAAATCGATGTGCTCGCCGGGCAATGAGAACAAGGTCATGCACGCCTCGCTCAAGATCGGCGAAACGCGCGTGATGGCCTCGGACGGCCGTAACACCGGCAAGCCTGACTTCAAGGGTATCGCCCTGTCGATCAATGCCAAGGACGAAAGCGACCTCGATCGCAAGTTCCACGCGCTATCGGCCGGCGGCAACGTGGTGATGCAGCCGAGCAAGACGTTCTTCTCGCCGCGATTTGGCATGACGCACGACAAGTTCGGCGTGCTCTGGATGCTCATCGTCGAGTGAATGCCGTTAACGCGAGCGGAGGAACCACAATGACCGACGTTAATGCCAAGGATTTCGCGATGTCGCGCGTGTTCGACGCGCCGCGCGATCTGCTCTGGAAGTGCTTCACCGAACCGGAACGCATGAAGCACTGGTGGGGCCCGAAAGGCTTCACCGTCATCGCCTCGACCATGGATCTGCGCGTCGGTGGCACCTACCACTACGGTATGAGGGCGTCGAACGGGCAGGCGATGTGGGGCCTCTTCACATTCCGCGAGATCGTGCCACGACAAAAGCTGGTCTTCGTCAACTCATTTTCCGACGAAAACCGCGGCGTCACCCGCCACCCCGGCAGTGCGACCTGGCCGCTTCGAATGCTATCAACCTTCACCTTCGAGGACGCGCCCGGCGGCAAGACCAAGTTCACCGTGCGCTGGCGGACGCTCGACGCAACCGAAGAGGAACAAAAGACCTTCGACACCATGCACGCCTCGATGACGCAAGGCTGGGGCGGCACAATGGATCAGCTCGAAGCCTATCTCGCCAAGACCAGACAGGGAGAACAGGCATGATCGCGATTTCGGCTTTCCGGTGGGCTGCCGATCTCGCGCGCGGACAGGTGCGCGACCTGCGCGTGGCCTAGGCGCCGGAGGAAGGCTGACGAAGCAAAGCCCCGCCCCTCGCAAAGCATAAGCCGGCACCTGCCCGTGGCTCGAATACCCTAATCGGACTGCACCCTAGCGGATCAGCCAGACGATCCAGGCGAGCAGCGCCGCGATCAGCCACAGCGCAATGGCGCTGCCGCGGTTGCGGCGCGCCTCGGCCTTGCCGATAGCCTCGACCGTGTCCGGCGACAGCACCAGCCCGTCGCGCGTCATGTCGTCGAGCTGGTCGACAAGGTAGCTCGCGCGCGTCAGCAGGCCGGGAACCTGGCCGAGGAAGCGTCCGATTTCGCCGGCGCCTTCGGCGACGTCCTCGAGCCGGCCAACCGGCCCGAGATTGCGCTCGATCCATTCGCGCACCACCGGGTCGGCGGTCGACCACATGTCGAGGCGCGGATCGAGCGAACGGGCAACGCCCTCCACCACCACCATGGTCTTTTGCAGCAGCAGCAATTCCGGCCGCGTCCGCATGTCGAACAGGCCGGTCACCTCGAACAGCAGCGTCAACAACTTGGCCATCGAGATGTCTTCGGCGGTGCGATTGTGAATCGGTTCGCCGATGGCACGGATCGCCTGCGCGAAGCTCTCGACTGAATGATGCCGCGGCACATAGCCGGCGTCGAAATGCACCTGCGCCGTGCGCAAGTAATCCCGCGTGATGAAACCCCAAAGGATCTCGGCAAGAAAACGGCGCTCCTTCGGCCCGAGACGCCCCATAATGCCGAAATCCACCGCGACCAGCTGGCCTTCGTCGTCGGCGAACAGGTTGCCGGGATGCATGTCGGCGTGGAAGAAGCCGTCGCGCAGCGCATGCCGCAGGAAGTTCTGGATCACCGCGCGACCGAGCGCCGGCAGGTCGAAGCCCTTGGCGCTCAAGGCCGCGTGGTCGTGCAGCGGCGTGCCGTCGATCCATTCGAGCGTCAGCACCTCGCGCGCGGTGCGGTCCCAGTCCACCGTGGGCACGCGGAAGCCCTTGTCCTCCCGGGTGTTCTGCATCATTTCCGACAGCGCCGCCGCTTCCAGACGGAAATCCATCTCGATCGCCACCGAGCGCGCCAGCGTCGATACGACCTCGACAAGCCGCAGCCGCTGCGCTTCGAGGGAAAATTCCTCCGCCTTGCGGGCGATAAAAAAGAACGCGGCCAGATCCGATTTGAAGCGGCGCTCGACCCCGGGGCGCAGGATCTTCACCGCCACCGGCTTGCGCCCGTCCGGCGTATCGACCTCGGCGCGGTGAACCTGGGCGATGGAGGCGGCGGCGACCGCCGGGCCGAAGCTCGCATAGATGGCGGTGACCGGCTTACCGAGCGCAGCGACCACGGCGGCTTCCGCCTCGGCCTGCGGAAAAGCCGGCATCTTGTCCTGCAGGCTTTCGAGATCGCGGGCAATGTCGTTGCCGACGACGTCGGGCCGGGTCGCCAGGAACTGGCCGAGCTTGACGTAAGTCGGCCCGAGCCGCGTCAATGCAGCCGCGAGCCGGCTCTCGCCGCTTTTCGCGCTCGGCCGCTCGATCAGGCGTGCCAGCGCAATAGCGCTCTTGGCCGGCAGCGGCAGCGGGCGCGTGTCCACCAGGGCGAATACGCCCTCGCGCGCGAACACAAAGCCTGCACGCGCCAGCCGCAAGACATGAGGAATCCCGGAGATCACAAGCGCCAGCCCGAATGCATCGCCACCACGCCGCCGGTCATCGGCGTGAAGGAGACGCGACGGAAGCCCGCCCGCTCGATCATCTGCGCAAAGGCTTTGGGCTTCGGGAATTTGCGGATCGATTCGACGAGGTATTGATAGGCCTCGCGGTCACCGGCCACGGCCGCGCCGATGCGCGGGATCACCTGGAAGGAATAGAGCTCGTACAGCAGGTCGAGCCCCGGCACGTCGACGCTGGAAAACTCCAGACACAAAAACCGGCCGCCGTACTTGAGCACGCGGAACGCCTCGGCCAGCGCACGATCGATCCGCGGCACGTTGCGGATGCCAAAAGCGATGGTCACGCAGTCGAAGCTGCGGTCACGGTAG
>Ga0070741_10006806_pt1 | contig 24241 bp, 23 predicted proteins | sample Coa_R1_4_FD_66440 | JGI IMG/M metagenome (GOLD analysis project Ga0070741, IMG submission 66440) | Surface soil microbial communities from Centralia Pennsylvania, which are recovering from an underground coalmine fire - Coalmine... | ecosystem: Environmental > Terrestrial > Soil > Unclassified ...
ACGATGTGCAGACGATGCGGCGGCGAAGGAACCTTGATCGGCGATCCGTGCAAAACGTGCAAAGGAAAACGGCTGATTGCAATCAGCAAACGCGTGGAGATTAACGTTCCGGCGGGAGTGGAAGACGGCACCGTGCTGAGAGTGCCGTATCAAGGGGACGAGGGTCTGAACGGAGGGCGCGCAGGCGATCTGTTTGTGGGCGTGCGGATCGAACCCGACGCGCGATTTGGCCGAGACGATCGGGGAGTTTGGATGACGCTCGAGGTGAGCATTCCTGAAGCGGTATTGGGCGCGACTCGCGAATTCGAAGGGATCGGCGAGACTCTGCAAATCGAGATTCCGCCAGGAACCCAGCCGTCGCAGGAGTTTCGAATCGCTGGGAAAGGTGTTCCAAAAATCGGCGCGGCAAAACGAGGCGACCTGCGGGTTCGCGTTTCGCTGAAAGTTCCCACGCGATTGAGTCAACAAGAGCGTGAGCTGTATCGGCGGCTGGCAGAATTGCAGAACGATGAGACGCCGAATAAACAGACAATTATTGATCAGTTGAAGCGAGGCTTCAAGGGCAAGAAGTGAATCCAGTTTGGCAGTGCGTGCGCGCTTCGTTCGATGCGAAGCCGGAAGACTGGTCGGCGGTTCACGAGCTGTTCGAACGGTGCGGGTGCGCGGGCACAGTGGAGTGCGATTCTCCTGCTCAGATGTGGGCGTATGTTTACGAAGATGAAACCGCGGCGCATCGCATAGAAACGCTGCGCCGACTGCTTTTGGAAAGCGGAGCAGTTAAAGTTTCGCTCGATCGCGTAGAAGAGCAGAATTGGGCAGAATCTTGGAAGCAGTTTTTCAAACCGCGCGAGGTTGGAAACAGGTTCTTGATCGTTCCGAGTTGGCACGATGATTTGAGCGGCTCCGCTTCCGACCGGATTCGGATCGTGTTGGACCCCGGTCAGGCGTTCGGCACAGGAGATCATCCGACGACGCGGCTTGCGCTCGCCGCAGTAGAAAAGTATGTGCAAAAAGGGACGGCGATGCTGGACATTGGAACCGGCAGCGGGATTCTTTCGATTGCAGGCGCAAGATTGGGCGCAAACGTGTGTGCGACCGAAATGGAACCCGCGGCGGCAGATGCGGCAGACGCGAATTTTCAACGCAACAATGTGAGCGTGGAACTGCTCAAGACCGACGGCCTGCCCGAAAACAGAACTTTCGATCTGATCGTGAGCAACATTTTTACGGCGACGCTGCTCAGGCTGATGCCGATCGTTCACGCGCGGCTTGCGATGAACGGAGTTTGGATCGCCACCGGAATCATCGAAGCCAACGGTGAGGAAATGCAAACCGCAGCATTAAAATGGCAATTTGAAACCGATGAACGAGAAGACGAAGAAGGCTGGGTTATGTTTGCGTTTCGAAAGCGGTGATCAGATCGTGCGGCAGCGGCGCCTCGAACATCATCTGCTCGCCGAACACCGGATGTACGAATTCTATTTGAAAACTATGCAGGGCTTGGCGGTTGAGGTTTTCGCAAGGGACGCCGTAAGTCCGATCTCCGAACACCGGCAGACCAACCGACGCCAGGTGCACACGAATCTGGTGCGTGCGGCCGGTTTCCAGTTCGATCAGCAGTTCAGTTCCGCGCAGCTGCTTGGTTGAAAACCTTTGCATCAGTTGACAGTGTGTGACGGCCGGGCGCGCTCCGGGAGCGTGTTCGCTCAGCACTGCCATCCGCACGCGGTTCGTGGGATGTCTGCCGATGTGTGAGCGGATCGAAAACTTGTCCTCGGCAGGCCATCCCTGCACCCATGCGAGGTACCGGCGACGAACGAGCTTCATCTGAATCGCTTTTTGCAGCGCGGCATGCACCGAGTCGGTTTTGGCAACCAGCATGGCGCCGCTGGTGTTTTTGTCCAGCCGGTGCACGATTCCCGGCCTGAAAGCGCCGCCCGTGCTGCTGAGAGGCCCTCCGCGCGAAAGAAGCGCTTCGACCAGCGTGGCAGAGCGTTCGGAGCGGGCCGGGTGCGTGGTGAGGCCCGCCGGCTTGTTGATGACCATCAGCCATTCATCTTCATAAAGCGTCTCGAGCGGGAGATCGGATGGGGTCAAGGCTTGCGGAGGCCGGTCGAGGATCGGCTCAATCTCCACCAGCTGGCCCGGCAGAAGGAGTCGGGACCGAGCGGCCCTTGTGCCTTCGACTTTTGCGGCGCCCGCGTCAATGTGCTGAGCGATCCGGCTGCGGCTGTGTTCGGGCAGCATGCGGGCGAGGAATCTGTCCAGGCGCTCGCGGGAGTCGGCAATAAACCGCATGGCGCATTCTACGCTCAAAGGGCCGAACCAAATTCAACGGGTTTTGAGTCCATAATCAGACCCAACGAGCAATGAAAAACTTAGGCACCAGCAACTACGGCGCGATGAAGCGCTTCCGATTGATCCTGCGCGAGCAGGGCGTTACCCGCGAAATGGGCGGCGAAGAGATGTCCATCGCCGTGCAGATTGTGGACAACATTTTTATGAACGCGATCGAGATCGGAGCCTCGGATATTCACCTTCAGCCCGAACGCGATCAACTTAAGATCCGCTTCCGCGTGGATGGTCAGCTGACGGAAAACGGACAGCTGCCTCCCGAGACGGCAGCAAACGTGATCGCGAGAATCAAACTCGCTGCTGGAATGCATATTGACGAGCGCAGGGAAGCACAAGACGGCCGCGTGGACATGGAGTATGTCAACCGAAAACTCAGCGCAAGGTGCTCGGTGATTCCAGCGCTCAACGGCGAAAAAGTTGTGCTCAGAATACTCGACCCGGCGGCGACCCGGGTTGACTTGGCGACGCTCGGCATGAGCGGCGTTACGATGGAAAAATGGACGAAAGCGATCCAATCGCCTTATGGAATGATCCTTGTAACAGGACCAACCGGTTCAGGAAAAACCTCCACGCTGTACGCAAGTTTGCACAAGGTTGATCGCGTCAACCGCAATATCGTAACCGTTGAAGACCCGATCGAATATGAATTCACCGACAACGTAACGCAGGTGCAAGTTACCGAGAAGATGACGTTCCCGAGGGTGATGAGGACGTTTCTGCGTCAAGACCCCGACGTGATGCTGGTGGGAGAAATGCGCGACCCTGAGTCGCTCTCGATCGGAATTCAAGCGGCGTTGACGGGACACTTGGTTCTGACCACCTTGCACACCAACAACGCGATCGAAACGATCGGTCGAATGATTGACATGGGCGCCGAGCCGTATTTGGCGGCAGCCGTCATCGTTTGCGTGATGGCTCAAAGGCTGGTGCGGACGAACTGCATTCAGTGCAGCCAGCCGTACACTCCCACCGAGGATGAACTCGTGTCTTTGGGATTCGAGCCTGGGATGACACCACAAGGTTCATTTCGAGCGGGCACGGGCTGCGCCGAATGCCGCGGCAAAGGCTACAAAGGGCGGACGGCGATTTTCGAACTGTTTTTGGGAACGCCCGAGATGCGATCGCTCATCGCAAAAAGCGCTCCGTTTATCGAACTGCAGGCCGCGTGCCGAAGGCAGGGAATGCAGACGATGATGGAAGACGGCCGCGACAAAGCGATGCGCGGAGTTACGACGCCCGATGAAGTGATCCGCGCGGTTTACACCGCGGCGATCGAGGCGTAAGCCGAAACCGTTCGGTTTCGGCTTACTGGAATCAGTTTTGCTGGGCGGCCATGCGCGGCGTTGGCGGCGCGGTTTCGACGAACGCCGTGGACGGCGCCAGAAGATAAACGTGCTCGCCGAGCTCTTCCCAAGTGCCTTCCTGAGCGTAGTTCACTCCCGCCAAAAAGTCCTTGATCTTTTCGCGCACCTGCGCATCGCATCCGCACAGATTCAAAATCTGCTGCTCGCCTTTTTTCAAACCGTCTGCGGTCGTAATGGCGTCGGCAAAACTCACCACCTGTCTTCGCACGGTGATGTGATAACTTTTGGCTGGCGAATGGGATCGCGTTTTCAGAAAATCTGGACCCTCTTCACCGAATTCGTCGTACTCTTCGATTCGGCGCGGCCCGAACAGCCGGGAAAAGATTCCGCGGCGCTCAACCTCTCTCAACTCTTCCATGAGTCAATCTCCTTGTTTTGGTCGTTGTCTTGCCAAGCCTCCCAACGCGAAGCGGCTGTCCATCCTGGATCATCGTTTCCCGTCTGCTCCCCAAAAAGAGCGGTTGGCAGGCAAAAGACGTGGTTCGGTTGTGTTTCGATTCACCGCCCTGGTTGAAGGGCGATGAAGGGATTGTACTCGGAATGCGGGGATTCGTCAACTCCCCGGCTCATTGTGATCGAGGCCCATCTGTCTTTGAGGGCCCCCAAGGCGGCCGGTTTCCATGAAATACACGCGCTCGGCGATGTTCGTAGCGTGGTCTGCGATCCGTTCGATGTGATGAAGGGCGAGCAGAAGCCAGCTGGCGTTTACATCTTGGTCGGGGTGTTTGCGCATCCATTCGTGAATCTGCGAGCGCATCACGTGATAGCTTTCATCAACTTCGTCGTCGCCGCGCAAAATTTGAGCGACCCGGTCGAGGTCGCGTTTCACAAAACATTCGATGGCCAGGCGGAACAACTGGCGGGCTTGTCCAGCGATTTTGCCGAAGTCAATCAGATCGGATTTTGCCATTGCGTGGTGCAGTTTTCGCGCCAGTTTTGCGATGTCCACCGCCAAGTCGCCCACACGCTCGATATCCGTGATGATTTTGAGACAGGTGCTCACCACGCGCAAGTCGCCGCCGGTGGGCTGCTGCAGGCCGATGATGCGCAGGCAGTGACGTTCGATGTCCACCTCCATCTGGTCAATCTTTTCATCGGCGATGATCACCTGATTCGCGAGCGCAAGGTCCACTTTCACCAAACTTTCTGCGGCGTCGGCGACCATTTTCTCGGTGGCGGTCGCCATCGAGATCAACTCTTCCTGCAGATGCTGGAGGTCTTCGTCAAACGCTTGTCGCGGATTGTTCACGGCTGTTTATTGGGGACGGTTTGGAACCGCGTTTCGGATGTCAGATCGCGGACGTCGGGATCGTAATCGTGCGCGACCTCGGCGATGATGCCGCTGTCTTGAAGCACGATCAGTGCGCGGGCGCATGCGATTCTGAGCGCAGCCGGCGACCCCTCGTCCTCGAACGCCGCTCGAAACAGCGGGGCGAAATCGCGGGCGGGATAAGCGGCCATCGCCTCCAACAGGGCGTCTTGAGTCATTTTGTCGGTGGAGGAATTGTACAGTTCGAGCGCAGATTGTTGAACGAATGGCGGCACAACGGCGTTCACGCGGGCGGCTGCCTCCACGGCGGCGATTCTTGTTTCACGGTCGCTGGATCGGCACGCGCGCTCGATAACCGGCAGACCTTTGGCGCCGAGCCGTGCAAGCAGATTGGCGGCGAGGTCGCGCGAGGCGGCATTGGCAAACGCCCATTCCGCGACTTTGACTGCCGCGTCGGGATTTTCGAGCGCAGCGGCCGTCAGCGCCGCTGCCCGCGCCGCATCCGCTCCTGCCATCTCGCGGGCGGCCGCCTTCGGATTGATCACGCAAAACTGGGCGATCGAGCGGATGATCGCCGAACGCACTTCGGAATCAGGATCGGAATACAGTTGAAGCGCCAGCGCAGCCATTTTGGAATCGTGCCACTCGCCGAGGCGCGAGGCGATCTTTATGCGGGTGGGAGTTGGAAGAGATTGGAACAACGAAGCCGCATCGGAGCGTGAACTGAGTTCGGCGTATGCCGCTGTTCTCAACGCAGCGGAGTTGGAAGAAAGTTCGCGCAGCATCCGATCCGATTGAAGTTTGCTGCCGATGGCAACCGCGGCCGCGAAACACACAAGCATCGAGAAAACAATCCACCGGATCGTTCGAACGTTCACGAATGAAGGAAGCGCGTTTGCACAATGTTAATCAAAAGACAAAGCGCCATGAACACCGCGCCCAGAATCATGGTGAACCGCGACATAAAGTCGTCGAAACCCGGCTTGCCGCGATAGGTGGTGCGGATTTGGCTTGCACCGCCCGACATCGCGTCGGATTTGCTTCCAAAAACGCACGTAATGATCACATAGATCACGCTGACGACAAGAAGCACGCCTATAAGAATCGAGTCAACCGTCTTCCACACAGGTGTTCAAGGATACCACCGAAAGGTAAACTCCTTACCAAACAAAACGATGCCTAACCGCCGCTGGATTTGGAGAATCGGAGGCCCGTACCACCCCGACGAGATGTTCGGCGGGCTCGGGCGGCGTGGCGCGCGGGGGACGCTGTGGGAGCCCAATGCCGACGTGTACCTGGCCGCCAACAGCCTGGAGCTGGTTTTGGAACTGCCGGGCGTGCGACTGAACGACCTCGAGCTGAGTTTCGACGAGGCGCGCGGAGTGTTGACCCTGCGGGGCGTCCGGCGCGAAGGGAACGTATCGAGGCGCGTTTCCTGCCAGCAGCTGGAACTGTATTACGGGGAGTTTTACCGGGAGTTTGCCCTGCCAAACATTGTGGTGGACACGAAGCAGATGCGAGCGAAATATGAAGACGGGATGCTTTTTGTGAGTCTGCCGATCATCTCGCACGGGAATCCAAGTCAAACCATACAGGTTGAAGCGGATTAATGGCTGAGACAGAAGTAAGGCTTCCCGATTTGCGGGGAGAACAAGACGGCGACCAGCTGCCGCCCATTCCTGCCGAATTGAGTTTGCTTCCGCTGCGCGAGTCGGTGATTTTTCCCATGCTCATCGCGCCGCTTTCGGTGGGGCGCCCTTCGAGTTTGCAGTTGATTGATGAAAGCGTAACGGGTTCCAACCGAATTGTTGGAATCGTTGCGCAGCGCGAGCCTTCGTCGGATTCGCCAAAGTTCAACGAGGTGTATGGGGTCGGATGCGCGGCGATCGTCCGCACACTTGCCAAAGCACCTGACGGCGCGCGATTGATTGTGCAGGGGCTCGCAAGAATCCGGCTGATCGAACCGATTCAAGAGACTCCGTATTTGAAAGCAAAGGTGCAGGTGATCGAGGAGCCGCCGATCGAGGAATCGGACGATTTGGAAGCGCTGCGTCGAACGGTGATTCAGCTGTTCGAAAAGTGCGTTTCGCTCTCTCCTCAATTGCCCGACGAGCTGCAGTCTCTCACCTCTTCGGTGGATGAGCCGAACGTGATGGCCGACCTTGTTGCCGCGCACATGCCGTTTGCGCTCGAGGACAAACAGCAAGTGCTGGAAACGATTGATTTGAACGAGCGCCTGCGGCTTGTGAGCGAACTTTTGGCGCGGGAAGCGCGCGTGCTGGAACTCACTTCGAAGGTGCAAACCGAAGTGCAGCACGAACTGACAAAAACGCAGCGCGAATACTATCTGCGCGAACAACTAAAAGCGATTCAACGCGAACTGGGCGAATCGGACGAAAGGGAAGACGAACTTGAAGATCTGAAGCGCAGGATTGATGCGGCTGGGATGAGCGAAGAAGCGTTGAAAGAGACCACGCGCGAATATGATCGTTTGCGAAGGATGTCGCCGGGCGCGCCGGAGTACACCGTTGCAAGAACGTACATTGAATGGATGGTCTCGCTGCCGTGGTCGAAGCAGACCGAAGACTCGTTGGATTTGAAGCGCGTGCGGCGCGTGCTGGATAACGAGCATTTTGGTCTCGAAAAGATCAAAGAGCGGATCATTGAGTTTTTGGCGGTGAGAAAATACAAAAAAAGCGGCGTGGTGCGGCAGCCGATTTTATGTTTCAGCGGGCCGCCCGGCGTGGGAAAGACTTCGCTTGGAAAATCTATCGCTCACGCGATGGGCCGCAATTTCGTTCGCATCTCGCTTGGAGGGATGCGCGACGAAGCGGAGATTCGCGGGCATCGTCGGACGTACATCGGGGCGCTGCCGGGGCAGATCATTCAGGGCCTTCGCCGTGCAGGCACTCGGAACCCTGTGTTCATGCTCGACGAAGTGGACAAACTGGGCGTGGATTTTCGCGGCGACCCGAGTTCGGCGTTGCTCGAGGTTTTGGATCCTGAACAGAACTTCAGCTTCCGCGACCATTACATTGACGCGCCGTTCGATTTGAGCGCGGTGTTTTTCGTGTGCACGGCGAACGTTCTTGACACGATCCCCCACCCTCTGCGCGACAGGATGGAGGTGATCGAACTTGGCGGCTATACCGAAGATGAAAAAATTCAGATCGCAAAACGCCACCTTGTTCCCAAGCAGCTTGCCGAGCACGGTTTGGAAGCGAGCCAAGCAACTTTGGGAACCGAACCGCTGCGATATCTGATTCGCAATTACACAAGAGAAGCCGGCGTGAGAAGTTTGGAGCGCGAGATCGCATCGGTTTTGCGCAAAGCCACAAGAATGCTGGCCGAAGGCCGCGAAACGCCGATCAAAGTGAATCGCAGGTTTATCGAGCAATGTTTGGGCGCTCCGCGATTCGCGCGCGAAGAAGCCGCCGAAAGAGAGCTGACGCCGGGAGTGGCGCTGGGGCTTGCATACACTCCCGTTGGAGGCGATGTGTTGTTCGTAGAATCCGCGGCATATCCGGGTTCGGGTGAACTGATTCTTACAGGACAGCTCGGCGATGTGATGAAAGAGTCGGCGCGCGCCGCGCTGAGTCATATCAAAACGCACGCCGAAGAGTTTGGGATTGATGCAGACCGGTTCAGAAACATGGATCTGCACATTCACGTTCCGGCAGGCGCGGTTCCCAAAGACGGGCCGAGCGCGGGCCTTGCCATCTTTATTTCCATTCTTAGTTTGATGAAGGGTGTGCCGATTCGAGAACGGTTGGCGATGACGGGAGAGATCACGCTGAGCGGAAATGTTCTTCCTATTGGCGGCGTCAAAGAAAAAACGCTTGCCGCGAGCAGAGGGGGTGTGCAGACGGTGGTCCTGCCGGAAGGCAACCAGAAGGATTACTATGAAGAAGTGCCCGAAAAGGTTCGGAAAAAACTGAAAGCGCACTTTGTGAAAACGGCCGTAGAAGCCGCCAAAATCGCGTTCGGAGACTCGATGAAACGCAAACCTGCGGTGCCGCATGAATCTTAGAACCGATCGGATGAGCCCGAAACCCGAAAGAGTCGAAGTTCTTGGCGTGGGAGTGGATGCCCTCGACGAAAAGGCGGCGATTCACCTGATCGAACAGTTCATAGCAGAGGGTTCGCCCAAAATTGTGGCGACGGCGGACGCAAGCGCGGTCGTCATCGCTCAGAAAGACCGCCGATTTCGCGATGTGTTGGAAAAAGCCGACCTGGTGACGCCCGACAGCGTGGGCATTGTGTGGGCGATGCGCCGCGCTGGAGTGGGAATCGAGAATCGCGTGAGCGGCATTGATCTGGTTGATGCGATCTGCAAACTCAGTTCGCTGAAAGGGTACAGGCTTTATTTTTTGGGCGCGGCGCCGGGGATTGCCGAGCGCGCGGCGGACAAAATGCGCCTCAAATATCCTGGCGTGAACATTGTGGGCACGCATGACGGCTACTTCCACCGCGACGATGAGGCCGCGCTGGTGCGAACCGTGCGCGAACTGAACGTAGACGTGCTGTTCGTGGCGATGGGAATTCCAAAGCAAGAAACGTTCATCGCCGAAAACCTGTTTGCGCTCAACGCGAAAGTCGCGATGGGCGTTGGCGGAAGTTTCGACGTTTTGAGTGGAGCGGTGAAAAGAGCGCCGCGCTGGGTGCAAAGTCTGCGGCTCGAATGGCTTTGGAGGCTGATCTGCAACCCCAGGAAGTGGCGCAAAGTGGCAACACTGCCGAAGTTTTGGTGGATGGTGATGCGGACGCGGCGTCAACCGCGCTAACGCAGTTTGTACAACGAGTAGTTTTCACCCCTAACGACGCATTCGGCGCGGGGGCCCAAGATCGCCGACGAAGGAATGCCCAGCTGCTGGAACGGCTGCGATGTGGGCATCACCACATAGTTGGTTTTCGAATCGGACAAAAGGCGTGCTGCCGATTCGGTTGTTGCTTCACGAGAATAAAGGTCGCGCATCACGCGTTTCCTGCGCGCCAAATAGTCGGGCGTTTCGCTCCAATGCGCGCACCAAGCGCTGACTCCTCCCCAGCCAGCGAACACCGGATTGAGGTCGGAAACAAACGGCTCCGCGAACTGATCTTCGCCGATCGGATGCGGAATGCCTGGCATCGAGAGCACTGCGTCGCCCGGTTTCGCCTTGCTCACAAAATAGCGAAGCATCGCCGCGGCGTCCGCATCCAGATAGATCGAGTGCACGGTTGTGTTGCTCACGTTGTCTTGCGCCATCTGGATTTCTCGGCGCAGCCACAACAAAGAAGAAACCGAACAGAGCGCAACCGCGCAGACCATGAGAGGCTTTGTTCGTTCGAACAGTCTGCCTGCCGCCAAGCCCGCAAGAAGACCAAGCGGAACGCCGAAATCTGCGATCAGCTTGCGTTGGAAAAGCGCTGGAAACTGAATCGCCAGAAATACTGCGCAGCACCATGATAAGCACAACGCGGCAGCAAGCGAATCCGACTTATACAAAACCATGGCTCCAATGCTCAGCGCCGCCATCAACGCAAAGAGACCGATATTCGGAAGCGTTTCCGATGGCGTCGCAAAAAAAACGATGAAGGATGCGCACAGTGCTGCGCCAAGGCATGCCCATGCGCCCCACTTTTGGCTGCGTGCGCTCATCGCTGAGCCGATTGCAGCCAGAGGCAGCAGAAACCCGATTCCAAACACAACCATCGCGAACGGAGCCGAAAACGTTGGAGTCGCCGCCCGCGCCGCAAACACCGGATCGTGAGCGCGGACATACGCAAACCAGATCAGCGATGGCGCGGCGCCGAGCCCGACAGCCGCCGCGCGTCCAACCCAGCCCCAATTAAACCTGCCGGAACCTAAAACAAAAACCAGAAACCATACGCACACAAGCGCGATGGTCAACACATCGTAAGTGTGAATATTGGCGAGCAGAAGGGTTGACGCGCTTCCGACAATGACCGGTTTCCACGAAGTTCGACAGTTCAAAATCGCTTCCAGCACCGTCAGCATCAGCCACGATGACGCGCAGAACAGCCCGTTGGTCATCAGCGAAGGGAAACCGAACGCCTCGGGCTGCCAAACGTCAATGGGAGAATCGTGTCCATAGCGGCGCCAAACGATCCATCCGATTCCGGCTCCGAACACCGCGAGCAAAAACGCGCACACGCACTCCGATTCTGTGTTCGTCATTCGGCGCGCAAAACGGTAAACCGCCTGCAAAAACAACAAACCGAACACGATTCGACAAAGGTGCATCGCCAACGGAATTCCGAAGACCCGCGCAAGATTTCCAACCAAAAGAAAGTAAAAATTCAAAGTCAACCGCGGCTGATCGTCGGTGGTAAAACGATTTTCAAAAAACAGTCTGCCTTCCTGTGCCTGTTTCGCCCACGCCGCATACACCGCGTGATCATCGAAGTTGGTGTGCGCAGCCAGGTACGCGCTTCCCGAAGGAGCCGTGGCCCAGCCGATAAGATAAGGCACAGAAGACAGAAACAGCGCGATGCCTGCCGCGCACCAAAACCATGTTGGATAAGAACGCATCGAAGTTCGGTTTATCGGCCCGATTTCGGCGGCGATTTGCCCATGCTCTTATAAACCGCCTCGATATTCATTTTGGTGGTCTTGGCAAAATCGTTGTTCGGATCAACTTCTAACGCTTCGTTGGCAAGAGCGAGCGCCTCGGGGTATTTGACTTTTGGCGGCCCATCGGAAATCATCATTCCGTACGCATACTCTCCGGCGGCCTTGGCGAACTTCGCTGCGAGCATTTTGTCTGCTTTCTCGGCTTGCCATGCGGCTTTTGCATCGTCGTACTCCTTCTTCAGTTCCGCCAACGGAGGGAGTTCGCTTGAAACTTTTGGGGTGTCAGCCGAATCCTTTGGCACGGAAGATTTTGGTGCATCGCCCGTCCCCGAACACGCACCGAGAGCCGCGCACAGAATAAGCAGTCCGAATCGCATATTGCCTATCATAGCCGCTTCACCTCCTCTTCGAGCTGAGCAACGAGCCTCAGCGCGTCTTTTGGGCTGACCTTTGAAGAAGCGAGCCCAGAAATCGAACGCATGAGATCGCCGACCTTGCCGGGGATTCGCCTCAGTTTTTCTTCTTTGTTAAGATCGGCGCCAAGCGCATACTTTTTGCCCGCGATGCGCAGCGCCCGGTTCAGCGCGGCGTCGAGCACAACGTCGGTGCTCCGGCCCCTTCGGAACAGCTCGCCGATAGCGCGGAAGTATCGCGGCGCGCCGGGATGCGTCACCGCATCCGCTTCGGGATATCCGAATCTCTTTCCAAGCGCATAAATCAGCAGCGCGAACATCAGAGCGGCCTGAATTGCGGAGGCCGAATACGAAGGTCCCAAACGGGTGAAAAGGTTGTCCGGTGCGGTGACGCCGTAAAAATATTCCGGCAGCACGACCGTTTCACCGTTCGGCGCCAACGCCTTGATGATCGCGAGCAGCATTTCGGCGTTGTCGGCTTTTCCGATAAACCGATTGAGCAGCGATGATCCCGACGAAATATAAACTGTGGGCACTTTTGCGTTGGGCACAAACTCTGCCAGCACGGTTCGCTGCTCAGTCATTTGGAGTGGAATCCTCGCTCGCTGACCTCGCAAAGTTTCCGCCGGCCAAGCCGAAATCCGTTTGACGCGCTTGAATGCAGGAAACTCTGAAATTGCGGGCAGTTCGGGAATGTCGCGCGGAGGAAGTTTGTCGGTAAGCGACGCCACGACGACCGCCTTTGCCAACGGAAACTCTTCTGCCACCGAATCCGAAAACGCGTCGTCCTCTTCGGAATAGTAAGCGGAATTGACCAAGTATACGAGTACGATTTTTCCCCGTGTTTCTTCTCGGAGCGGCTGAACATAAACCCGCTCGAGTTTGACACCCGCGCGTTCCAAAACTGCCGCGGCTCCCAACGTGCCGCCGGGCTGCGAATTCAACGAACTTGGAAACACGCGGTAATCCGGCTTTCCCAATGCCGCGATCATAAACATCGCAAGACCGAAAAACGAAAGGGCGATCAGAGCAGAAAGCCATCCAAGTTTCGGCTTCACGCTTTTTTCTCCTTCAAAAGCTTAACCAAGAGCGTGTACTGATCGCGAACCTCCTGACATTGACTTTTGGAAGAGGGCCGCTGGCCGTACCATGCAAAGTCAAAAACCTGCGTCACTCCTCGATACGAAACCTCTTTGGGAGCATCGGAACGCAGAATTCGGTGCAAGTGCTCCCAGTTGGTTTGATACCGATCGAACCGGCATATCCGCGCTTCATCGAGGCGCAGCAGCATCGCCAAATAAAGGCACCGAATCGCTTCGCGATACCTTCCTTCGGCCTCGAGCGCGTCTGCCTTGTGCAGCCATTCGTCATAGGTGCCGATCTCCTCCTCGTCGGTCAAGAGCGAAGCAGGCTTCGGTTTTGATTTGCCGCGAAAGCCGAACCGCTCGGAGCGTGCGATCGCAAACGCGCAAAACCCGATGATCGCCAGACCCACAATCACCGCCACCACAATGAACAGCGGCCTGGTATCGGGAACGCGGATTTGTTTTGGCTTCTCGGGCTCCTTTTCCTCTTTTTGCGGCGGCTGCTCTGCTTTTTCATTCATGCCGTTCAGCGCGCGCGATATCCAGTTGTCTTTCGCCGATTCGTCTTCATCGCGCAGGGGAAGATTTCGAAGCGCAGTTTTGTCGGCAGCGGGGCCTGGGGTCGAGAACTTGTCCAAAGTTTTGAAATACGCATTCACGCGTTCGAAACTCAGCGCCTCGCGGTCGGATTCGGCCGCTTTAGCCAGGGTATACAAACCTTCGGCTTTTGCGGCGGATTCAAGGGAAGTAAGCACAGCCTCGATCTCCTTGGACGATCGCGCGCGTTGAATTTTGGCGCGCCATTCGGTGGTAGAAATCGCCCAGCATTGGACGGCGAGCACGGCCGTCACGCTAAAGATCGAAATCAATCTTGCGGCCACGCTTCCACACCTCCTGCGCCAGAAATTCGATGTCCAACCCTTCGAGCGCCGCACGCCGGTCAAAATAAATCAGCGTTTGACCGCAAACCAGAATCGGCATGACGAGCAGGAATCCGATGAACCCGTTCAGATAGATCAGCATCTGATACAACGTTCGCATCAAAAGGTTCGCTTCGCTGATACTGTTCGCGTGGAGCAGATCAACGATCCACGCAACGGGCAGGCTGGCGGCTTCCACAATCGCAAAATACAGAAGCAGGCACAGAAACAGCAGCCCGATCTGCGAATACTCCTTCGTCGCGGGCTTCGTCCGCAACAGTGTGATGGAGCGGCGAATGGACTCTCTCGCGCCCACGTTTTCGTGCAAAAGCACGATCGGCGCGATTCCAACTCGCGAAAAAACGAGCGCGAACACGATCGGCGACAACAATAGACCGAGCCACGCAAGAAACGACACATAGGGACCCAGATCTCCCGAAGTGTGGTCGCTGAGAACCGCGCTGATCATCAGCAGCACAAACGAGACCAGCGTGCTGCCCAGAGCATACAGCGTTACGAGAATGCTCGAAAACGTGAGGCCCCCGAGTCGGCGAAAAATCAATCGTCGAATCGCGGCCACGTTCGGCCTCATGCCGAGCCGCAATTGCGATGCATAGGCCGACGCCATCCCCGCCATCCACGCGACCGCCGAAATCACCACCGGCACTGTGCAGATCACACCGAAAAACAGGAGCAGGCCCAACTGCCAAGCCTCTTGAATTGCGCTCCCCGTCTGCACTTCGGTTTCGAAAAGGTAGGGCCTGACAAAATTCCATGCAAGCACGATCATTCCGAACGCAACGGCGCTTGGAGCCAAAATCGCGCGGAACAGGTCAAAGCCGCCCTGACGATACAGTCCGATCGCCGCATCCACCAGTTCGCCGGATGGCACGATCAGCGTCCGCGCCCTTTTTGAAAACCGGTTGGATGTGCCGGGTGCACTCATGTGAGAATCCTGCAAAAACCGTTTGGTGCCTTCGGGGAGACTCGAACTCCCAAGCCCTTGCGAGCACTAGAACCTGAATCTAGCGTGTTTGCCAATTTCACCACGAAGGCGCCCCAAATAAAGATACCCGAGGCGGTTCCGGGCTAAAATCCCTCCTGAAGGCATGACAGGCAGATTGGTCGTGGGAATCACGGGAGCCAGCGGAGCGATCTATGCGGATCGGTTCGTTCGGCGCGCCGCAAACCATTACAACAGAATCCACCTGATCGTTACCGATCAGGCCGTGGAAGTTTTTTCGACCGAACTATGCCGCGATGTTTCGAAAGCAAACCTTTCGGTGCAATCGTTGTTTGGTCAAAACGTTCAAAACGTCGAACTCGTTCAACAAAACCAGTTTTTCACACCGCCCGCCAGCGGCTCGTATGCATGCGATGGAATGGTGATTGTGCCTTGCAGCATGGGAACCCTGGGGCGCATCGCAAACGGAATCAGCAACGATCTGATGACGCGGGCAGCCGACGTGGCGCTCAAAGAAAGCAGAAAACTGATTTTGGTGCCGCGCGAATCGCCCCTCAACCTGATCATGGTGCGCAATATGGCTGCCGTGATCGAAGCCGGCGCCACGCTCATTCCCGCAATGCCTGCGTGGTATCACAGACCTTCGAACCTGGATGAACTCGCCGACACAGTCGTCGCGCGCATCTTTCAACACCTCGACCTTCCGCGCGAATTCGCTCCCGAATGGATGGTATGATCGCTGGCAGAAAGAGGTTTGATGTTTAATCAGAACGCTTCAATAACGCATCGCCGAGCCTCCTTTCAGAAACCGTAAGCCAACCGGCTGATCGGCGGCAGGCAGCCCCTCTCCGTTTCGCGCTCGATGCGCGAGCGACCGGCGCTGTCGCGCCAAGGATTCCGATGCCATGTTGAAAGCGTTCGTTTGTCAAAACTGCCGTTTCGTCGTAGAAGCGCCGGACTGCGGTACAAGAAACCGAAATCACTGTCCGAACTGCCTGTACTCGGTGCATTTGGACGATGTTTCAGGAGACCGCACCGCACACTGCGGCGGCCTGATGGAACCGATCTCCGTTTGGGTAAGAAAAAATGGGGAGTGGGCGGTTGTGCATCGCTGCGAAGATTGCGGCACGATTCATTCCAATCGAATCGCGCCCGACGATAACCCGCTGCTGCTGATGTCCATCGCGGTTCGTCCGCTTGCGAACCCTCCCGTTCCGCTCGAAAGGATCGGATAGGTATCATCGCGTCTCGGCGGGCCGACATAGCTCAGTGGTAGAGCAGCTGTTTCGTAAACAGCAGGTCGCCGGTTCGAATCCGGCTGTCGGCTCCATTTTTTTTACCCTTGGCGGCAGAGTTTTCCGTGCGGAAATGCCGAAGCGGCGTATTCCAGTAAACTCGAACGGTATGAAAATGAAACCGTTCGCTGCCGCCGCGCTGGCGCTTGCGGCTGCATCCGCTTTTTCCCAAGACGTGCCTGCCCCCATCGTGCAGGCATTAGCCAAAGCCGATGCAGGCGTTGCAAAGATCATTGCCGTCAAAGATTCCGAGCGCACTTTCGATAACACCTTAGGGGCTCTGGATAAGATTCTCAGTGATCTGGATCGCGACACGTCGCTGTTTGTGTTCATGCAGTTTGTTTCAACAAACGCCGCCGAACGCGATGCTGCACGCGCCGCCGACGAGGCGATATCGAACTGGACGATCGAGCTGGGAAAACGCGAAGATTTGTATAAGGCGATCAAAGCGTATGCCGACACGAATCCGAGGCTCGAAGGCGAGCAGGCGCGGCTGTTGATGTTCACCATGCGCGACTATCGCAGGGCGGGAATGAATCTCCCCGCCGAAAAGCGCGCCGAACTCACCGAACTGCAAAAGAACCTGAACAAACTTGAAATCGAGTTTGGGCAGAACATCGCCGAAGACGAAACCCGCGTGGCCCTTATGAGCGCGGAACTGAAAGGCGTGCCCCAGGAAACGCTCCAAAGGCACCTGAAAATCGGAGAGATGTATCTGATCAGGCTCGACGGCTCCACCTATAGTTCGATCATGGAAAACTGCTCGAACGCGGCAACGCGCGAAAAATGCTGGGTGATGTACCGCCGAAGAGGCGGCCAGCGCAACGTTCGCGTTTTAGAAAAAATCCTTAAAATGCGATATCAAGAAGCCAAAATGCTGGGCTACGACAACGTGGTGGATTATCAGATCGAAACCCGCATGGCAAAAAACGCCGCAACGGTGAAAAAGTTCTATGATGATCTGATTCCGATCGTCAAAAAGAAAGCGGATGCCGACTTCGAAGAGTTCAACGCCATTAAAAGAAAGGACACTAAGGATCCTAAAGCAGTTCTGAATCCGTGGGACTACGCCTATTACAAACGGATGCTGGAAAAAACCAAGTACAAAGTGGATGGAGAAAAGGTCCGCGAATACTTTTCGATGGAAGACTGCATGAAAGGGCTGTTCTCAATCACCGCGTCGCTCTACGGCATCGAATACAAAGATGTTACTTCGCAGGCTGCCTCGCTCGGACTTCCCATCTGGCATCCCGAAGTGACACTGTACGAAGTGGTTGACAAAAAGACTGGGGAAACTCTCGGTCATATCTACACCGATCTTTATCCACGCGAGGATAAATATTCGCACGCCGCGTGCTGGGGCCTTCGCGGAAGAAGAGTGAATGAAGACGGAACCGTTGACAAACCGCTGTGCGCGCTGGTGTGCAACTTTGCAAAACCAAGCGCCGACAAGCCGTCGCTTCTTCCGCACGACGAAGTGGAAACGCTGTTCCACGAATTTGGTCACGCACTTCACGGCGTGCTGACCCAAGTGCATTACGGAAGATTCAGCGGTACGGCGGTCGCGCGCGATTTTGTGGAGGCTCCCTCGCAGATGATGGAAAACTGGGTGTGGGATCCAAAAGTGCTCGCCACTTTTGCAAAGCATTACAAAACCGGTGCGCCGATCCCAGCGAGTCTGCTCGACGGAATGAACGCTGCGCGCACGTTGGGCTCGGGCCTTGAGACCGAAGGCCAGCTGTTCTTGGGACTCATGGATCAGGCTTTTCATCTGGCGCCCGAAGGCAGCGTGGACACCACCAAGGTCGCCAACCAGATTTATGAAACGTACACGCATTACAAGGCGGTGCCGGGAACGATGTTCCAAGCCGCGTTCACGCACCTGACCGGATATCAAGGCGCTTATTACGGCTACTTGTGGTCGCTCGTGTATGCGCAGGATATGTTTCAGCGGTTCGAGCAGCTGGGCGTTCTGTCTCCCGAGACGGGAGCCTATTACCGCCAAAAAGTCCTGGCCAAAGGCGGAAGCGAAGACGAAATGCAGATGCTTCGCGAATACCTGGGCCGCGAGCCGAGCATGGATGCGTTCTACCGGCACCTGGGGCTGAAGAAATAACCTCGTTGTGTTGACAGGTGGCAGGACGTCCGCGGGCCGTGATAAGATATTTCCCGGACCTGCATTTCAGCGGGGCCAGGAGGAAAGGAGATGTTCCGTATAACCTTAATTACGGCCATCGCATTTGGTGCAGCCGGCGCTTATGCCCAAACGTTGTACTACGTGGACGACTCGCGGGATTATCTGTACAGCATTGACGTGAACACATTGAACGTCACGCCTATCGGAAGTCTTGGAGTCGGCGGCGACTTTGGAGACATGGCGTGGGATGCCACCACTTCCACGATGTATTACATCGGAGGAAGAGGGAACGACAATCTGTACACCCTTAACCTGAACACCGGGGCGGCTACGCTCGTGGGCAATTATGGGGTGGACGACATGTTTACGCTCGCCGCAGACAACACAGGACAGTTGTACGCACAGTCCACGAACGGTTCGGTTTACAAAATCAACAAAACGAACGGTTCGGCGTCTGCGATCGGCTCAAACCAGGTTTATCCGGGCGGATATACCTGGGACTCGAAAAACGGCAGAGTTGTGTTTATGGAAGCCGGCGGCGGCAACGCCTATTCGGTGGACCGCTCGAACGGATCGGTGACGCTGATCGGCGCTTCGCTCGGTTTCATCAACGACAACGACATCGCGTATGAAGCCGGCAGCAACCAGTACTACGCAATGGATTGGAGCGGCGACTTCTACCGATGGGACGGAGCGTTTTCGACGCGGACGCACATCGGCGGCGGCTATGCTGCTGTGGCTGCGTGCGACTTTGCGAACGTGGTTCCCGAACCTGCAAGCGTGTCGGTGCTGGGCCTGGGCGTGCTCGCACTGCTTAGGCGAAAGCGAAAGTAGTCGAACTTGATTAAAAAGATCAGAGGCTCCATTCGGAGCCTCTGACTTTTTGTTTAGATTCCCTTAGGTTTTTTCGCTTTGAACGCCTGCGCAAAATCCACCGCGCGGTAGGCAGGCGGCGTTGTGCCGGTCGTAGCGTACAGATACAGCGCCGTTTGGTAGATGCCCTGAAGCGCCGCACCGACGATCGAAAGCGCGATAATCCACAACACGAACAGAGTGAACGCCGCAGCGATCAGCGGCACAATGCCGGTAACCAGCGCAAAGACAATCAGCGGAAGCGGCGCGATGATCAGAATCAGCATCGCAACGCCCATCGAAAGACCAGCGACCAGCCTTGCACCCCAAGTTTTCATCAACAGCTGTGCCGATTCTTTCACCGCAGGCATCGGGCGGCGGTTTTCGACCACCAAAATCGGAATCACGAAAAACGTGGCGATGCTCCACGCAAGTCCGAAGATGGATTCGACGATCCGCGCCACCGGTCCCAAATACTCCGCCATCAAGCGAAGTATCACGCCGACCGTTGCCGAGATCAGCGACCATCCGATCACCGCAGGGAGCCGTTTCCGCGCTTCGCGCAAACCGATTGCGAACGTTGCCGGATTTCCTTTCAAACTTTCATGCGCACACGCCACGAGTCCGGTGTTGAAGAAAATCACAATGAAGTACGTTACAAGGTAGAAGCCGAACAGAAACGGAATGTATGTCAGGGGCGGCGTTTCTTTGATGTCGTCAACGCCGTACAAAAAATAGTACGGCACAAAGAACGCCGCGCAAGCGACCAAAGTGAACAGCCCCGATAGAATCGGAAACAGAGCGAGGCCAGGCGTGCGCCTGAGAATCGCCCACGATTCCTTCGCCAGGGCCCAACTGCTTGAAAATGACCCCATACCGCAGATTATGGGGGGAAGCCTGCGAAATTGGCAACATCCACCCGGAAAAACCCTGCCTATGCCGTATAATTTAGGAGCGAAAAAATGTTGACTCTCGTCTGGCAGATTCTGGCCGTCGCGATCGTGTTCACCACCATTGTGGGTGTGCACGAATTCGGGCATTTCCTGTTTGCCAAACTTTTCAAAATGGATGTGGACGAGTTCGCCATCGGCTTCGGCCCGCGCATCGCCTCGAGAAAAACCAAAACCGGCACCGTCGTCTCGCTCCGCTGCATTCCGTTGGGTGGTTTTGTCCGCGTGAAAGGTTCCGAACCGCGCGAAGATGGCGGGGAAGTGCATATCGAACGAGGGTTCTTCAGCCGAGGGCCGTGGCTGCGCCTGCTGGTTTTTTTGGCAGGGCCCGCGTTCAGTCTGCTGTTCGGCGTGGTGTGCTATTTCGCGGTTGCGATGTTCAACGGCACTCCCGACGCAGAGCCGATCATCGGAGGCGTGCCGAAAGATTATCCCGCCGAAGCGGCCGGCTTGCGCGAAGGCGACAAAGTGCTCGCGATCAATGGCGCTCCCATCCGCACCTATCAGCAGATTCGCGAAACCGTGCAGCCCTCAAAAGCCCCGCTCGATTTCCGAATCCTTCGCGGCGGAAAAGAAGTGACTCTGAAGGTCGCTCCCATTCAGCGGCTTCAGCTGCTCGATGACGCAGATGGCAACCCGAAGTTTGGGCCCGATGGCAAGCCGATTTATCAAGTGCTCGGATTCATCGGAATTCAAGCGAAGGTTGAAAAGTTCCAGATCGTTCCTTCGATGCAGTTTGCGGCTCGCAATTCGATGATGCTGATATCGCAGACCGTGCACGTGATGGGAAGCTGGTCGCGGCTGAAGCAGAATGCGGGAGGTCCCATTTCGATCGCGCGCGTCACATCCAGTGCGGCACAATCCGGCGCCGTCGCGCTGCTGTATCTTGCCGGCACAATCAGTTTCTCGTTGGGACTATTGAACCTCCTTCCGATTCCGCTGCTCGACGGTGGCCAGATCGTGATCGCATTCATCGAAGGGCTCAGGCGCGGCAGGCGTCTTTCGATGAAAGTTCAAGAGTTGGTGGCGGGTGCGGGATTCGCGCTGATTCTGCTGATGATTGTGGGAGTGTTTGCTCTCGATATCGGGCATATCACCGAAGAGCGCGCGCAAAAGGCGTCGAGTTCGCAAAAATGATCAGCGCGAAGCGCTGAACGGATCGGGTTCCTGAGCGCGCGACCGTCCGATGAATTCGTTCGCCAGATAATCGGCTTCCACGCTCAAGTCCTGCACATACCACGTTCCCGATTCAGGAAGCCGCACCGACCGGCCCTGCGAAATCAGCACGACAGCCCGCCCGCCCTTAGCAATCCGGTTGGTCGAATGATAATCAAACTTTTCGTGCCGAAAAGGACCGTCAATGCTCAGCGTGTCGTCCGAAAACGTAAGCGTCGCAATCCGATCGCGCGTGTTATACGAAACCGCAAGCATCAGCGAGCCGATCAGGGCGCACGCTGCGCACACCAAGAACGACGCTCCCGCCTTCTGCCGCGACCGAAAACTGCATGCGAGCCACGCGCCAGCCGCAACCACCGCCCCGCAAATCAGTAAGGGCGTGATCACCGCGATCCATTCCCCCAAGCCCAAATCCGGCCTGAAAACGTAAACTTGGCTGCCTCCCATCATCTCAATTATCGGCACGTTACAGACTCATCGTCCGCCGATTTGGTTCTCTGACCCCGAGGTTCCCCGGCGGATGCACGCAAGCCAGCCGGACGCCTCCGGGTTCTCGAACAGGGTCAGTATCGTTTCAGGAACGATCTCCACTGTGTTCCAGGCCTGCTCCTGACCGAAAACCTGCCGAATCTCCGCCCGGCTCACAGGGTGCGGGCCGATGTTCGTCCCCTCATCGGCGAAACACAACAAATAAACCGCGGCCCGCACCCTCAGCACGTGTCTCAGCCCGCGAGCATAGACGCGGCGCTCGTCAGCATCAAAGGCGTGAAACAGCCCGCAGTCAAAAACGGCATCGAACGATTCCCCGAGCCGCTCCAACCGCAAGGCGTCGTGAACCAAGAACCGCGCATCGACTCCGCGCAGTTCGGCCTTTTCCCTGGCGGATGCGATGGCGGCCTCCGCGACATCAATGCCTAGAACCCGGCGGCCAAGCGAAGCCAGATAGAGAGCGTTTTCTCCCGTTCCGCATCCTGCATCTAACACGTCTGTGCCGATCTGTTCACGCTTCAGCAGTCTTTCGATTGCAGGCTGCACCCTGCCGATCTCCCACGGAGGCGGGGCCGCGCCGCAGTACGATGCGTTCCAAGGCTGTCCGGCCGACCTCTCATGGCTCGTAAGTTTTCGCGGCTCAGAATCGTGCTGCATGAACCAACGCCACTCCCCAAAAAAAAGAACCTGGCGGAGAGGGTGGGACTCCCCACACAGGGAACCTAAACCTTCACCGACCGATTCGAAGTGTACCAGCGGTTGAATCTGCGCTCACTACAAGGAGCGAAGACAACGTGCGTACAGACGTGCGTACAAACTGGGCTGAAGGAACCGCTTGCAGCAAAAGCTGCAAATGGCTGACCGAAAACAACCGAAAACGCATGACAGACCCCGTGTGCGAGCATACGCCACTGGGCATTTCGAATACAGAGAGAGGGTCGGGGCAACTGGTCGAGTGACCAGATTTGCGTACGGCTACGTCTTCTCGAAGCACCCGCTTCCCAACGGACTGCGCAAGCATTACGCCTCGGGCAAGACAAAGACCCAGGCAGAGGCTGCTGCTCGGGCGAAAGCAGACGCCCACGACGCCAACTGGGTGCTGAGAAACGGAGTCGCACCCTGGGTCATACCGACTCTGCGTGAAGCTCTGACGAAGAAGCATCTCCACGATGACCAGCCTTACACATCGCTCAAGAAGTATCGTCCCGTGGTCAAGTTTGTGTCGGATTTCAGTCTCGTTGATGGTGGCAGGCTGCTGGGCGATTACAGGCTGGACGAAGTGCAACTCAGTCACCTTGTTCCCATGTGGGATGCGTGGTGTAGGCAGCACGTTGGGCAAAGCCGACCCTTCATGCGGGACATGCTGAACGGTCTGTTCAAATGGCACATCAAGTTGCGAGACGTGACCGAAAATCCCGCAGAGAACCTGCCAGCAGTCAAACGAAGGAAGGCTCGCAAGAAGCTCGGTGTCAGGGATGCCGACCTTCCAAAACTGTACAATGCAGCGGATGTTCGACTTAAGGCTGTGCTCATCCTCCTCAGACGTAGCCTTCGAATAGGCGAAGCATTAGCGGTTTCCGAAAGTTCCATCTCCGATAGAACGCTCACTGTGACGTACCAGGCAAACAATATTCGGAACCCTGACCGAACGTTGTCGAAAAGTGTGTGGGGGCTCACCAAGCTAAAACACGATGCCGAGGAAAAGAAGTTTGAACTCACCCAGTGTGAATTGGATGTGCTCCTTGAATCCCTGAAGTGTGCCAAGCCAACGAGGGTCTACAACGAAGTGACGAAGAAATGGGAAACCCATCGGTTCGTTGTGCCCAATGCCAACGGAGCCGACTGGCACTACAACGACTTCCGGCTTGCCCTGAAAAAAGTCACCAACGCAGTAGGAGTGCCGTTTAATCCTCACGATGCCCGTAGGCTCTACGCCACTGCATTGGTTAGGTGTGATTCGGTGAGTCCTGACGCCATTCGCCACAGCATGGGGCACCTAAACTTGGACACCACCCTAATCTACATGATGAGCGATGAAGAAGACCAAGCGAGGGTGCATGACATTGTTGGACGCCATGTGACGGAGGCTTTTGGTCTCCGGTCTGATTAACGTGGTTCGGTGAATCCTCGACTTGAAGTCGAGTCAGCTACTCCCAGGAGTCGAGCAATTTCAGACTTGAAGTCGAGTGATTTGCGACTTCAAGTCTGACCCACAGTGAATCTTAACGAGGAACTCAACCCTGAATTTTCAGAGTTCGAAGCTCTACATTGCGACTAGCTCGCCTGTCAGCCGAGGTTCGGGCTCCGTGCTGTCATCGTGATGACCGTCGCCGAGAATCCAATCGACCGCCTTTTGAGCACCCGAAGCCGCCTTTATGATGAGGCTCGAATCGGAGT
>Ga0070741_10006807_pt1 | contig 24240 bp, 21 predicted proteins | sample Coa_R1_4_FD_66440 | JGI IMG/M metagenome (GOLD analysis project Ga0070741, IMG submission 66440) | Surface soil microbial communities from Centralia Pennsylvania, which are recovering from an underground coalmine fire - Coalmine... | ecosystem: Environmental > Terrestrial > Soil > Unclassified ...
GGCTGCGTCAACTGTCATTCACAGATCCACGGGTCGAACAGCCCCGCGGGCTATACGTTCCTTCGGTAACCGGCAGGAGAGTGACATGCGCACCCAATCTCTGATGGTGGTTGCCGCGGTCCTGCTGACAGCTGCAGGAGCGCGGGCCCAGGACGCGGCGAGCGCGGCGACGCCCGCGCAGCAGGACGTCCAGAAGACGACGGCACCGGCGGCGGGCAGCGAGTTCGCGCCCGCGAACGAAGTCGAAATCGGCGTCCGCGGCACGTCGTTCGCGACGGGCTCCGACCGCGCGCGGTATCAGCGCTACCAGGACCTCCGCGACGGCGGCACGCTCGACCGGTTCCGCTACGCGAAGGAAACCAACGGCTACGCGATCGGCCTGCAGGCGGATCACGTCGGCTACCTCGATCAGCGTTTCTCCGGTTCGTACAACAACTTCGGCAAGGTCACCACGACGTTCGAGTGGAACCAGACGCCGTTGTTCTACAGCGAGACGACGCAATCGCTCTACACGCAGACCTCGCCCGGCGTGCTCGTCGTGCCGGGTGCGGTCCAGAGCGGCCTGCAGAACAAGACGATCACGCTGCAGCAGGCGCTCGCGAGCGGCACGTCCGCCTTCGACCTGAAGACGCGCCGCGACGTGGCGAACTTCACCCTCGGCTACACACCGACGACGATGCTCGGGGTGAACCTGTACGTGAAGAACACGAACCGCAACGGCGCGCAGCCGTTCACGGCCGCCTTCGGGTTCAGCGGGGTGCCGGACGAGCTCGCCATGCCGATCGACACGCGCACGACGGAGTTCGGCGCCTCGTCGCAGTACGGCGGGGACGCGGCATTCCTGAAGCTCGCGTACGACGGCTCGTTCTTCCGCAACAACATCCCGACGCTCACCTGGTCGAACCCGTTCCGGGCCTCCGACTCGACGACGGCGGGACCGCTGAACGGACGCATGGCGCTCTGGCCGAATACCGACCAGAACACGCTGAGCGTCTCCGGCGCCCTGAACCGGCTGCCGGGACACAGCCATGCGACGGCGTTCGTCTCCTACGGCGCGCTGTCGAACAACGACCCCTTGATCCCGTTCACGATCAACTCGGCGATCGCGTCGCCCGCGCTGCCGCGCACGACGGCGGACGTGACGGCGCGCGTCACCGCGATGAACTTCACCTTCACCTCGCGGCCGGTGTCGCAGGTGTGGTTGAACGCGCGGTACCGTCAGTACGGCTTCGACGACCGGACGGAACCGTTCGACGTGATCAACTCCGTCAGCTACGACTACACGGCCGCGGCCGGCGTGAACCGCGAGCGCGAGGCGCTCAACATCACGCGGCACACCTTCGACGCGGACGCCGCCTACAGCCCGCTTCCGATGCTGGGGATCCGCGGCGGCTACACGCGCGAGCAGATCGACCGGACGGGCCGCTTCGGCGACTCGACCACCGAGGACACGGGGCGCCTGTCGGTGGACGTCACCGGCACGGCGTGGTTCCAGGTGCGCGGCATCTACGAGAACGCGAAGCGCGTGGCGAACGGCGTCGACCCGGCGGCGATTCTCGCCGACGGCGAGCAGCCGACGCTCGGGCAGTACGACATCGCGTCGCGCAACCGCCAGCGCGTCACCGGCCTCGTCATCGTCACACCGCTGTCGGCGCTGTCGTTCAACGCGTCGGCCGGCCGGGTGAAGGACGAGTACCCGAGCTCCGAATTCGGCCTGAACAACGCCGAGAACAACCTCTACTCGTTCGGCTTCGACGCGGTGCCGCTCGACAACAAGGTGACCTTCGGCGCCACGTACGGCTACGAGAAGAACGCCGCGCGTCAGGGGTCGCGGTACGCGGCCCACGTCACGAGCGGATTCGCGCCGACCTTCTTCGATCCGCGCGCGGACTGGTGGGATGACACGAACGACAATACCCGCAACGCCGAGGGGTCGATCGAAATCGTCAAGGTCATCCCGCGGACGGACGTGAAGCTCGGATACGACTACACGAGGGGCGAGTCGAGCTTCTTCTACACCACCGCGGCGAACTACACGGGCGGCGCGCTGCCGGTGCAGCTGCCGGCCGTGACCAACGAGCGCAACACGGGCACGTTCGACCTCCTCTATCACCTGTCGAACCACCTGGGCGCCGGGTTCACGTATCTCTACGAGAAGTACACGGTCAGCGACTTCGCGCTCGGCCCGCAGGTGAACGGCCTCGTGCCGTCGCCGGCAACCGTTGCGACGCCGTCGATCATGATGCTCGGGTACTACTACATGCCGTACACGGCGAACACCTTCTGGGGTCGCCTCACGTATCGGTGGTAGTCGTCGGTCGTCGGTGGTCGGTTCTCGGCACTGCGTTCTAGGGTCCAGGGTCGGTCGGCACCGACACGAAACCCGGAACCGACAACCGTCGCGAAGCGCCTGGCCGCGGTCCACCCTCCGCACCGTGGTCAGGCGCTTCGTTTTTCCCGCGCCCTGCGGGAAAATCCCCGCCGCGAACCCGCACGGCGCCGGTGAATTCCCCGGAAATCCTCGAAAAACCAGCGAAATCGCCGCGGCACCGCGCTTGCCTTCGTGGTGGGCACCGATGTCCTGTCACGTCGTTCACGAGCGCGCCGCCGAGCGGTCCCGGACGCTGACGCTGCGCGCGCATCCGCTGCGGGTCGCGCTGGTCGGCCAGCCGAACGTCGGCAAGAGCGTGGTCTTCGGCCGCCTGACCGGCCGCTACGTGACGGTCTCGAACTATCCGGGGACGACGGTCGCCATCACGAAGGGCCGCGCGCTCGTGGGCGCGGAGGTCTGCGACGTGATCGACACGCCGGGGGTCAACGCGCTCGAGGGGACGATCAGCGAGGACGAGCGCATCACCCGCGAAGTCGTGCGCAACGGCGAGGCCGACGTCGTCGTCCAGGTTGCCGACGCCCGCAACATCCGCCGCGCGCTGATGCTGACGAGCCAGATCGCGGCGTTCGGCAAGCCGATGGTGCTGGCGCTGAACATGATCGACGAAGCGTACGCCCGCGGCATCGCGATCGACGTCGACACGCTCGCCGGCGAGCTCGGCATTCCGATCATCGAAATGGTCGCGGTCGAAGGCCGCGGACTTCCAGAACTGCGCGACGCGCTCGCGCGTGCGGCCCGGCCGCATGTGCCGGCGCATCCCACCGCGAGCGATCGCGCGGTCTGGGCTCATCACTTGACCGACCGCGTTCGCCGCGTCAGCGCGCTCTCCCTGGCCCATGTCCAGGAAGCGCTCGCGCGTGCGACGCGTCGGCCGGTGACGGGCCTTCCCATCCTCGCCGTCGTCCTCTACGCGCTGTACCTGTTCGTCGGCGTGTTCGGCGCGCAGACGCTCGTCAAGGCGCTCGAGGACGGGCTCTTCGGCCGGTACATCAACCCCGCGTCGGTCTGGCTGGCCGACCGCTTCATCCCGGTGCCATTCGTCCGCGAGTTCCTCGTCGGCCAGTACGGACTGATCACGATGGGCCTCACGTACTCGATTGCCATCGTGCTGCCGGTCGTCGCGACGTTCTTCCTCGTGTTCGGATTCCTCGAGGACAGCGGGTACATCCCGCGTCTCGCCATCTTCTGCGATCGCATCTTCCGCGTCATGGGCCTCAACGGCAAAGCGGTGCTGCCGATGGTGCTCGGCCTCGGCTGCGACACGATGGCGACGATGACGACGCGGATTCTCGGCACGCCGAAGGAGCGGCTGATCGCGATCCTGCTGCTGGCGCTCGGCATTCCGTGCTCCGCGCAGCTGGCGACGATCATGGGGATCCTCGGCGGCATCTCGTTCTCCGCGCTCGCGACGCTCTTCGCCGTCGTCCTCGGGCAGATGTTCCTCGTCGGCTGGCTCGCCGCGAGAGTCCTCAAGGGCGAACGATCGGAGTTCATCCTCGAACTGCCGCCGATCCGCTGGCCGCGTCCTGGCAACCTCCTCACCAAGACGCGGCTGCGGGTCTGGTGGTACCTGGGCGAAGCGGTGCCGCTGTTCCTCGTCGGCACGGGGCTGCTGTTCGCGCTCGACAAGGCGGGCGCGCTCGTGTGGATTTCGGCGGCCGGACGGCCGGTCGTCACCGGCCTGCTCGGGCTGCCGGCCTCGACGTCGCAGATTCTGGTGATGGGGTTCCTGCGGCGCGACTACGGCGCCGCGGGCCTCTTCCAGCTCGCGCACTCCGGCCAGTTGACCGGCGTGCAGGCGGTCGTCGCCCTGACGGTGATGACGCTGTTCGTGCCCTGCGTGGCGAACTTTCTGATGATGGTCCGCGAGCGCGGGCTGAAAACAGGTCTGGCGATCCTCGGCGTCATCACGCCGGTCGCGATTCTCACCGGGGCGGGATTGAACTATGTCCTCCGTGCACTTGGCGTTCAGTTCTAGGACCCGCGGCCGGGCGCCGCAGGAGCCGGTCGGCGGCGCGCGCCCGCTGTCGTCGCTCGGCGAGGGCACGCGCGGTGTGGTCGTCGAGGTCCGTGCGGATGCCGGCGGGCGCACGGACCGACTGCTGTCGCTGGGCGTGACGCCCGGCGCCAGCGTCGTCGTGCTCCAGACTTTTCCCGGCATCGTGCTGCTGTGCGACCAGACGGAGCTCGCGGTCGAGCGGCAGGTCGCCGATGCCATTCTCGTGCGTCCGCAGGAGAGCCAGTCATGATCACGCCGTCGCTGCGCCTCGTGTTCTGGGAAACGACGAAAGCCTGCAATCTCAGCTGCCGCCACTGCCGCGCCGTCCCGCAGCGCAAGATCGGGCCGACCGAGCTGAACACCAACCGCGCGCTCGACCTGATCGACGCGATCAACGAGGTGACCAAGCCGGTCATGGTGCTCTCGGGCGGCGAGCCGCTCTTCCGTCCCGACATCTTCGACATCTGCGAGTACGGCGTGCAGAGCGGGTTCCGCATGGCGCTCGCCACCAACGGCACGCTCGTCACCGGGAAGGTGGCCGCGCGCATCGCCGACGCCGGATTCTCGCGCGTGGCGATCAGCATCGACGGTGCGTGCCGCGACACCCACGACCGCTTCCGCGGGCTGCCGGGCTCCCACGAGCTGGCGCTGCGCGGCATCCGCAACCTCCGCGGCGAGGGGGTCTCGGTGCAGATCAACTCGACCGTCGCGAAGCACAACGTCCACGAAGTGCCGGCGATGCTCGACCTCGCGCTGCAGCTCGGCGCCGACGCGCTCCATCTGTTCATGCTCGTTCCGGTCGGGTGCGGGGTCGAGATCGCGCCCACCGAGATGCTGCCGGCCGACGAGTACGAGCGCGTGCTCCACTGGTTCGACGAGCAGTCGAGGGACTGTCCGATCGATCTGAAGGCCACGTGCGCGCCGCACTACTACCGCATCCGCGCGCAGCGCCTCGAGGACGAACGCGCGCGCGGCGACTTCAGCGGCACCTTCATCGCGCCGGGGACGAAGGCCAAGGCGGCGCCGCAGATGATGGGCCACGGCCACGGCGCGGCGGCGGGCCACCCCGGCGGTCAGCAGGCGCTGTCGGCGATGACGCGCGGCTGCCTGGCGGGAACGAGCGTCTGCTTCATCTCGAACGAAGGGTCGGTGTATCCCTGCGGGTACCTGCCGGCCGCGGCCGGCGACACGCGCGTCCAGCGGTTCGCCGACATCTGGAACAACTCGCGCGTGTTCCAGCAGCTGCGCAATCCCGACGAGTACGAAGGCAAGTGCGGCGACTGCCGCTACATCTCCATCTGCGGCGGGTGCCGTGCGCGCGCGTATGCCGCGACCGGCAGCTTCCTCGCCGAGGAACCGTTCTGCACCTATCGTCCGGAACTCGATCAGCGGGTCGTCCGCCTTCAGGAGGTACGTCATGCGTCGCCACTTCATTAGTGCAGTGCTCGTCGTCGCGGCGTCGGCCCTGGCTGCCGCGCAGTCCGGCGCGAAATACGACCGCGCGACCGAGAAGGCGTTCAGCGGGACCGTCAAGACGGTCGTCAGCTTCCAGGCGCCCGACGGATCGGTCGGCGTGCACTTCGATCTGAAGACCGACGACGGGAAGATCGTGTCGGTGCACATCGCGCCGGCGATCTACGTCGGGATGCAGAACTTCTTCTTCTTCGCCGAGGACAAGGTCACGATCGTCGGCACGCGCTCGACCTACGACGGCAACACGTTCATCACCGCCAAGTCGATCCAGAAGGGCAGCGACATCCTGGTGCTGCGCGACGACGCCGGCAGGCCGAAATGGACCGGCGACGAGGGCATCGACGGCTGCGGCGTGAATCACATCCCGCTGCCGCGCAACACCGAGCGGAACTAACAACGCGGACTGCAGAGTGGAGGGAGCGATGAAGCAGGAGTCTCCGGTGTCACGGGTGTGGGCGATGTGGCTCACGGGGCTGACCGTCGCGCTGGTGGTCGGCGCCGCGGTCGGCTGGGCCGCGGGCGTCGCGGTGCTGATGGTCGGGGTGCTCCTCGAGATCGGCTACGTCCGCAACTTTCCCCATCTGTCGGGCCTGCTCGGCTTCGGCGGCGTCGACGACGTGCGGGCGCCGCACCAGCCGGCGGCGGGCGGCTCGGTGCCGCCCGTGACGCTCTACACCGCCATCGGCTGCCCGTTCTCGGCGATCGTCCGCGAGCGGCTGGAGCAGCTGCGTCAGGAGCTCTGGTTCGACCTCGACGTGCGCGACGTCACCTTCCGCCCGCAGATGGTGCGCGCGCGCGCCGTGGCGTCGGTGCCGACGGTCGAAGTCGGCGGCCGCCGCCTGGTCGGCAACGCGACGTCGGATACGCTGACGAGTTTTCTCACCGGCGGTCAGCGCAGCTGAATACGTGGCGGTGAGCGTCACCGCCGCGTCGTCGCGTTCCGGTTCGGCGCGCGCTGACGTCTTCCCGTCGAAAACCGCGGCCTCGATCGTGCAGCGGGCTTTCGGTTGGGGTCCACTTCGATGAAGACGATGAAAGCGGTCGTGTTCAAGGGACACGACCGCATTGCCATTGAAGACGTGCCGCGTCCGCGCGCACGGGCCGGCGAAGCGGTCATCCGCGTCACCACCACTACCATCTGCGGCACCGATCTCCACATCATCCGCGGCGAGTATCCGGTCGCGCCGGGTCTGGTTCTCGGCCACGAGCCGGTGGGCGTCGTCGAAGAACTCGGCGCCGGGCTCGAGGACGAGTACAGCGTCGGACAGCGGGTGATTGTCGGGGCCATCACACCGTGCGGGCAGTGCTTCTACTGCCTGAACGGCGCGCACTCGCAGTGCGGCGGCGCGCTCGGCGGCTGGAGGTTCGGCCACACCATCAACGGCGCCTGGGCGGAATACCTGCTCGTGCCGGATGCGAAGGCCAACCTCGCGCCCATTCCGCGCGGCCTCAGCGACGAGGACGTCGTGATGTGCCCCGACATCTTTTCGACCGGCCTCTCGGGCGTCGAACACGGCGGCGTCAAGGCCGGCGACGCCGTCGCAATCTTCGCGCAGGGTCCGATCGGGCTCTGCGCGACCGCCGGCGCGAAGCTGCGCGGCGCCGCGCTGATCGTGGCCGTCGACGCCAACCCGTTCCGGCTCGAGATGGCGCGCCGTTTCGGCGCCACCGTCACGTTCAACAGCGCCGACGCGGATCCGATCGCGGCGATCAGGCGGCTGACCGACGGGCGCGGCGTGGACGTGGCGATCGAGGCGCTCGGGCGTCAGGAGACCTTCGAGAACGCGCTGCGCGCGATCAGGCCCGGGGGCACGCTGTCGAGCCTCGGCGTCTACTCGGGCAAGGTGGTCGCGCCGTATCAGGCGCTCCACGCCGGCCTCGGCGACCAGCAGATCGTGACGTCGCTGTGCCCCGGCGGCAAAGAGCGGATGCGCCGTCTGATGACGCTCGTGGAGCACCGACGCGTCGATCTGACGCCGCTCGTGACGCACCGCTTCGCGCTCGACGACATCGAGGCCGCCCTCGACCTGTTTGCCGGGCAGCGCGACGGCGTGCTGAAGGTGGCGCTGCATCCGTCGCACGGCGCCGTGCGCCGGGGCGAGACGCTCATCGGCATCGGGGTCGACGAGGAATGCTGATGCGCGCGGCGGGAGCGGCCGACGCCGGCTGCCCGCCGCGTCGACGCCGACCGCCGCGGGGCGCCGGCAATCCGGCGCCTCGCCGCCAATTCGGCGCCTGTTGGTCGGTTCCGTCGCCAATTCTCACAGGAAATCGCCCGTCGCGCGTGGCACCCCGGTTGCTGAACAGCTGTTCAAACGCCGGAGGGGACGCGAGAGGAGTCGATCCATGCAGTCACGCCGTGACTTCGTTCGTCTCTGCACGATGGCCGCTGCCGCCATCGGCCTTGGCCCTGCGGCCGCCGAGCAGTTCGTCCAGGCCGCCGAAAAGGGCCGGAAGCCGTCGGTGTTGTGGCTGCAGTTCCAGGAGTGCACCGGCTGCACCGAGTCGCTGCTGCGCACCTCGCACCCCGCGATCGACGACCTGATCCTCGACCTGATCTCGCTCGACTATCACGAAACGCTGTTCGCGGCGGCCGGCCACCAGGCCGAGGCGGCGCTGAAGTCGGCGATGCGCGACAACGCCGGCAAATACATCTGCATCGTCGAGGGCGCGATCCCGACCAAGGAGAACGGCATCTACTGCATGATCGGCGGCCGCACCGCCATCGAGATCGTCAACGACGTCGCGGCGCATGCCGGCGCGATCATCGCGATCGGATCCTGCGCGTCGTGGGGCGGCGTCCCCTCCGCCGATCCGAATCCGACCGGCGCCTCTCCAGCGCACGACATCCTGAAGGGCAAGACGGTCGTCAACATCCCGGGCTGTCCGGCCAACCCGTACAACCTGCTGGGCACGGTGCTGCAGTACGCCACGTACGGCACCCTTCCCGCGCTCGACGCCGAAGGGCGTCCCAAGTTCGCCTACGGGCAGACGGTGCACGAGCACTGCCCCCGCCGCGCGCACTTCGATGCAGGACGGTTCGCCGAAAAGTACGGCGACGAGGCGCACCGCAACGGTTACTGCCTCTACAAGATCGGCTGCAAGGGGCCGGTCACGTACGCGAACTGCTCGGTGCAGCACTTCGGCGACGTCGACGGCGCGTGGCCCATTGGGATCGGCCATCCGTGCTTCGGCTGCACCGAGAAGGGCGTCGGCTTCACGATCCCGATGCACCAGACGGTCGACATCATCCGGCCGACCGGACCGTCGACGTATCCGCCGATCGTGCAGCCGCAGGGCACCGTCAGCCCGATCGCCACGGGCGTGGCCGGATTGATCGTCGGCGGCCTCGCCGGCGCCGGCTACATGGCCTCGAAGAAGCTGAACACGCTGCCGACCGATGCGTCGGGCACGGAAAAGCCGGAGGTGTAGCGTGGTGCGCATCTCGCGACGAACCGCGATCAAATCGGCGCTGTTCGGCGGCGCCGTCGCCGTCGGCGCCACGACGGCCTCGGCAACCGAGTCGGTCGAACCGCCCGCCGACGCGCGCGGGCTGCTCTACGACGCGACGCTCTGCATCGGCTGCAAGGCGTGCGTCACCGCGTGCAAGGACGCCAACGGCCTGCCGGCCGACACCGCCGGCCCGCACGGCCTGTGGGATCGTCCCGACGATCTGAACGCGAAGACCAAGAACATCATCAAGCTCTATCGCAGCGGCGACACGACGTCGTTCGTCAAGCGGCAGTGCATGCACTGCGTCGATCCGGCCTGCGTCGGCGCGTGCATGATGGGCGCCCTCAAGAAGCGCGAGTACGGCATCGTCTCGTGGGACGGCAGCAAGTGCGTCGGCTGCCGGTACTGCCAGATCGCCTGCCCGTACAACATCCCGAAGTTCGAATGGGAGATGGCGGGCTTCTACAACCCGAAGATCGTCAAGTGCGAGCTGTGCCGTCATCGTCTCGCCGAAGGGCGCGACCCCGCGTGCACCGAGGTGTGCCCGCGCCACGCCGTGATTTACGGGACGCGCGAGGAGCTGCTCAAGGAGGCGCACCGGCGCATCGCGGCGAATCCGACGCTGTATCAGCCGAACGTATACGGCGAGCACGACGGTGGCGGCACGCAGGTGCTGTACCTGTCGCACGTGCCGTTCGACAAGCTCGGGCTGCCGGCGCTCGGCGGCGAGTCGGCCGCGGCGACGACGCGCAAGGTGCAGGGGACGATCTACAAGGGCTTCGTGGCGCCCGTCGCGTTGTACGGCGTGCTCGCCACGATCATCTCCCGCAACCAGCGCCGCGCGGGCGAAGAAGGGGAGCGGTCATGAGCAGATCCGAGACGCTCGAACCGGTCGGCGGCCCGCTCTGGACCCGGCCGATGCAGGTGCTGACCGCGCTCTTTCTCGCGGGCATCGCCGTGACGCTCTACCGCTTCGTCATGGGCATCGGCGCGATCGCCAACCTGAACGACGGCTACGCGTGGGGCGCGTGGAAGCCGATCAGCGTGATCGTGTTCACGTCGATGGCGTCGGGCGGCTACGCGACGGCGCTGCTGCTGTACGTCTTCAACCGCCGCAAGTACGCCGCGGTGTCGCGCACCGCCATCCTGACGAGCGCGCTCGGCTACACGACGGGCGTCATCGTGCTCGGCATCGACATCGGCCGGCCCTGGAACTTCTGGCGCATCGTCAACCCGGGGTGGTGGAACTTCCACTCGGTGCTGCTCGAGGTCGCCGTCTGCATCTCCACCTACATCATCTTCCTGTGGCTCGAGATGGCGCATCCGCTGCTCGAGGGCGCCGGGCAGAGCGGCCAGTGGTCGTTCCGCGAGCTCGCGCGGCGGCTGACGCCGGCGCTCGACTCGGCCTATCCGTTCATCGTCGCGATGGCGATCGTGCTGCCGACGATGCACCAGTCGTCGCTCGGGTCGCTGTTCCTGCTCGCGGGCGTCCGCGTGCATCCCTTCTGGCAGACGCCGCTCGTGCCGCTGCTGTTCCTCTTCTCGTGCTACGTGATGGGCTACGCGTTCGTCGTGCTGACGTCGCTGCTGTCGAGCCTCGCCTGGCGGCGGCCGCTCGAGATGGAGGCGCTGACCTCGCTGTCGCGCGTGATGTCGTCCATCGTCGCCGCCTTCGTGCTCGTGCGATTGGGCGATCTCGCCTGGCGCGGGCAGCTGACGCGCCTGTCGGTCGACGGCTGGTCGCTGCTGTTCTACGCGGAGCTGCTGCTGCTCGCCGTCCCCGCGGTGCTGTCGTTCGGGCTCGATCGGCACGCGTCGCCGCAGAAGCTGTTCCTGCTGGCGGCGTCGACGCTGCTCGGCGGCAGCCTGTATCGGCTCGACACGTCGCTCGTCGCCTTCATGCCGGGCGCGCAGTGGCGCTACTTCCCGTCGGTGCTCGAGATGCTCGTCACCATCGGCTTCGCGGCGCTGGCCGTCATGGGCTACATCGCCATCGTCAAACGCTTTCCGATTCTGCCCGGCGTGCGGCACGCCGGCGCGCACGCCTAGGAGAACGCGATGAGCACGCACATCACGGTCGACCCCATCACCCGCATCGAGGGTCACCTGCGGATCGACGTCGAGGTCGACGGCGGAGTGGTCAAGAAGGCCTGGTCGTCCGGCCAGATGTTCCGCGGGATCGAACGCATCCTGATCGGCCGCGATCCGCGCGACGCGTGGCTGTTCACGCAGCGGTTCTGCGGCGTCTGCACGACGGTGCATGCGATCGCGTCGGTCCGCGCCGTGGAGAACGCGCTCAAGCTCGAGGTGCCGCTCAACGCGCAGTACATCCGCAATCTGATCGTCGCCGCGCATGCGATGCACGATCACATCGTCCACTTCTATCAGCTCTCCGCGCTCGACTGGGTGGACGTCGTCTCGGCGCTGAAGGCCGACGTGCCGAAGACGGCCGCGCTCGCCGCCAGCCTGTCGGACTGGCCTGGTAACAGCCAACAGCAGTTCCAGGCGGTGAAGGACAGGCTGGCCGGCTATGTCAGCAAAGGGCAGCTCGGGATTTTCACCAACGGCTACTGGGGCCATCCGGCGATGAAGCTGTCGCCGGAAGTCAACCTGCTCGCGGTGTCGCATTACCTGCAGGCGCTGGACTACCAGCGCCGCGTCAACAAGGTGGTCGCGATCCTGGGCGGCAAGACGCCGAACATCCAGAACCTCGCGGTCGGCGGCGTCGCGAACGCGATCAACCTGGACAGCGATTCGGCGCTGAACATGGCGAAGCTGTACGAGGTGAAGGAGCTGCTCGACTCGGCCAAGCAGTTCATCGAACAGGTGTACTTCGTCGATGTCTGCGCGATCGGCGCGATGTACGCCGAGTGGCTCAAGTACGGCGGCGGCGTCGACAACTACCTCGCGGTCCCGGACCTGCCGGTCGACACCAAGGGCACGACGTTCGACATGCCGGGCGGCGTGGTGTTCAACGGCGACCTGTCGAAGGTGACGAAGATCGAGACGTTCGGCGACCCGTACTTCCAGAAGAACGTGTCCGAGTCGATCGCCCACTCGTGGTACGACGGCGACTGGCAGCGGCATCCGTACGAGGAGGACACGGTGCCGAAGTACACGTCGTACGAGGCCGACAAGAAGTACTCCTGGATCAAGGCGCCGCGCTTCGACGGCCACCCGATGCAGGTCGGGCCGCTGGCGCAGGTCCTCATCGCCTTCGCGCAGGGACACGAGCCCACGGTGAAGTGGGCCACACGCACGCTCGGTCTCGCCGGCAAAATCGCGGGTGCGACGCTGACGCCCGCCGTGCTGCATTCGACGCTCGGCCGGCACGCGGCGCGCATGATCCGCTGCGCCGTCATCTCGGATCTCGCCGATCAGCAGTGGACGCGTCTGGTCGAGAACATCGGCAAGGGCGACACGCGGATCTTCAACGAGCCCGTGTTCCCGAGCGGCGAGCAGCAGGGGTTCGGGTTCCACGAAGCGCCGCGCGGCACGCTGTCGCACTGGATCGTGATCGAGAACGGCAAGATCAAGAACTACCAGGCGGTGGTTCCGTCCACCTGGAACGCCGGGCCGCGCGACGCGAAGGACCAGCCCGGCCCGTACGAGGCGTCGCTCGTCGGCAACCCGGTTGCGGACACCGACAAGCCGCTCGAAGTCCTGCGGACGGTCCACTCGTTCGACCCGTGCATCGCCTGCGCGATTCACACCCTCGATGTGGAAGGCCGCGAGCTGTCGCGCGTGCGCGCCCTGTGAGTGTTGACGAGGTCGCCGGACGACCGGCGACCGATGATCGGCTGACGACGATGCGCTGCTACATTCTGGGTCTCGGCAACGTGCTGATGGGCGACGACGGGTTCGGGCCCGCCGTCGCGCGCGCCTTCGACGCGGCGTACGACCTCGACGGCGACGCCGAAGTCGTCGATCTCGGGACGCCCGGCCTCGACCTGATGCCGTGGTTCTTCGACGCCGAGCAGCTCGTCATCGTCGACACGGTGAAGAGCGACGCCGCGCCGGGCACGCTGCGCGTCTACAACAAGGCCGACATCCTCAAGCACCTGCCGTCGGTGCGCGTGGGGCCGCACGATCCCGGCGTGAAGGAGGCGCTGCTCACGCTCGAGTTCGCCGGGCGCGGGCCCAGCGAGGTCGTGCTCGTCGGCGTCGTCCCCGGCAGCGTCGGCATGTCGACCGAGCTCTCCGCGCCGGTCGCGAAGGCGGTGTCCGGCGCCGTCGCGCTCCTCGTCGACGCGCTGACCCATCTCGGCCACACGGTCCGCCGCCGATCCGCACCGGAGGGGGCCAGGCCATGGTGGTCCGCGCGCTGAGGCGGTGGAACCGCCTCGGCACCAAGGTCGCAGCCGCCATCACGCTCGCCAGCGTCCTCACGCTGGGCGCGTTCCTCGGACTCGTGCTCGCCTCGCAGCGCGCGCATCTCGTCGGACAGGCGGTCCGCAGCGGCGCGATGGTCAGCGACACGATCGTCAGCAGCATTACCGACGACATGCTGAACGATCGCCGCGAAGACGCCTACCGCGTCATGGACGCGATCGTGCGCGACGAGCAGGTCGACACGCTTCGCGTCCTCGACGGCCGCGGACGCATCCGCTACTCGACGCGATCGTCCGACGTCGGCCGGGTGGCCGACGTGCGCGCCGACTCCTGCACGCCCTGTCACGTCCCCGGACGGCGCGGCCCGAGCTACAGCGTCGCCGAGCGCGCGCGCATCGTCGCGCACGAGAACCGCCGCGTGCTCAGCGTCGTCACGCCCATCTACAACCAGAAGGCATGCTCGTCGGCGGCGTGCCACGCGCATCCGGCGGAGACGCGCATCATCGGCGTCCTCGAGCTGGGACTCGGCCTCGAGACCGTCGACCGGGAGACGCGGACGCTCGCGGGGACGACGGCGCTGCTCGCGGCGCTCGCCACGCTGACGCTGGCGGCGGTCACGTGGCTCCTGATGAAGCGCCTGGTGGTGGCGCCGGTCGCCCAGCTCGTCGACGGCACGATCCGCGTGCGCGCCGGCAGCTTCGCCGAAAACGTCCCGGTCGGCAGCGACGACGAGATCGGCGCGCTGGAGCGCTCGTTCAACGACATGGAAGAGACGCTGTCGACGACGCTCAAGCAGCGCGACGACCTGCTGCAGAATCTGGAGCAGCAGGTCGTCGACCGGACCGCGGCGCTGTCGCGCGCGCAGGAACAGTTGATCCAGACCGAGAAGCTGTCCTCGCTCGGGAAGCTGTCCGCGTCGATCGCCCACGAGATCAACAACCCGCTCGCCGGCATCCTCACCACCTCGAAGCTGCTGCAGCGCATCGTCGCCGACGACGGCCAGGCGCCGCCGGAACAGACGATCAAGTCGCTGAAGCTGATCGAGCGCGAGGCCAACCGCTGCACGGCCATCGTGCGCAACCTGCTCGGCTTCGCCCGCGAACGTCCGCTCGCGCTCGCGTCGGTCGACGTCAACGCCGCGCTCGAGGAAGGGCTCTTCCTCATCACCAATCAGACCGCGCTGCAGAACATCACGATCGACCGCGACCTGCAGCCGCTGCCGCCGATCGACGCCGATTTCGGCCAGGTGCGCCAGGCGTTCGCGAACATCCTGATCAACGCGTGCGACGCCATGCCGAAGGGCGGCGCGCTGCGGGTGCGCTCGCGCGCGGACCGCGCGTCGGGAACCGTGCGCGTCGAAATCGCCGATTCCGGCGTCGGCATCCCGAAGGACCAGTTGTCGAAGGTGATGGATCCGTTCTTCACGACGAAGGAGAAAGGGACGGGGCTGGGCCTGTCGGTGGTGTACGGCATCGTCAAGCGGCACGGCGGGCGTGTCGACATCGAGAGCGAGGCGGGAATCGGGACGACGATCGCCGTCGTGCTGCCGGAGCGTGCGCCGGCCGCGGCGCCGGCGCAGGCGCCGGCGGAAGCGGCCGCGACGTGAGATGTCGATCTACGTGTGGTGGATCGGGGAAGGGGCCGCCGATCCGCGGGTGCTCGAATCGGTGCGGGTGCACGTCGAGCGCGAGTTCGAGCGGGCGGCCACGTTGTGGACCGGCGACGAACGGCCCGCCGGCACGCTCGACGAGCGGCGCAAGCAGCACTCGTCGCGCGGGCTGCTCGCGTGGCTCGGCGCGCGCGTGCCGGCGCCGGCGTCGCGCGTGATCGGGCTCACGGACGTGGACCTGTTCATCCCGATTCTGACGTTCGTGTTCGGCGAGGCGCAGCTCGACGGCGCCGCCGCGGTCGTGTCGACGCATCGGCTGATGGGCGCGGGGCGCGCGTACGGATCGCTCGCGCGCGTGATCAAGGAATGCGTGCACGAGCTCGGCCACACGTTCGGCCTCGTCCACTGCGGCACGCCGGGATGCGTGATGAGCCGGTCGTCGAACATTCGCGCGATCGACGTCAAAGGCGCGCGGCTGTGCCGCAGCTGCCGCGAGCGGTATCGGATCGTGTCGCAGGGTGACCTATGAACAGCGCCGCTACGAGGATTCTGATCGTCGACGACGAGGAGATCATTCGCGAGTCGCTCTCGGGCTGGCTCGAGAAGGACGGCTACACGGTCGCGACCGCGGTCGACGGCCCCGCGGCGATCGCGCGGCTGACCGGCGAGCCGTGGTCGATCCTCGTCGTCGACATGAAAATGCCGGGCATGGACGGCCTGCAGGTCCTCGAGCAGGCGCGAAAGATCCGGCCGACGACGGCCGTCGTCGTCATGACGGCGTATGCGACGGTGGACACCGCGGTGTCCGCCATGAAGCTCGGGGCCTACGACTACCTCGTGAAGCCGTTCGATCCCGAAGAACTGAGCCTGATGATCCAGAAGATCGTGCGCGAGCAGGCGCTCGTCCGCGACAACGAAGAACTGCGGCGCGCCCTGAAACGCGAGTGCCGCTTCCGCGATCTCGTCAGCAAGAGCGCGGCGATGCACGCCGTGTTCGAGCTCGCGCGGACCGCGGCGCGCACGCAGTCGACGATTCTCATCACCGGCGAGAGCGGGACCGGCAAGGAGCTGCTCGCGCGCGCGATCCACGCGGAGAGCCCCCGCGCGAAGCGGCCGTTCGTCGCCGTCTCGTGCGCGGCGCTGACCGAGACGCTGCTCGAATCGGAGCTCTTCGGTCACGAACGCGGCGCCTTCACCGGCGCGACGGTGCGCCGGCGCGGCAACTTCGAGACGGCGGACGGCGGCACCATCTTCCTCGACGAGATCGGCGACGTGAGCCCGAAGCTCCAGGTCGACCTGCTGCGGGTCCTCGAGGAGCGCCGCTTCTGCCGCGTCGGCGGCAGCGAACCGGTCACGGTCGACGTCCGCGTCATCGCGGCGACGAACCGTGACCTCGCGAAGGCGATCGCCGACGGCTCGTTCCGCGACGACCTGTTCTACCGGCTGAACGTGATCCCGATCACGATGCCGCCGCTCCGCGATCGGAAGGAAGACATCCCGCCGCTCGTCGAGCACCTCGTCGAGCGCATCGGCGCGGAGCTCGGGCGGAAGATCGACGGCGTGGCGCAGGAGGCCATGGCGCGGCTGACGGCGCATGACTATCCGGGCAACGTCCGGGAGCTGCGCAATCTCGTCGAGCGCGCGGTCGTCTGCGCGCGAGGATCCGTCCTGCAGGCGTCCGACTTCACGCTGCCGGTCGCTCCCGGCCTCTCCGATCTCACCAGCCAGCCGGCCTCCCTCGAGGCGGTGGAGAAGCGGCACATCGCGGCGATTCTCGCGCAGTCCAACGGCAACGTGTCGGCGGCCGCGCGCATCCTCGACATCGACCGCGTCACGCTCTACAACAAGATCCGCAAGTACGGACTGCGCGAGGTCGATTCGGCGTTGGAGAGTTCAACGACCCGTTGAGGAACTCAACACCCTTTCGGCCGCGCCACACGCCGCCCGTTCGGCGCCCGCTCTCGTAACCCGCACGGCGCACAGCACTTCGCAGCCCGCACGCCGCACGCCGCCACGCGGCCCCCGGCTTGCCTTTCTGGTGGGCATGACAACGTGCCCATACCTCAAAGAAGTCGTGATGCTCTCATGCGAGGCGACGCCGGTGCGCAAGATGCTGCCGCTCGATCGCGTCGCGACCGGCCACCCCTGCATCGGCGGGTTTCACGGCTGCCCGTTCTTCCGCGAAGTGACACGTCTGTCCGCAACCGACCGCGAACGTGCCCCGGCGCCGCTCGCCGCGATGGCAGGAAAGGATGGACGGCAATGATCATCGGAATCCCGCTGATGCTGGTGTGGTCGCTGATCGTCGGCGTCTACGCGCTGAGGATGTCGAGGAGAGCGTCATGACTCTGAGCCGCCGCACGTTCTTCAAGATCAACGCCGTCGGCGCGGCGGCGCTCGCGGGTGCCGCGCGGCCGGCCGAAGCGAGCGCGCGGATGGCGTCGCACGACGGTCCCGCGATGCTCGTGGACACGACCAGGTGCATCGGGTGCCGCGGCTGCGAGACCGCCTGCGCCGAGGCGAACGGCAACGGCGCGCTCGAGCTGCCGGGCGACGATGCGATCTTCGATCGCCATCGCGCCACGGACCCGTATCACTACACCGTCGTCAATCGGTACGCGGCGGCGCTGTCGGCGCCGGGCGGGGAGCGGTTCATCAAGACCCAGTGCATGCACTGCGTCGAGCCGGCGTGCGCGTCGGCGTGTCCCGCCAAGGCGCTGGAGAAGACTGCGGCGGGGCCGGTGGTGTATCACGGCGAACGCTGCCTCGGCTGCCGCTACTGCATGATGGCGTGCCCGTTCGACATTCCGAAGTTCGAGTACTCGAAGCCGATCGCGTACATCAAGAAGTGCAGTTTCTGCGCGGAGCGTCAGTCGCGGGGGCTGCTGCCCGCCTGCGCCGAGGTCTGCCCGAGCGGCGCGCTGCAGTTCGGCCGGCGCGAGACGCTGCTCGAAGAGGCGCGCAAGCGGATCTACGACCGTCCGAACGACTACGTGCACCACATCTACGGCGAGGCGGAGGCCGGCGGCACCAGCTGGCTGTATCTCTCCGACACGCCGTTCGAGCGGCTCGGGCTGAAAACCGACCTGAGCACGACGCCGTATCCGGCCCTGACCGACACGGCGCTGTCCGCGGTTCCGGTGGTGATGACGCTGTGGCCGCCGCTGCTGATGGGGCTCTACACCTTTGCGAGAGAGCGGAAGGAGGAGCGCCATGAGTAACGTGGCCCGCACGCTGCCCGCGCACGACTGGCTCGTCGAGAAGATCTTCATGGGGTACCGGCCAGGCGCCTACGTGCGCAGCTTCTTCACGCCCGCGAACGCGCTGGTCGCGTCGATCGTCGGGCTCGGCGTTCCGGTGATCGTCTACCGCTTCCTCTTCGGCCTCGGATCGGTGACGAACCTGTCGCAGGCGAGTCCGTGGGGCCTGTGGATCTCCTTCGACGTGCTCTGCGGCGTGGCGCTGGCGGCCGGCGGCTATTCGATGGCGCTCGCCGTGTACGTGTTCGGCCTGGAGAAGTACCACCCGGTCGTCCGGCCCGCCGTCCTCACCGGGTTCCTCGGCTACTTCTTCGTCGTCATCGGGCTGCTGTGCGATCTCGGCCTGCCGTGGCACCTGCCGGTGCCGATGGTCTACTCGTTCGGCACGCTGTCGGTGATGTTCGAGGTCGCGTGGTGCGTCTGCCTGTATCTGTTCACGCTCGCCTTCGAGTTCACGCCGCCGCTGTTCGAGTGGCTGAACTGGCCGCGCGCGCGGGCGCTCGCGATCAAGGCGACGATTCCGCTGACCATCTTCGGCTTCATGCTGTCCACGATGCACCAGTCGTCGCTCGGCGCGCTGTTCCTCATCGCGAAGGACAAGGTGCACCCGCTCTGGTACTCGCCCTACGTCCCGCTGTTCTTCTTCGTCTCGAGCATCGCGGCGGGCCTCAGCATGGTGATCTTCGAGAGCGCGCTGTCGCACCGGATCTTCCACGACCGGCTCGATCCGTCGGCGCACGTGGATCTCGACGGCATCACGGTCGGGCTGGCGCGCGGCGCGTCGATCGTGCTGTTCGCCTATTTCTTCCTGAAGGTCCAGGGGTTCATCGCGAGCGAGCGCTGGGACCTCGTGAACACGCCGTACGGCTACTGGTGGCTGTTCGAGATGCTGGGATTCATCCTGGCGCCGTCGCTGCTCTACGCCTACGGAGCGCGGCACAAGCACGTCGGCCTGCTGCGCGCCGTCGCCGCATGGACGGTGATCGGGGTCGTCGTCAACCGCCTGAACGTGTCGCTCGTCGCCGTGAACTGGTCGCGGCCGACGGCGTACATCCCGACCGTCTACGAGGTGCTGGTGTCGGTGACCATCGTCACGATCGGCATCCAGGTGTTCCGCTGGATCGTGAACCGCATGCCGGTGCTGCGCGACGATCCCGCGTTTCCGGTCACGCACTGAGGAGGCGGCCATGTTCACTTTCGATCCGTACATGCTGAAAGCGGTCGAATACCTCACGTGCGCGGCGTCGGTCGCCCTGTTCGCGGCGTTCTGGAAGTTCGCGCAGGGCGACGCGACGCCGGCCGGTGCCCGTGCGCACGTGCGTGCAGGGGCGGCGGCGTGGACCGGACATCTCGTCGACTGGTTCCGCCTGCCCGACGGCTACGCGTTCCATCCAGGACACGCATGGGCGAAGCGCGAGCTGCCGTCGGTGGCGCTCGTCGGGATGGACGATTTCGCGCAGCAGCTGGTCGGGCCGCTGAGGGGAATCGATCTGCCGCGGCGCGGCGAGACGATCCGGGCAGGGCAGCATGCCATGCGCCTGCGTGCCGATTCGAAGACCGTCGACATGCTCGCGCCGATCTCGGGCACGGTGCTCGCGGTGAACGAACTGATCGAGGCCAAGCCGCAGCTCGCGAACGAGGATCCGTACGGCCGCGGGTGGCTGTACGCGGTGAAGCTGAATCCAGCCAGGGACGGGTTCGACGAGCTGATTGGCGGCGCGACCGCCCGCGCCTGGATGGAGCAGGTGACGCACGAGCTCGAGATGACCTTCACGCCCGAACTCGGGCACGTGCTGCAGGACGGCGGACACCCGGTGGATGGCTTCGCGCAGGCGATCGACCACGCGCGCTGGGATCGCGTCGCGAAGAAGTTCCTGCTCACCGCGGTCCTGCTCGGCGCGGCGCTGTGGGCGGGAAACGTCAGCGCCCAGTCGCTGCCGAAGCTGCCGAAGGAGATTCGTCTGGAGCGCAGCTCGGACAGCCCGGGGCAGGTGACGTTCGACCACGCGACGCACGTCGACAGCTCGAAGCCGAACTGCACCGTGTGCCACTCGCAGCAGTTCAACATCCTCAAGGCGAGCGCGCGCCGGCCGATCACGCACGAGAACTTCGATCACGGCCGGCAGTGCGGCGCCTGCCACGACGGCAGGAAGGCGTTCAAGATCGACGACGACTGCACGAACTGCCATCGCAGCTGATGGAGGCGGTTATGACCAACATCCTCGCCGTCGCCGGCGGCCTGCTGCTGCGGGTGCTGATCGGGATGGGCGCGATGCTCGCGCTGCTCGTTCCCGTCGCGCTCGTGGTGCTCGCGCGGCTGACCTGGGACCGCGTGCACCATCGGCACGCGTAGGCGCACGCCCCACGAACCATGACGCTGCTACGCGTAGCGCAGCAGCGTCATGAACCCCATGTCCATGTGGAACTGCTGGTGGCAGTGGAAGAGCGACGCGCCGGGCTGATCCGCCCGCACGTCGATCTCCACCTGCCGCCACGCCGGCACGACCACGACGTCCTTCATCAGCCCCGACATCGCCGTGCCCGCGACGCCGACCACTTCGAAGGTGTGCCGGTGCAGGTGAATCGGATGGTCGTTGGCGCTCTGGTTGTCAAGCGTCCAGCGATACCGCCGGCCCTCTCGCACGACGATGGGATCGATCCTGGGCCACGCCTGGCCGTTGATCGTCCAGTGGTGCCCATCGTCCTTCGCCTTGAACACGAGCGTCAGCCGTTCGTCCGGCGGCGCGGCCGCGTCGGTCGCGGCGAACACGGCGTAACTCCACGGAAACGGCCCGGGAGGCGACCAGCGCGGTTCGCCCGACCGTCCGGCGTACTCGACGACGATGCCCAGGCCGGACGTCCGTTGATCCGTGTCGGCCTCGCCGAGGATCCACACCCCCGGGTTGTTCATGTCGACGAGCGCATCGACCCGCTCGCCCGGCGCGACTTCGACGACGCGCACCGGCGTCGGCCGCGGCACGGCGTTGCCGTCGAGCGCGACGACGCGGAAGGTATGACCGGTGAACGCGATGCGATGCGCGAGCGTCGCGCTCGCGTTGACGATCCGCAGCAGCGCACGCTGGCCCGCGCGGACGCGGACCGGGTCCCCGAATCCGAGCATTCGTCCGTTGATCGATCCGGTGCGGAACTCCACGTCCAGCGGCCCGCTCCGGGTGAACCGCGGCTCCCACTCGTGGAGCAGCAGCGGCACCTCGAGATCGTACGCGCCGGCGTCGTTCGGATCCTCGACGATGAACATGCCGAACTGTCCGGAGTACGTGCCCCTGGCGAGGTCGCGCATCGGCATGTCGTGGCTGTGATACCAGCGCGTGCCGGCCGGAGTCGGCTCGAACGCGTACCGTTGCCGCCCGTGCGGCGGCACCGGCGGCGTGCCTTCATCGTACGCGCCGTCGACCTCGGGCGGAATGTGCAGCCCGTGCCAGTGCACGATGTCGCGTGCGGCCGTCTCGTTGACCACGTCGACCACGAGGCGTCGGCCGCGGCGCGCCCGGAGGAGCGGCCCCGGCACCTGGCCGTTGTAGGCGAGCGTGCGGACGCTGCGCTTGGGCCCGAGCTCGATGGTCGTTTCCGCGATGCGCAGCGTGATGTCGGCGGCGCCGTCCGTCTGCGCGGGCGCCGAACGGGAAGCGGCCGCGGCGCACGTCCATGCGCCCGCGGCCGCGAGGAACTGACGACGGTTCATCCGTCCGAAGGTTACTGCACCTGGATCGACTTCAGATAGTTCACGAGATTCGTGACGCGCAGCTGCACGACGGCCTTGTCGTTGCCGTTGATCGCGTCGAACACCGGACCCCACACCGGCATCTCGCGCGACCCGTGCGAGACCATCTCGTTGCTGCCGCGGATCGCGTACTCGATGTCCGTCGTCGAGAAGGCGCCGCCGTGACGCTTGGCGATCGTCGTCAGATCCGCCGGCGCCTTGGCCAGCGCTTTGGCCGCCGGTCCGTTGCCCTTCGCTTCCGGACCGTGGCACGACGCGCAGTACGCCTTGAACGTGTCGGCGCCCTGCACCGACGCGATCGGCTTGGCGGCCGTCCGTTCGATCTTCTTCGTCTGCGCCTGCGCCGGGCCTGCCGCGAACACCGCCGCCAGAACACCGATTGCCGCACACATCGAGAACCGTCTTCCGTTCATAACGCGCTCCTTTGCAACGCTGACCGCTCGTCTGTAATCCAGATCCGTGCCGTCCGGATTTGCGGGAGATTTCCGGCGCGCGCGTCGACGCCGTCATCGGGTGCCGGATTTCCGGCAGAGAAGCTGGCAGCCCTCTTGCCTCCTCGCTCCATACACGCCAATGCCTGTTGCGCATGTGGAGGGAAGGCGCATTCGGATTCAGGGCACCGTTCAGGGTGTCGGATTCCGGCCGTGGGTCTACCGAGCGGCCCATTCGGCGGGCGTGACCGGTCGTGTGCGCAACGATTCGGCAGGCGTCGTCATCGAGGCGTTCGGCGACGGCGACGCCCTGGAGCGCTTCGCCGAAGCGCTCAAATTTCCCCCACCGGCTGCGCGAATTCTCACATGCCAGTCGACGCCGATCGCGCCGGAACCGGCAGTCGCTTTCGAGATCGTTCAGAGCGCCGCGTCCGCCGAGCGTCGCGTGTCCATCCCGCCGGACCTCGCCACGTGCCGCGACTGCGTCCGCGAGATCTTCGATCCGTCGGACCGCCGCTATCGGTACCCGTTCACCAACTGCACGAACTGTGGTCCGCGCTTCACCATCGCGGTGGACATCCCCTACGACCGCGCGACGACGACGATGGCGCCGTTCGAGATGTGCCCGGCGTGCCGGCGCGAGTACGAGGATGTCGGCGACCGCCGGTTCCATGCGCAGCCCAACGCCTGTCCCGTGTGCGGACCGCGGCTGACGCTGCACGCCGCGGACGGCGTCGCCATGGACAGCGCCGACGCGATCGCCGCTGCGGCCGCGGCACTGCGGAACGGACGCATCGTCGCCGTGAAGGGGCTGGGCGGGTTCCACCTGGCCTGCGACGCGACCTCGGAAGCCGTCGTGCGTCGGCTGCGCGCGCGGAAGCATCGCGAGGAGAAGCCGCTCGCCGTCATGGTCCGCACCGTCGCGGATGCCGAGGCGATCGCGCTCGTCGGCGCGATCGAACGCGAGCTGCTGACGTCGGTCGAACGACCGATCGTGTTGCTCGACAAGAACAGCGCCACGGCGCTCGCGCCGTCCGTCGCGCCGCGCAACCGCCAGGTCGGCGTGATGCTCGCGTACTCACCGCTCCACCATCTGCTGCTCGCGGATGCCGGCGTGCCGCTGGTGATGACGTCGGCGAACCTGAGCGACGACCCGATTGCGTACCGGAACGACGAAGCGCTGCGCCGGCTGGCCGGGATCGCCGATCTCTTCCTGCTGCACGATCGCGCGATCGAAACGCGGTGCGATGATTCGGTGGCGGCCGTCGTGGCCGGCGCGGGCAGCCTCGTGCGTCGCTCGCGCGGGCACGTGCCGCGCGCCACAGCGCTTGCGCGCGGCGTGTCGCGTCCCGTCCTCGCCTGCGGCGCGCTGCTCAAGAACACGTTCTGCATCGCCTCCGGCGAGCAGGCGTGGCTCGGGCCGCACATCGGCGACCTCGACAGCGTCGACAGCTTCGATTCGTACGGCGAGGCGATCGCGCGCATGGAGCGGTTCCTTCAGGTCCGGCCGCAGGTGATCGCGTACGACATGCATCCCGAATACCTGTCG
>Ga0070741_10006808_pt1 | contig 24236 bp, 31 predicted proteins | sample Coa_R1_4_FD_66440 | JGI IMG/M metagenome (GOLD analysis project Ga0070741, IMG submission 66440) | Surface soil microbial communities from Centralia Pennsylvania, which are recovering from an underground coalmine fire - Coalmine... | ecosystem: Environmental > Terrestrial > Soil > Unclassified ...
ATCTTTACCTTTGTGACCGATGGCATTGAATCAGCGCTTGCAAAAGCAAAAGAAGCAGCAGGAAATCGGGATGTAAAGATTATGGGAGGCGCCAACACAGTAAACCAATATTTGGCCGCCGGGCTCATTGATGAACTGTGGCTCCATATCGTTCCCGTGACTATTGGCCGGGGTACCCGATTGTTTGAAGGAGTGCCTAACCTTAACCTGGAACCGGTCGAAGTGAGTGGAACCAGTGTGGTGACCCATATTAGATATAAGGTTTTAAAGTAGGAGATTGAAAAAGAAGTACTATTAATTATTAGGAAAAATATATGAAAAAAATTACACCCAATTTATGGTTTAATGGCAATGCACAAGAGGCAGTTGATTTTTATACTTCAATTTTTCCAGAAAGCAAGATAATCTCTACCGTTAACTATCCTAAAAGCGCCGAAGAAGGGTTAGCTGATTTTCAACTTACTATGGCCGGAAAAGTGTTGAGTATAGATTTTGAGCTAGAAGGCAATCGTTTCGTGGCAATTAACGCGGGTCCCGAGTTTAAGTTTAACGAGTCCGTATCCTTTTCAATTCCTTGTGCAGATCAAAAAGAGATTGATTACTACTATGACAAACTCTCAGCGGTACCAGAATCTGAGATATGTGGTTGGCTCAAAGATAAATATGGACTGAGTTGGCAAGTGGTACCGGAAAATATGGAAGAATTAATGAAGCGTCCAAATGCTTTTGCCAAACTGATGAAGATGAAAAAGATTGTAATCACGGATTTTTAAGTCGCAACCTGTGCAAAATAAGTCTTAATTTTACTAATCATGCATAAAAACATTACGATTATAGCTGTTGTCATTGGGGTTGTTGTCCTTGCCCTAGTTGGATACGCTTTTTGGCTTGGAACGCATTCTGCTACTCAAACTCCCACTCAAACTCAAAGCTCAATTGAGTACTCAAACAGTCAGTATGGTTTTAAAGTTACCCTTCCGCAGGACTGGAAGGGATACTCAACCATTACTGGAACCTGGAGCGGGAATACGGTTGCCTCAAACGGCGAGGTACAAACAAATGCCGTCCAAGGGCCAATGATTTCTCTGAGAAATCCTTTGTGGACTCAAGCAAAACCATACCAGGATATTCCCGTTATGATTTTTACGGTCCAACAATGGAATGATTTGCAGCAAGATAAGTTTCATATTGGGGCCGCTCCCATTAACCCATCCGAGCTTGGGAGAAATAGCGTCTATGTGTTTGCGTTACCCGCTCGGTATAACTTTGCGTTTCCGGCAGGATACCAAGAGGTTGATCAAATTATTCAAGGCAAGCCATTGCAAACATTTGAACCGTCTTCTGCTTCAAACACTCCGAGCACCGCTGCCGGACAACATTGTGGAGGAAATATTGCCAATCCCGCTCAGTGCCCAGCAGGTTACCATTGCGCTCCTGATCCCAAATCTCATCTGCTGTTCGGAGATGTTGGCGGAATTTGCGTAGCAAATTAGTCTGCCGTAAGTGTTAACTCATGAAGTTTTTTGCCGAAAAACAATGGCACGAGTGGTTTGAGTTGGGAATTTTCCTCAAGGGTATTTACGGTGTAATGGAAGCAGTCACCGGATTGTCTCTTTTTGTCATTAGTAAGGCAATTCTTCTTGACCTATTCTTTTTTCTTGCAAAAGGGGAGCTACTGGAAGACCCAAATGATTCATTTTTGAACGCCACGTATGGATTTCTGCAGCACCTTTCTTTTGATGCAAAGGCATTCGTCGCAACATACATCCTTGTCCACGGGCTTATTAAAATTTTCCTTGCGATCATGCTTTACCGAGAGAAACTATGGGCGTATGTAGCTGCTATCGGGTTTGAGGTTTTATTCATTGGTTATCAAGTATACCGCTTTGCCGGAAATCTCTCTTGGATATTAGCCGTTTTCATAGTACTGGACGTGCTATTCTTAATCATCATCTGGCATGAGTATCGATACAAGGCCAATATGCCGAATACAGATGAAATAACCGCTAAGCCAAATCTGTAATAATACTATGGGTGACCAATCGGAGCAAAAAGATGAAGAACTTGCCTCCCAAATTCAGTCCGGAAGGATTGAATTTTTTAGCATGCTGATGGGAAGATATGAAACAAAAATCCTCCGATACGCCTCGAAGTTTCTTTACAATCCCGAAGATGCCAAAGACGCCGTTCAGGATATTTTCACCAAAGCCTACATGAATATCAAAAGCTTTGATGTCCGACGCAAATTTTCTCCCTGGCTGTATCGGCTGGCTCACAATGAGCTCATTAATTTATTAGATAAGCGGCGTATCAGAACTTTTGTTCCGTTGCCTGACTTAGATATTTTTCTGCCAAATTTTTCCAGAAATAATGTTGCCGAGCACATCGATAGGCAGGAATACCAGAAAATCGTTGATACCTGTTTGGATAAGCTAGAATCAAAATACAAGGAACCAGTCATTCTTTTTTATCTTGAAGAATTAAGCTACAAAGAAATTGCCCAAATTATGCAGATACCAGTTTCTACCGTTGGAATCAGAATCAATCGCGCCAAGAAACTGATGAAAATCATTTTTGAAAAATCTCGATCCTTTGATCGAGGATCCTCGTATCCGCGATAGCATTGCTATCGGGATAAGACAAGGATACAACCATGGAATATAATAACCAGCAAAATTCAATTACCCAGAAGGTTGCCCAGGAAATTCAAAAGGGCAACGTGAAAATGAAGCCCAGATCATACTTTGTATTCAGGGGTGTTTTGCTGGTAGTAGGACTGTTGGTAATTTTACTGTTCATTGCATATCTTATCAGCTTTATCATGTTTTCCCTCAAGATAAGCGGATTAGTATTTCTACCCCGATTCGGCTTTTCGGGCATCGGCGTTTTGATCGGGTCGCTCCCATGGCTATTGATTGGGTTGGCGGCATTCTTGGTAATTATCTTGGAAATATTTGCTGAGCGATTTGAATTTATCCATCAAAGGCCGCTGGTATATTCTCTGTTTGCTATTATTGCTATGGTATTGATCGGCGGTTTTCTGATAGGCAATACTCCGTTGCATAACTTCCTATTGTACCGTGAGCAAGAAGGACACTTTCCGATTCTTGGACAACTCTACAAGAACTTCGATTCTCCGGATGTTCATAATGGTATTGTGACTCAAACCGCTGCCAACGGCTTTACGATTCAGACACCGGACACCCAAACATTCAATGTTGTTTTAACCTCTTTGACGCAGAAAGATGACATTGGAATTGGTGATACTATCATTGTTGTCGGCCCCGTTACCGGCAATGCCATTCGAGCCGATGAAATAAAAGAGGTTGAGGAGGATCACAATTTGTTTTTCTTCCATCGCCATCTCCATCAAAATATCTTGCAAGAGAACGATGGAACTGAGGGCAGTGAAAAGTGAAACAAAATACTTTCCTTTCTGTAGTAACAGGTAGAGGGTTGGTGGAGGAATGGAAAATCCTCAATAGCCAACTTTCTTAAATATTCGTGTTATGAGGATGAATATTTAATGGAAAAGGTCGGTATATTATATATGTAAAAAAATCAAATGAATAATAAAATTACATACATCGCAGTTGGAGCAGCTCTCTTGCTTGGAAGTATAGGTTCAATCGCTATCCAGGCATACGCTCAAAATAGTACTACACCTACCAACACGACCTCTGTCGTGCAAAATTCTACATCAACCCAAAATCAAACATCGTTAAATGATCCAAAGGATCTTCAGGGTCCAGACACTGATAACGTCCAAGACGGAAACCAAGGACACAGGCCATTAGGAGGCGACGGAATCGTTTCCAGTATTAATGGTTCAACCATTGTGATGGGCGAGGAATCAGATGAGGGTAGTGCATCGTATACCGTAGATGCCAGCAATGCCACTATTACTAACCATGGAGTTGCAGCCCAAATTTCCGATATTAAAGCCGGTGATAAGATCTTTGTTGAAGGCGCAGTCACGGGAGATACCGTAAAGGCCACTTCAATCTCTCTTGGTCACCCAAATTTCAGAGGACATGAAGATGGTACTAACGACGGCGAGACGAACGATGACGGAGGATCTCCATCTACTTCATCAAATTAACGTCGAGGAGAAGATAACCACGAGTCAGCTCGTGGTTTTTCTCCGTTTTAAATACATGTTACAATTACCATATGAATGGATCACAAAAGGTGCAATCAAAAACCAGTGAATTAGGTTCACAAATTCTCAATAAGGTACCGGAGGTTACTATCTTTTTTTGGATTATCAAAGTGCTCTGCACGACGGTTGGCGAAACCGCCGCCGATTTTTTAAATAGTAGTCTTAACTTTGGTTTGACCGGAACATCGATTGTTATGGGAGTATTGCTTGCCATTGTTTTATTTTTTCAATTTAAAGCAAACAAATACATCCCCGGACTGTACTGGCTGGCGGTTGTATTGCTAAGTATTGTCGGTACCCTTATCACTGATAATTTAACTGACAATTTGGGAGTTCCTCTTGCAACTACCACTGTCATTTTTGGCATTGCGCTTGTCGTGGTATTTTTGGTTTGGTGGCTGATTGAAAAAACGCTTTCTGTGCATTCTATTGTCACTCTGCGCCGGGAAGCCTTTTACTGGCTGGCGATTCTTTTTACCTTCGCTTTGGGAACTGCATCAGGTGACTTGGTATCAGAAAAGTTTAATTTGGGATACTTAACGGCGCTTCTTATTTTCGTTGGCGTTATTGCCGTCATTACTATCTGCCACTATATTGCCAAACATATGCTGCATAAAGAGCATCGGCTCCAATCCAACAATGCAGTGCTTGCTTTTTGGTTGGCATACATTATGACTCGTCCTTTAGGAGCTTCCATTGGAGATTTTCTCTCACAGGCAAAAGTGGATGGGGGACTGGGCCTAGGAACCACAACCACCAGTATTTTGTTCCTCCTTGCCATTCTCGGCGTTGTGATTTATCTTTCGCTTACCAAAAAAGATGTTATTTCAAAAACAGTATTATAAAAATCCTAAAAGAGCACAAGTTATTAAACTAATGCAATTCTCGTAAATTGAATGTTTCAACAACACATCTTTACTGGTACAATGCATCCCTTGCCTGCGGATCTGAAAAAAGCTCTTCTAGCCGACAAGAAAGCATTGGCGGCTTGGAAAGACATCACGCCATTAGCTCGCAATGAATGGATTTGCTGGACGATTTCGGTTAAACAAGAAAAAACCCGGAAGGATCATGTGCGCCGAGTGATCTCAGAATTAAAAGAAGGAATGCGCCGTCCGTGTTGTTGGGTTGGCTGCACTCATCGCACAGACAAAAAGCTAAGTCCTTCGCAAAAATTCGTACTGGCCAAGAAATATAACTCTGGCGCAGCGCGCTAATAAAGGTATGTCTACTAAAAAACCTTCAGCAGAGCAGCATATGGTGTACCATACAGACGGCAGTATTTGGGCAAAAGGAAAATTGCTCAATGGAAAGCCTGATGGGTATTGGGAATGGTTTCGAAAAGACGGGACTAAGATGCGTTCTGGGTATTTTAATAATGGTAAGCAAACGGGCAAGTGGACTACCTACGATAAAAAAGGAAATATTGTTAAGGTTACCCAAATAACTGCGGCCAAGAAAAGGTAGTGTTGTTTAATATCAGCTAGTCAAAAAATAAAAATATGCGATATGTAGCGCTTCTGCGCGGAATCGGGCCTGGCAATCCAAATATGCACGGGTCAAAGCTGTGCAGCGTGTTTGAAAAGCTGGGATTTACCAATGTAACTAGCGTCATCTCAAGTGGGAACGTGATTTTTGATTCGCCGTCTAACAATGTTGCTGATCTGGAATTAAAAATAGAAAAAGCGCTACCAAAATATCTTGGGTTTAATAGTACAACTATTATACGGAGTCATAATGAACTAAAAGCACTGGTCAAGAAAAACCCTTTTAAAAACCAAGAGCACAGCTCCAAGACTTATTTAATTGTTACTTTTTTAAAAGATAAGAAACTGGTTTCCGGTGGGGTTGTTTGTACTGCTATTACCACGGGCCAACCGCGCACTCCAAAAGTAATGGCTGACTTGGAAAAGAAATATGCCAAAGCGGTCACCACGCGCACCTGGCTCACGGTACTGCGTATTCTCAAGAAAATGGATAGTGTTGGATAGCAGTTCGCATGTTTGGCTTGGGTATTCGTAAAAATAGTTTCCGAAATTCTCCTTATTTTGTGTTTAATTTGCTATAATTTACCTAGATCAAGAACCGTAACGTAGCTGCAGAGCTATGCTTAACCATTTTAAAAGTCCAGCGCAGGGGCGTATCATTAAAAAATATATTTATCTATGCAAAGCAAACTTAATCCATATATTAGTTTTAACGGTAATGCTAAAGAGGCAGTTGAATTTTATCAGCACGTTTTTGGAGGCAAGCTCATTATGAGCACCTTTAAAGAAAGCGGTTCGCCCGTAGCTCCGGCAGATGCCGATAAAATCATACACGCGATGCTCACAGCTGATAATGGCATGATACTCATGGCTTCTGATACTCCCTCGGGTATGCGTTACGAGCCGGGAAGTGCTATTTCAATTTCACTCAGCGGGGGCAATGAGCAGGAGTTACAAGGATACTGGGATAAGCTTTCTGAAAATGCAAAAATTAGCATGCCGTTAGGCAAAGCTCCCTGGGGAGATACCTTTGGCATGCTTACCGATAAGTTTGGAATTGGCTGGATGGTAAATATTGCTGCACCGAAATTGTAGGCGTTGGTTGCAGGTTAGTAAAACAGTATGAGCAATCACGATAGCAGTTCTAATCATAACAAGCTTTCTCCTGCGAGGCTGGAAGCTTTTTCTGATGCGGTGATGGCCATTATTATCACCATCACTGTGTTGGCCATAAAAATTCCCGGCGGAGCAGGATTTGATTCTCTTGCAGTGTTCTTGCCAACCTTTTTGGTGTATGCGGTAAGTTTTCAGACAATCGGAACCTACTGGAACAACCATCACCATCTGCTCCGAGTCGCCAAGCACGTTTCAACGGGGATTATGTGGGCCAATTTATACCTGCTATTCTGGCTTTCTCTTATTCCTGTTGCTACAACCTGGCTGGGCGAACACTGGCAAAATCAGTGGCCAACGGCTTTATATGCTTTTGTTTTGCTAATGTCGGGGTTGGCGTATACTCTTTTAGAATTACAGGTAGTAGGGCATACTGAAAAGAGAGAAGATCTCTTGCAAGAGCTTCGCAAGAAACCCAAAGGGATTATTTCGGTGGTTACCTATGTGGTAGCGTTAGTGAGCGCGTTCTTTTACCCCCCGATTTCTGATATACTCATTGTGGGAGTTGCGGTGCTGTGGTTTATTCCTGACAAACGAATAGAAAAATATATTTAATTACGAATAAAAAAATGGCATACGATACGTTAGCAACAAAAGAAGTTATTGATGAGACGATTAAAAATTTAGCGGGCAATAATGTTGAAGGAATTTTTGTAGAAACTTCAAAAGAAGCGTTAGAAAAAATCAAAGAGCTGATTCCTGCTGGCGCATCGGTCATGAACGGATCTTCGGTAACCCTTGAACAAATTGGCTTTGTTGATTACTTAAAAGGAGAAACTCATGCTTGGAATAACTTGCACAAAGGCATTATCGATGAAAAAGATACGGAAAAGCAAATGGTGCTCCGCAAGCATGCGGTGTTGTCTGATTATTATTTGGGAAGCGTTCATGCGCTCAGTCAAACCGGTGAGTTTATTGTTGCTTCAAATAGCGGCAGTCAACTGCCGCATATAGTTTACACTTCGCCCAACCTCATTTTTGTGGTTGGTGCTCAAAAATTAGTGCCTAACTTGGAAGAGGGAATGAAGCGATTAACCGAGCATGTCATACCAAAAGAAGATGTCCGTATGATGGAGAAATTTAACATCCACACCTATCCCTCAAAAATTCTTATTTTTAAGCGAGAAGCTGCGTTTTTGCAAAGAAAAGTGAGAATGATCATTGTCAATGAGAAGCTGGGGTTTTAGACAACTAGTTTTAACGCAAAAGACAGCTCTATACAGGTATCATCGAAAATATGCGAAAAGTAATTACTACCACGTTTGTTACATTAGACGGCGTCATGCAGGCACCCGGAGGTTCAAACGAAGATCGCAGTGGCGGCTTTGCTTACGGAGGCTGGCAATTATCGTTTCCCTCAGACCAGATGCTGAATGCTAGGTTAAGCGAAATCATGAAAGCTCCCTTTGAGCTTCTGTTGGGAAAAATCACCTACGACATTTTTGCTTCGTACTGGCCTACTGCAACAAAGGACAACGAGGTGGCGATTCCGTTTAATAAAACAAAAAAGTACGTCGTATCGCACGAATCATTTGAACCTTCATGGCAAAACTCAACGTGTATTACCGGCGACGTTGTGGCTCAAATTAAGAAGTTGAAAGAAGAAGACGCGCCGGATTTATGGATTTGGGGCAGTGGAAATCTCATTCAGACCTTGCTCAAATATCAGTTGATTGATCGGATGGATCTTTGGATATATCCCATCACCCTTGGTACGGGTAAAAAACTTTTTGCAGAGGGAACGCCAGCAGAAAATTTCAAGCTGGTTAATTCTGCCATTTCAACGACAGGCGTGATTATTGCTACCTACGAACCCACTGGACCGCTAAGAAAGGATCAGCTTGAAGATAAGCTGTAAGTTTAAAACAGGTGAGATGAGTTGCGGTTAGTAGAAAAATGTAAATACATTTTTGATATGTTTTATACGTATGTTCTCGAGTGTGCAGACAAATCGCTGTACGTAGGGTGCGCCAATAATGTAGAGAAACGGTTGCAACAGCACAATCATACAAAAGCCGGCGCCCATTACACAAAAATTAGAAGGCCGGTTATCCTAAAGTATTCGGAATCGTACGATACCATTGGGCAAGCTCGGAAACGGGAAGCTGAAATTAAACGTTGGAGTCGAGAAGAAAAACTTAATCTTATTAATCGAACTAACTGAAAAGCAAAGTGCTTTCGGAAGATATCTATTTTCTTTAGTTTGTATTACTATTTCTATAGAAATCCGCGGGTCCAAGACCCGTGGTACTCATCCGCCTTCGAAATTTTAGGATTCTAGGTAGAGTAGTTACTACCGTTAGTAAGTAATTTTTTAAGACAAAATGAGGCACTGATTCAGCGCCTCATTTTGTCTTAAACTCTAAAATCGATTTTGAAATTGCCAAAAGTACTATTAGTTTTTGAAGAGGTCGGCGGTGGCTAACACTTTGTAGGGGTAAGCGGCCGAGTCGTCGTGAAGCCTGTTGGTAAAGTTTCTGACAGCCACGCTTGAAAGGATGTCGTACACGGTAGTGTGGTAGTAGTCCAAGTAATTTTTCATCTGGTCAATGTTGCTAAGTCCCGCTAGCGAAACATGAGTCTGTTCTTTAAAATACAACTGCACAGCTTTGGCAACGTTTCCTTCGCCTGCATGATATGCCCAGGTAGCCAAGCCCCAATCGCCAAAGCGTTGGTAGTTGGATCTGAGGTATCGCATGCCCGCATCAATATTCATTTCTGGGTTGCGGCGCTGGTCTACCGTGGCGTTTACGGTAAGGCCTAAGTTTCGAGCCGTAGATGGCATGAGTTGAAAAACTCCCAATGCGCCCGCCTTTGATTGCGCGGTTTCTGAGCCACCGTTTTCTAGCAATCCAACACCAATTGCCACGTCGGCTGGAACACTGTACTGTTGCGCTTTTTGACGAATAATGTCTTCGTTTTTCTTGATTACCTGGAGGGAGGCAGAATACGTTGGGCGAGTGGTAATAAAGTTTTCCTTTGATTTTACAATAGCAGTTGCCAGGCTTTCGGGAGTTTTTTGTCCAAAAAAGTCAGCAATTAATGGCGAGGTGTTTTCCTGGGTTTGATCTTGGTTTTGAGTTTGTGCCTGGGTTGCCACCGACGCCTGAGTAAAAGATTGTATCTGTGGCGCCGTCTCTGTAGTTGCTTTTACGGTTGGCAACTGGCTATTAGATATAGTGGCTTTGGGCTGGGGAAAAGGAATTTGGAATATTAAGGCTACGAATAATACTGCAATGCCGTATCGTTTAAACTTTTGCGCTTTGGCGATGATGCTTTGAACAATTTGCATTTTTAAAATAGCTTTTTAATTAATATTACAATTCCATTAATTTCTTGATGTACCAACCAGTCTGTTCTATTTTCGCCTTCGTGTCAACCTGAACAGTAAAATGATAACTCGTCAATAGCTAAAGATTTTTCCTTGCTAAAAATTAGACATCGTGATATATTAGCATGGGTGAAGGAATCTTTTTCCTGGAATGTAAAACACTTTCCCCTCATTTGCCTCCTTCACCCTTCTTTCAGTGAACATGATGCAGATTGTGTCTACTGAAAGAGGACTTTTCATGAGTTTGACTAATCTTTAAGCTTGGTGTCCTCTTATGGCGAAGAGAGCTTTTACAACAACTGAATGCCTCTGACGTGGCATGTCTCTCTTCGCCCCTTTCTCAATGGCCGTGACTGATCGTGGCTATTGAGAGAGGACTTTTTAAACGTCTGGGTCTCTTTTGTAGGCACTGTTCTCTCATGGCGAAGGGAGCTTTATCGTGGACTGCGACTTTCCTAATCCATGCTCCCTTCGCCTCATCCTTTTGTTGCTGTGTCAGCAATAAAAGGATGAGTCCATATCGATACGGTATCGATATATCATCAAGTGCTGTACATTCCACAGCCTAGGCAGATTGCCTCAAGGCTCAGGAGGTCTTTATGCACGTTGCAGCAACGTACGTTCCGTTGATTCGAGGAGTCGAGATAGCTTCGTGGGACGGCAGTTCTAAAAAGAAGAAACGTTTTGAAGTGGGTAATGCCCTTGAACTTCTGGCGGGGCTAAATTCCGATGATTACCTCTGGCTGATGATGGGGTCTACCAATGCCTCGGTTGCGTTGGGAGCTTTCCGCAAGGGAGTAGTTGTTCGCCAGCTTTCCACCGAGCGGTTAGTTTCGCTCGTCGGTAAGCTGGAACTGACAAAGGATCCAGCTAATCCTACCGGGCGCAGAAACATTTCGCTTGATCAGGTACTTACAGCCACTGACAAGCCCGACCTGTTTTACTCTATGGGGACAAAACAGGCGGATGCCTTGGAAATCTCCTCAGCCTGGCAGCTGGTAGTAGACGCTATGGAGCAGAGAAAGGCCACGGCCAATTTCCTCCGAGCGCGGTACTACCAAGAAGCCATTGGTTCTCGCACGATCCAGGGGCAAGCCTTGCCCCAAGATCCCAAGGAAGCCATGCGAGTATTGGAAGAGAAGATCAACGACCTGCTCGGCACTAAGGACAGTAAGGGAAAAAAGAAGTTACCCAGTCATCAGCAGATGGCCTTTCTGTATCAGCAGGAGTGTCAGGAGCGTTCCGCCCTGGAACGGCTCTGTCACAAGAACCCCTTCTACCTTCACCTTTTCGGTGACGTGGAAGGTGTCGGTCCGTCGATTGGAGCACGCTTTGTGGCTGCTCTCGAACGTATCGAGCGATTTGCGCGTCCAGCAGACGTGTCCAATTACGCTGGGATGCTTCCTAGAGGCCCAGAGCACAAGTTGCCCTCGCGATTTACATCCAGGGGGCAAACCTTGTCACGGAGTCCCAAACTCAATGCGGCGTGCTTTCTTCTCCAAGACTACATGTTCCAATGGGGGAGAGGTCGCACCGAGTTGGGCAACATGATTGAGGCCCAGATCCAGCGCGAATGTCCTTGTACGCAGGAACAACGGGACGCGGCCAAAGAGCTTTGCAAGATCTATCGGCAAGCAGTAAAGGAATCGCTTGAACCTCCGTGTTCAAAAGAGGAGTACGAACAAGCGAAAGGCCTGCCTGGTAGGTATTCGAGCGCCGTCAAGCGTTCACGGATCCAGATGACCAGGTACTTTCTGGAGAAGATTCTTTACCCCAGGTGGAGAGACTACATGGGGCTAGCTGCAGCGTAACAACAACTTGGTGAAGGGAGCTTTTCATAACGTTCAGGTTTAGACCTCCATGCTCCCTTCACCCTTCTTTCAGTGAACATGATGCAGATTGTGTCTACTGAAAGAGGACTTTTAGCAGTAATGACTTAGATCTTTTTGGTGTGGTGTCCTCTTTTGGCGAAGGGAGCTCTGGTGTCGAGTGTTTACTTTCAATCCTTCTGTCTCCCTTCGCCCCTTTCTCAATGATCGTGATCATGCTCATGATTATTGAGAGAGGACGTTGTCCGAAAAGTGAAGCTCAGCTTCTTTTATCTGGCCTGTTTCTCTCTCATGGCGAAGGGAACTTTTTCTACAAGTGTTGCTCTTGTTTCATCTGTTCTCTTCGCCCCTCTCTCAATGATTGTGTATCATCATGATTATTGAGAGAGGACTTTTGCCATGGCTGGAATTCTCTTTTCTTGAAAATGTTCTCTCTTGGCGAAGGGAGCTTTACGTTGAGTTGCAACTTTTCGCTTCGATGCTTTCCCTTCGCCTTTTTTATTCTATGCGATATAATACATGTGCTTTTGGAGTAGGAAGATTTCTGATATGATTAAAAAGTATTTGCGCACATTTTAAATAGCGCAACAGTATATTAATAAGAGCGGACAAAGGTACCCCGCGGAAAGTGAGGTTATGGTACGACTATCTATCAACCTCATTTCCGAGGTGGATTATTTGTTCGTTCATCAATTCACATGAGCAATCGACCAATACATTTTGAGGTACAAGCTGACGACGGAGAACGGGCAAAAAAGTTTTATGAAGCCGCATTGGGTTGGAAAGTGGAAAAGTCAACGATGCCAGGAGTTGGAATGGATTACTGGATGATTGAGACGGGTGAGGGGCCTGGAATCAACGGGGGATTGTACAAGAGAAGCGATAACCCAATGCGCCAGCTTCACAGTTTTGACTGCACGATTATGGTTGATGACATTGACAAGGTTATTGCAGCAATTAAAGCTAACGGCGGAACGATTGAGCCGTGGGAAGGAAAAGAAAAATGGGAAATGAAAGGGTTGGGTTGGTTTTCACGGGCAATAGATACGGAGGGGAATTATTTTGGCTTGTTGCAAGCTACCGAATGGAAGCCAAAGTAAACTGGTTAACAAAACAGCGCGCCCGGGGCGCGCTGTTTTGTTTGCCGCAGCTCTGGTATAATCACGTAAACACCCATGATTGCAAAATCATTTGCCAACTATGTGGCTGGATGGAAAGAGGGGAATGAGCAGAAAATTCTTGCTTCGCTAACAAACGGGTGTATTGTCATTGAATCGCATGGACCGGTGTATCGCGGCAAAGCGGCAGTTGCCGAATGGATTGAACATTGGTTTTTGGGCAAGGGAAAAGTAAAGCAGTGGGATATTACTCATTATTATCAGGCCAACAATCAAACGGCTGCTTGTGAATGGATTTTTGAATATTCTTACCAAGGCAAATCCAATGTTATTGAAGGAATGAGCAGTATTAAGTTTTCCGGAGGAAAAATTAAGTATATCCGCGAATATCGAACATCTAAACCGCTGTTTGAATGGCAAGTGCCTCGCAAAAAACGATAACCGCTGTATCGTTTTATTCGGCGGCATGCGCATTGCTGGCTGCCTTCGCAAATAATTAATAGCAGATTCATTTACTTTACAATACACTTAACTATATTTTTATGAAAACAAGTACGCTTATCCTCATTGTTTTGCTGATTATTGTGGTTGTCGTTATTGCAACCATCGGATTGTTTCTTTTGCTCATCCAGTCGCCAGTTTCTTATGTAAACACGACAGTTCAAAATAACCATACGGCCACAACCAATATTCCTGCCAGCAATAACACCGTTAGTAATACTCCAGCGGGAACTCCCACCAACTTTGACCAGACTGTTTCCGACGGAACGATTATTATTGGATATGCTTCATCTAGTTTTGGACTAGCGGTAACCAAACAGCAGATCCTGGTGCATTCATATATTCCTCCGTGTGACGATACGTTCAACTACTGCTTGTACTACATTGGAACCGCGTACCGGGGAACGAATTTTGAAAGTGCAGGCATTCGGGTTGCAAAGCGTAAAGATTTAACTACCCAGCAAAGCTGTCTTACTGCAGCACCAGCCGGATTTGATGCCTCAACCAAACCCAATCATACTACAACTGCCCAAACATATGCAGCGAGCGTGTTTTCGAATGTAGGCGGAGGAGCGGCCGGACACATTGCTGTAGGATCTTTGTATCGATTGTTTATTTCTGCAAGCAGTTCCTGTTACGAATTGGAAACTCGCATTGGCCAATCGCAGTTTGCAAATTTTCCCGCCGGTTCCATTAAAGAGTTTACTGCTGCTGACAGCGCGACAGTGCAATCACAACTTTCCGATATTCTCATGAATGTCCGCCTAGTTTCAGGAGAAACAAACCTCTTTGCTCAATTGCAGTAACTTTGACCTATTTTACAGCCGGGAGCTTACAGCTCCCGGCTGTTTGGTTGACTCGAGAATATTTTTTGTTTATTCTAATGGCAGCGTGTTTTGTTTTTAACTCGCCCAGTTCTTTGTCATTCTTGCGGAGGCACTATGTCGAATTTTTTTGGCAATGACGCAATCAACCAATTCTTGCATCCTGCTAACCATGATGTGCAACTCGTCGAGCTTCCTGCAGTCCTTAACCGCCTAGAAAAGGACGTACGCATCTTTGGTGTCCTCATGTCCAAAAACCCTTTGGGTACTAATAAATGGTACCCGGCGTTCCACATGCTCGAATGGGCAAAAGCTTCCGGACTTCTCGAGGGCAAAGATACTCTTGTGGAGGCTACTTCGAGCAGGATGGGAGAGGCGCTGCTGCGCTTGGCACCTTACTTTGGCATCAAAGAAGTACGAGCCGTGATGCCTCGCGATGTTGCGTTGTTGCGACTTGATTCTCTCCGGGTTGCCGGAGCAGATTTGGTGCTTTGCAAAAGCAAGTCACTTGAATATGCCCGAAAGTTGGGAAATAAACCTGGAGCAATCAACCTTAACCAGTACGCTGCCGACGCCAATCCTGAGGGATTTTTCAAGTATTTTGGTCCAACGGTTTTCAAGGCATGTCCAAAGATCACGCTTTTCTGTGCCCCTTGCGGAACCATGGGAACCATTCTGGGGACAACCCGATATTTGAGAACGCATTACCCGAAACTCGCCAGTTTGGGGGTTAGGGTAAAGTCCGGAGGTGCCGTTCCTGGTGGAAGAACCGAAGAACGACTCCAAGAAGTTGCCCACTACGTTAACCACAGAAAGGAGGTTTCGGAGTTCGTTGATATCGACACGGTTTTGGCGTATCGCACCAGTCTGCGGTTATGTAATCTTGGATTGGATGCTGGACCAAGTTCAGGCCTTGCCCTAGCCGGACTTCTTTATTTTCTCGAAATCTGCGTCCAGTCTAACACTCTTGATGCCTTCCGAGATAATGTTTCGGGCCTGGTGCACGCGGTATGTGTTTTTCCAGATGGCTCTAGTGGGTATTCGGAAAAATACAGCACGCACCTGGATTCCGCTGATTTCTAGGAAAACTAAAACGCCCTCGCGCATGCGCGAGGGCGTTCTTTCTTTTTTTACACTATACTTTTCTCACAATACACAGGGGCGTTTGTTCGGTTCCTTGTCCTAATGGATTATCTTTAAAAACAGCTCTGGCCCAGGTTTCATCAATGCCTTCTGATTTTCCGAGCGTTTCAACTCCTAAATCATTTGCATCGATAATAACAACGCCATATCCAAATTCTTTTTTCAGATCTCTGGCCAACTCTTTGGTGTGGAGCGGAGTTAATGTAACGTATTCGTTAAACGGAGGCATGGCGTGGGGGATTGGGCCGTCAATGGCTTTTGCCCGCTGACCAATGACTCGATAAAACATGCCCCGAACGCCAAAAGATTTGGTTACCACTGACAAAAACGAAGCAAATAAAAATCGGGGAAGGCCGGCTTCTTGAATGACCATTTGCATAGTCCAGGGGGTGGCAATGCCGAGTCCGCCTGGATTTTTAAAGGTATATTTTACGGCCATATTTGCCAGCCAGGATGGCTTGATATTTTTAATGGAAATTGATCGGTTTTGAGTAATGGCAACCATTTTTTCGCTAATGAAGATCACGTCGCCGCTTTGCAAATACGGTTGTACATATTTTTTGATAAGCTCGATAACATTTTCGCCTGGCTCTACTTTATGCGTTTTAATAGGATAGCGATTGTAGGTGATGTCTTGTATAACAATCGCAATTTTTTTGTGTAAATTTGGCTGAATGTCTTGAATAGTTTTTAGCGTTTGCTGTTGTAATGTTTCCATAAATTTTTAATTACTGAATATGCATGGCTGATGAACCCGCTCCATAACTTCCATGAGCTATATGAAACCAGGCATAATGGAGCTCGGGATTTTTATGGCCGTCGAGGAGCCATAACATAGGAAGCTGTTCATTGTCTTTTGGATATAAAGTTCCTGGAGTAGTAAGGTAGTGATCTTGTAACAGTTGTGGCCGGTAGGTGAGCAATGCAATACTTTCGTCGAGGGTGAGGGGAGAACGGTGCTCTTTTTGAAATCGCTTTAGTGCGTCTTTGGGAGATTTGGCAACCATGGCATGCCCGTCTTCCACATCAAGCAAAACATAGAATGGGTTTTTAGGAACCTTAATGGCATTTTTTGCATGAGAAAGATCAAGGTTGGTATTTCCGTTAATCTTTTTTATTCTATCTTCAACGGTGCCTTGCTGAGTAACCAAGAGAAGAGGAACGTTGCCCTTCTTTACCAACTCAATAGAATTAAGTTGCTGCTCAACCGATTTCCACAGAGAATTAAGATTGTTGTTAAATTCTTCGGTTGTCATTCCCAAAAGAGCAGGATATTCCTTGCTAAGCAGTATATTTTTTTGCTCTTGGAATGTCGACTGCAGAAGATCTTTGTTAACCTTTTCCTTTCGATTGAAAAACATACGTTTCAGGCTTTAAGAATATTATTTCATTATATGCCTTTCCTTTTTCGATTCAATAAAATAAACAAAAAAACGCCTTTGAAACGGTTAGTTTCAAGGCATGCATCGCGTCAAACATTGACGCATAGGTTACGTCGCCACCAGAGGTAAACGACCACTCCAGCGTTTGCTACGATCAGGATTGCAGGATACAGACACGTTTCCCATGAGTAGGCTTCCATCGCAAACAGTGATGGGATGAACTTGAGGCTATTGAGCCCGTATGACACCGCAGTATCGCTATGTGGTTCCCACCAGGTCTTTTTCAGCATGGGATAGTACAGGACTAGGTCGGCAGCAGTCACAAAAACTGCTGATACTAGCGGACCCCAAGAAATGTTCCGGGAAAGGACGTACAAGAGAAAGAGCCCGATGCCGAGTGCCAACGCTAGGTAGTCCCAAAAGTCAAAGTCGCGTAGGCGCCAGCGTCTTTTGTGTTGACTGGCAAGGCCAACTAGAAAGCAAAAGAGGGTGGTAAATCCCATGACCCAACTTCCTGCACCAGCTCCCTTTTGGAACTGAACCAGATATCCGGCTCCTGTTAAAAATCCAAACCCGAACCAGGTGATCGGATGCGGTTCTGCTTTTCCAAAAAGGGTTTTTCCGATTTGGACGCCATACGCCACAACCATAATGACCACTGAAAGTCCGCCGAGGACTTCCTTGTTGCCGATGAACTCAAACATTGAGCCTCCAGTCTTGGTGAGAATAGGTGGTTTCAAATGTTAAGGTACAAGGCTATTATAGTATGAAAAGTAATATTTAGCAAAGTATTTGATAAAGTTGACCATTTCATTTATAAATAAGGATATTACCGTAATCTAAAATATATGGAACTTACATTTTGTACGGGGAAAATTCATCGAGCTACCGTAACCGATGCTGATCTGAATTATATCGGATCGGTTACTATTGACGAACTATTGGTAAACGAAGCCGGGTTTTTTGCTGGTCAATTGGTAAAGATCAATAATCTGCGCAACGGGATTTCGTGGGAAACGTATATTATGAAGGGTCAAGCGGGAAAGGGAGAAGTAGTTTTAAACGGTCCTCCCGCTCACCATTTTCAGAAGGGTGATATTGTCATTATTCTGGCGTACGGGCTTGTAGACAGTAAGGACGCAAAAGATAGCCAGCCTAAGACGGTCTTTGTGGATGAAAAAAATCACATCACTTCGGTAAAGCAAGGATACTAGCAAAATCCCGAGTGGGCATTTTTTATTGAGTGTGTTACGATTGTCATATGAATATTACCGATTTTTTTGGAGTGGCTGGAGTGGCCTTGGTGATGATTGCATACTTGCCGCAAGTTGTGCATTTAATCAGAGAGCATTGTTCAGCGGGCATTAGCATAAAAGCCTATGTGCTATGGCTGATTGCCGCGGGTTTTCTCTGGTTGCACGCCATGATGATTTTTGATGTTACGTTCATCGTGTTGCAAACTATTAACGTTTTGACGAATGCCGTTATTTTACTGTACGCACAGCGGTATAAGTCCCAGGTGTGCCGGTCGCATCAGTTGTTGAAAACCTAGAATTTCAGAAATCCCCCGATCGCTTACAGCGGTCGGGGGATTTTTTCTACAGATGAATTTTTAATACAATTTAAATCTCACTCATGGTATTTGTTAAAGCATGAAAAAGGTCGAATCTAGTAACACCTAGGTACATACATTTCATCGAATACAATTAAGCTTAATTATTATCGCTATGAACAAAAGAACTATTTTTTCTGCTACTACCGTGTTGGCGCTGAGCTTGTTAGCGGTGGCGGTACTGCCAATGGCCGCTCATGCTCAAGGAACACCAACCCTTACCAGCATTTCTCCTACTTCAGCTCCTGCCGGCAGCGGGTCTACAACGGTAACTCTTCAGGGAAGCAACTTTGAATCTAATTCAGTAGTCAATGTCAATGCAAGCCCTCGATCAACTACTTTTGTATCGCCTACACAGCTTACCATTACCCTGACTCCATCGGATCTTGCAAACACCAACTCATACACCCTTACGGTTACCAATCCGGGAACCGGCGGAGGAACATCAACTGCCCAGACATTCTTGGTGACTTCTGGAACAACGTCCATGCCGACTATTTCCAGCATTTCTCCTTCGTCAGCAGTTCAAGGAGGAGCAGCGTTTACCTTAACGGTTAACGGAAACAACTTCACTCCAAATTCTGTAGTGAATGTAAACGGAGCAGCACGAACGACTACGTATGTGTCTGCTACTCAGCTTACCGCAGCAATTCCAGCATCTGATCTGAACACCGCAGGTACCAACAACATTACCGTAACCACGCCTGGCGTAGGAACATCGGGCGCAGTAACCTTCACGACCACAGCCTCCAGTACGAGTACACTGATGATTACCAGTTTGTCTCCATCGGTAAAAGCAATGAATGATGCAAGTTTTACCTTAACGGTTAACGGAACGGGTTTTACGTCCGGAGCAATCGTTTACTTTAACGGATCTCCGCGTACGACGAACTTCATTTCTGCGAACCAGTTGACTGCTACCATTCCAGCTTCAGATTTGTTGATTGCGGGAAACTATCCGATTACCGTCGTATCTTCCGGAACAACATCAAATTCACTGTTGCTTTCGGTGGTAAATACTTCGAGAACAACTGTTGTTCCGCAACTTCCAAACACCGGATTTTCTCCAGATAATACTGGAACCGGACTGGTTGCTGTTGCAGGAGCAATCGTTGCGCTTCTTGCCATTTCAATTGGCGCAGCTATCGGGTTAAAACGGTTAGTTTAATGCAGTAAAGATGCGTGCTAGTGCACGCATCTTTTTAGTTGCAGCGCACGTAGCATGTGATATAGTAAAGATATTAGAGCATACAGGTGCATGACAACCGTGCAAGTGCGCTCTTTGTGAAACCTATGAAAAAAACAACTATTACTATTTCAATTATATTACTGGCGCTCATCGGCGGATATGTAATGTACCAGAAATTCTTTTCTAGTCCGGCAAACCCATCGCCGATTTCTAATACTACCGGCGACGGCCAAACCTCAGCTCCCCACGAATCAATTAATCCAGGAAGCATTGGATCAGACAACAATCCAACGTCTAATACTACCGGAAATTCTGGCGGAATTGCCCAAGCGGGAACTTATAAAGACGGTCAGTATACCGGCAACGTTGCCAATGCGGTATATGGACCCATTCAGGTAAAAGTAATTGTTTCTCAGGGAAAAATTACCGATATTCAAATGCTGCAGTACCCAAATTCGCCCGGCCACACCACCGAAGTAAGCAGCCAATCACTTCCTATTTTAAAAACCGAAGCTATTCAGGCTCAAAGCGCGAACGTGCAGATTGTTTCAGGAGCAACGCAAACTTCAGAAGGTTTTATTCAGTCGTTAACTTCAGCCCTCGCAAAAGCAGTGTAGGAGCAGGGGTATGCAGACGTATGAAGCAGTGGAGAATCATCATGGGAATGCCCGTCATTGTTGAAATTATTGACCGCTCTGCCTCTGAATCAATCATGGGCAGAGTTTTTGATTACTTTACCTGGGTCGATCAAACATTTAGCACGTTTAAGCCCGATAGCGAAATTTCAAAAATTAACGATGGCAGGGTAAAGCTTGAGCATGCCAGCGGTGAGATGCGGCAGATATTTGCGCTTGCCGAGCAGACCAAGCAGGAAGCCAACGGTTACTTTGACATCGTAACTAATGACGGCAAGTATGACCCTTCTGGTATTGTAAAAGGATGGGCCATTTGGCAGGCTGCAACCATGCTGGCTAACGCAGGATTCAGTAACTTTTACGTTGAAGCAGGCGGAGATATTCAAGTGCAGGGCAGTGGCGGCGAAGGTGCGGGTTGGAAAGTGGGCATTAAAAATCCGTTTAATGTTCAAGAAATCGTCAAAGTAGTATATGTAAAGAATAACGAAGGCATTGCCACATCGGGAACCTACGAGCGCGGAGCTCACATTTATAACCCAAAAAATCGTCGTCGAGAACCCAGCGACATTGTAAGCATCACGGTTGTTGGGCCAAATATTTACGAGGCCGACCGTTTTGCCACTGCTGCTTTTGCGATGGGACGCGAGGGGATTGGCTTCATTGATCATCTCAACGGATTCGCCGGCTATGCCATTGACCGTAACCGGCAAGCAACGATGACTCGTCAATTTGATTACTACACGCACCCATGATACTCAAAGCTATCGACAATTTTCTCAACCAGATTACCATGTACCGCATTACGCTTTACTGCTTAATTGCTATCTGGTCAGCTGGTTTTTTATTGAGCGTATTCGGACTGCTGCCATACCACCCGGTTGAGTTTGTGGTATTTGGCCTTGTTATATTTTCCTTGTGCTTGGGCTTCAACCAACTCTTTGCTTTTTTGTATAAAGCTCCTTCAAATATCGAGTCGGTGTATATCTCGTCCTTTATTATCATGCTTTTGATTTCGCCCAAGAATCTCATGGCAAAAGCTGCCTTAGTATTTTTTGCCTGCCTGTTTGCTGTAGCTTCAAAGTATGTAGTTGCCATCAATAAAAAGCACCTGTTTAACCCCGCAGCTTTTGGGGTAGCGGTAACCGCTCTCGTACTACATCAGTACGCTGACTGGTGGATTGGAACCTTGTATCTGGCGCCGGTAGTATTTTGTGCAGGGTTTTTGATCATGCGAAAAACCCAGCGGGAAGATTTACTGCTGAGCTTTTTTGCAGTTTCTTTGGTGGTTATTCTTGGTCATGCAGCGCTCCTCGGGCAGAATCTTTTTACCATTGGAAAAGAAGTGGTTGTGGACTCGCCGTGGATGTTTTTTGCCTTTGTCATGTTAACCGAGCCTGCAACCACTCCGCCAACGCGAACGCTGCGGATGATCTATGGCGCTTTGGTGGGAGTGCTATTTGCTCCCTTTGTAAACGTGTTTGGATTTTACTTCAGCCCGGAATTGGCACTGCTGGCGGGAAATATTTTTTCGTACGCGGTGAGTCCAAAAGAAAAGGTTGTGCTTACCCTAAAAGAAAAAAAGGAGATTGCCCATAACACCGTTGACTTTATTTTTACTCCCGAGCGAAGGCTTCATTTTACTGCTGGCCAGTACATGGAGTGGACGCTGACGCATCCTCATCGGGACACCCGAGGCGTACGCAGATATTTTACCATTGCTTCATCGCCGACCGAGCCCAACGTGCGTATTGGCGTGAAGTTTTACGACAAGCCCAGCAGCTACAAACATGCGTTGCATGATATGAACATTGGCCAGACGATTGTTGCTGCCCAGTTGGCCGGAGACTTTACATTGCCCAAAGATAAAAGTCAAAAGCTAGTGTTTTTGGCGGGCGGCATCGGGGTAACGCCATTTCGGAGCATGATTGAGTATCTGCTGCTGACCGGTGAAAAGCGCGATATTGTATTGTTGTATGCCAATAAGAATATTTCCGAAGTGGCCTATACCGATTTGTTTGACTGGGCTCAACAAGCGCTCGGGATACGCGTTATTCATGTGTTGGAAAACGATGCCGGGATTCATGACGGGTTTCCTCACGAGCACGGATTGTTAACTAAGGAAATGATTGAGCGTTTGGTTCCTGATTACCAAGACCGCCTGTTTTATATTTCCGGACCTCGCGGCATGATTTTGGTATTTAAAAAAGCTTTGGCTGACATTGGTGTTTCCGTAACCCATATGAAAACCGACTTTTTCCCAGGATTTGCCTAGAGTCTAGCAAGCAGTAACATAATTGTGTCTTTTGCGAAAGTTTCAGCTGCAAACACACTTTCGTTCGTCGGCGTATCGATTCCATTGATACGCCTCCTCGCTCAAGTTTATTTTCGCTTTTGAAATTTTCACAAAATCCATCAATAGACTACTGCTTGCTAAACTCAAAATTTTTTATATTTCACGGTTGTTAGGTTTTGGAAATTAGTGTAAGGTAATGGCATGAAAAAAGATCGCTACACCATTATTCTTTTCTACAAATTCTTTACGGTAAAAAACCCCGAACGACTTCGTGATCAGCAGAAAAAGCTCTGTGAAACTTTTGGTTTACGAGGGCGCATGCTTATTGCCAAAGAAGGGGTAAATGCCACCTTTGAAGGAACTACCCAACAGGTTAAATCATACATTCGCTACCAAAAGAAAACCCGAGCTTTTAAAAATGTCGTCTTTAAAGAAAGCGAAGGTATGGGAAAGGCTTTTACCAAGCTCATGGTAAAAATCCGTCCGGAAATTGTTACCTTGGGTGTAGGAGAGTTGAACATTAAGAAAGAGACTGCGCCCGTGGTGACCGCTCATCAGCTTGAAGCTATGTACCAAAGAAAAGAAGACTTTGTGGTCCTTGATTTGCGAAATGACTTTGAAGTCCAGGCCGGTTATTTTGAAAATACGGTAAACCCTAACTTAAAAAACTTTCGCGATTTACCGAAAAAAATATCAGAACTTTCTCACTTAAAAAACAAAAAAACGGTGGCGGTATGCACCGGAGGGATCCGTTGTGAAAAAGCTACCGTTTTATTGCGACAGCAGGGATTTTCTCATTTGTACCAGCTCAAAGACGGTATTCATACCTACATTAAAAAATATCCCGGCAAGCATTTTAAAGGATCGTTGTTTGTATTTGATAACCGCATGACCACGCCAATAGTTGAAACTAAAAAGAGGGAAGTGGTGGGAAAATGTTTTTTTTGTGATGCTCCCTGCGAAGAATTTTACAATGATGACTCGGTCCGACCTTCACGAAAATTACTGTGTTGTAGTGCTTGTATTATGCGCCATGAGCATCGCTTGCGGCGGTGCATACCTGCATAATCTTGACACGATTTTTACTTCTTGATAGGCTGTAACTAGTTCTTTTCCAGCGTTCATTACCTGTCTTTAGAAAATTGTTTACCATGGTTGGCAGCCAATTTTCTCGAGGCAGTGATGGACGTACCAGCGATGGTTCGAAAAAAAAGACTCGATGACTTCATAGGTGTGGTTGTTGCTTACGAGCGATAGTTTAAGGATTCTCTCGAGAGAACCGCAAAGCAGAGGTTGCTTTACGGATTCGCGGATTCCTTCAAACCGCTCAGAGTGAGGCACGATTGCTTCATACCCACATCTATTGAATCCCAGTTCTTTCCATCACTGCCTCTTGGGCGTCTTAGCCACACATAGTGTGGTTTTTTTATGCATATTTAACAATGGTGTTGTATGTTGTTACGATTTATTATGGTCTTTGTACAATGGTATTCGCCTTCAGGAAATTGAACATCAGCTCTGGTGAGCAGTTTCCTGGAGACAGCTGAAGTCGTTGCA
>Ga0070741_10006809_pt1 | contig 24228 bp, 22 predicted proteins | sample Coa_R1_4_FD_66440 | JGI IMG/M metagenome (GOLD analysis project Ga0070741, IMG submission 66440) | Surface soil microbial communities from Centralia Pennsylvania, which are recovering from an underground coalmine fire - Coalmine... | ecosystem: Environmental > Terrestrial > Soil > Unclassified ...
TTGACCGTCCACGGGCGGGTGCTTCCGCTGCTCGCCGTGGGCGCCGGCTTCCACCCCGAGCTGACCGGCAGGGAGAACGTCACCCTCTTCGGATCGTCGCTGGGCGTTCCACGCGCCGCGATCAAGGATCGGATCGGCGCGGTGGCGGAGTTCGCGGAGATCGAGGACCACATCGACACCCCGATCAAGCGATTCTCGACCGGGATGATCTCGCGGCTCACCTTCGCGATCGCCATGCAGTTCCCGGCTGACATCTACGTCTTCGATGAGGTCCTCGCCGTCGTCGACGGTGACTTTCAGGCTCGCTGCCTGGCGGAGATCGCCGGTCTCCACGCCGCGGGACGCACGGTGATCTTCGTCAGCCACAGCCTCGACCAGGTCGCGGAGGTCTGCGATCGGGTGATGTGGCTCGACCGCGGTGAGGTCCAGCAGGTCGGCCCGTCCGATGAGGTTCTGTCTGCCTACGCGCGCATCCACACCGACGCATCTGAATGATCGATCCTCGATAAGCCTGATCCGCTACGAAGTGATGGCAACCGCCAGCGTGTCCACGTCCCAGTTGAAGAGGACGTAACCCGCGTCTCTCAGCATCGCGCGACAGGCCGCCTCATCCTCATGCAAATGGACGCGTTCGTAGTTGATGAATCGCGGGCGCAGGCGTGAGAAATCGATCGTCTTGAGGATCTCGAAGTCGTAGCCCTCCGTATCGATCTGCAACAGATCCACGTGAGCAAGGTCATGTCGCTCCAGTAACTGCTCAAGCGTCCAGCAGCGGACCCGCTCAACCGAGCGATGACGGTGCCAAAAGTCTTTAGCGGCATCGTGGCGGACCCAGCGATCCCACCGATCCGGATCCAGCGAGCTCAACTCGGCGAGCCACTCCCCATACCCGTGATCGGTCGGATCGACCCCTGGGGCCAGCCGGTAAAGATCGCGCTCGCCCTCCTCCTCGGCAATGGCAACATTCTCGAGATGGACTGTCGGGAGATCCGCGTAGGCATCCCGAAGGTCTTCAAAGTACTCGCGTACCGGCTCCACGAGGACCGCGACCCTAGCCGGGTAACCCGGCAACTTGGCCCGCAAGAAGTGGTGCAGCGGATCACCAGGGCTATCACCCACGTAGGCACCAATCTGGACGACCGTGAACGATTCACGAGTCGCGAGCCATTCCAGGACTCCTTGCATGGGGGTCGGATCAACTGGTGGGAGGAACGGTGCAGCAAGGCGCAATCCGAGTGCGCGTCGGACGGACTGAACCACGTTTGCCACGCGCCAGTGCAGGGCCGGCCCGAGACTCCGAACTCCCACCTCCCGATAGCGGCGAAGCTTCCTCTGCAAGAACCCCCGGTCTGAGATTGGGTGAAGCTAGCGCATAGTTGAGCCCTGACCACCGAGACTCTAGAAGAGCAGCTTCAGCCAGCCGGGCCGGATCGACAGCGGTCGAATACGAGCGGCCTCGAAGAGGCGTCGCCGGGCGAGCTGCCGGTTTTTGTGTTCGTGGGCGTCGATTGCCGCGAGCAATCGCCACCACGCCCGGAGGCGCGGTTCGCCGTACAAGTCGAAAACCTGGCAAGCGGTGTTGAGATGGTCCGCGGGCTCGTCCGAACTGCGATTCGCTCCATGCCAGAGATACTCGGTCAATGGCTCGGGGAGGTATCCGATCCGGTACCCGGCGGCCGCCAACCGCAGCCACATCAGCCAGTCCTCGCCGTGCGCGGCCGATTCGAAGCCACCGACCCGTTCGAGCGCACTTCGCCGAATAAGGACCGTGGCGGGAGGGCCGATGGCGTTCCAGCGCTCGAGCTGGCGAATGACCGCTTGCGGGTCGGGATCCCAGTTGTCATGGCGACGCAACTCCGACCCGGTCGGAGTGGTGAACTCGAAGGCAGTGAAGGACATTCCCCACTCCCGATCGAACTCCGCAAGCTGCCGCTCGAGCTTCCGCGGCCTCCAACGGTCGTCATGGTCGAGTAGCGCGATGTACTCGCCCGTCGCGAGTTCGATCCCTGTGTTGCGAGCGCTAGCCGGACCACGATTGGGCGTGCGTACCGCCTGGAAGCCCGGTCGACCCTCGAACTGCCGAAGGATCTCCCGCGAGGCATCCGTCGACCCGTCGTCGACGACGATGAGCTCGCTTGGCAGGGCCGTCTGTGCGTAGACCGACTCAATGGCCTGCGCCAGGAATTTCTCGCCGTTGTAGACCGGCAAGACGACACTGACCGACATCTGTTCGACGATACAGCTCTGATCCCGACCCAACAGAACTCCCGCATGCGCATCTGGCAGATCGCCGAGTCCTATCCGCCCGATTACGGAGGGGGCGCGGCGATCGCCCTTCGCGACGTCTGCCAGGCATTGGCGGAAAGGGGTCACGAAGTTCGGGTCCTCTGTACCGAACGCCGCGACGGCGCGGATCCCTATGACGTGCGGAGCGACAACGATGGACCGATTCGGGTCCACCGTGTGAACCTCCCCTACTTCAGGTCGCACGACCCGGAGGGCTGGCAGCTCGGGCTTCGCAAGTGGCGAGAGCACGAGCGCCGGGTCTCCTCGCTGATCGAGGCGGCGCTCACCGACTGGAGGCCCGCGATCGTCGACTACAACACCACCCGGCCGCTCGGAGAGGAGTGCCTGATCGGCATCGGCCGAGAGGGGGTGCCCATCGTTGGGACGCTCCACGACGCTTGGCTGATCTGCACCCGGATGACGCTCCACCGGTCACCCACCGGAGAAATCTGCTCCGGTCCCCGAGCGTTCAAGTGCCGGGAGTGCATGTACAGCCACTACGACGGTTCGCATCTCCGCGCGGGGCTCAAGATGTCCTGGCGCCTTCCGCGACTAGGTGCCTATCCCGAATACCGCATCAGGCGCAGGGCGCAGGCACGCTCTCAGGTATCCGGAGCCATCGCGTTGTCCGATTTCATGGCCCGGGCGCATCGCGCCCACATCAGAGGTCCCGTGATCCACCTGCCGCTCGGGCTGAACCTCTCTGGCTTGCCGGCAAAGCACCAGCACAGGCCGCGGACACCCCTCAGGTTCGGATTCATGGGCGGGTTCCAGCCGATCAAGGGAGTTTGGGACGTCCTCGACGCGGCGGCCGCGCTCAAGGCGGAGGGTGGGGAGTTCGAGCTGCACATCTGGGGTCCCGAGCAGGGCGCGGCGAAGGAAGAGATCGCTCGACGCGGCCTGCAGGATCGGGTTTCCCTCCGGGGCGTCTATGGGCCGGAGGACGTCTGGAGCGCCTACGAGGCGATCGACGTGGCGATCGTCGCCACTACGGTCGCGGACAACTTTCCGCTGATCCCGCTCGAAGCGGCGGCGGCCGGCGCCCCCACGATCGGAGCGAGAGCCGGAGGCATCCCCGAGCAGATTCAGGACGGCGTAAACGGCCTGCTCTACGACTTCAGGGACTCAGTCGACCTGCAGCGCCAGATGCAACGCATCCTCGAGGAGCCAGGACTCTTCCAGAAGCTGAGTGATGGTCTGTCGCCGCCAGTGGACACACGCACGCGAGGTGCAGCCGTTGAAGCCGCCTATCGGAGGGTGCTGAAGAGCACCTAGACTGCGAGCGTGCCCACGCTTGTCGGCCGGAGAGCGGGTTGAGAGCGTTCGATGCAGAGCTCCTCTGAGAATCAGACGGTCGCCGTCACGGGGGCCACGGGCTTCATCGGCAGGTATCTGACGGCTGCGCTGCTGGCCGAGGGAACGCGTCCGGTCGTGTTGGCGCGCTCCCGGACGAGGCCGCAGGAGCCACCCTGGAATGACGACCGGATCGAATGGGTCCCGGTCGAGCTCACCGACGAGGGCGCCGTCCTGGAGGTTCTCGAGCGCGAGCGGCCGGGGGTGCTCTTCCACCTCGCCGGCACGCGCGGCCGCGACGGGGAGACCAGCGCCTCGCTCGCCGCCGCCGAGGTGAACGTCCACGCCACGGTGCGAGTGCTGGATGCGGCCACCAAGGCCGGCGTCGGGCGGATCGTCGCGGTCGGCTCGGCCGAGGAGTACGGGCCCCAGCCCGTCCCCTACCACGAGGGGCTGCCGTGGCGGGCGACCTCCCCGTACGGGATCTCGAAGGCCGCGGCCACCGGACTGGCTCTGGCGATGCAGGCGGAGGACGGCACTCCGGTGGTCGTCCTGCGGCCCTTCACCGTGTACGGCCCGGGACAGCCCGGCCACATGTTCATCGCGCAGGCGGTGGCGGCTGCCGTGGCCGATGAGCCCTTCGACATGTCGCACGGCGAGCAGCGCCGCGATCTGATCTTCGTCGAGGACGTCGTCCGCGCCTTCATCGCGGCCTCCCGCGCGCCGGGGGTCGAGGGCCGCGTGATCAACGTCGGCACGGGCGCGGCGCACCGCCTCCGGGACGTGGCGGAGCTGATCTGGGAGATCACCGGCACGAGCGCTCCGCTCAACATCGGCAAGCGCCAGGTGGCCTCGGACCAGTTCCAGGACACCTGGGCAGACATCACGCTCGCGCAGCGACTGCTCGACTGGTCGCCGAGCGTCGCTCTGCCGAGCGGGATCGAGGCGACCGTCGAGGCCGCACGGGCGGAGCTCGGTCGCGGCAGGATGCGCCGGGTCGTATGAGCGGGGACGTCGTCGTCCTGGGCGCGGGGCTCGCGGGCCTGAGCGCCGCCGCGCACCTCGACGGGGACTGCGAGGTCTTCGAGCAGCACGACCGGCCCGGCGGCCACTCGCGCACCCACTGGGTGGACGGCTTCGCCTTCGACGAGGGCGGCCATGTCTTCTTCGGCAAGGGCGAGTGCGCAGACGAGCTCGTCTGGGAGCCGCTCGGCGACCGTCTCGCTCCCCAGCAGGCCGAGATCTGGAACAACTACGGCGGCCGCCGCTACGGCCGCTACCCGGTGCAGGTGAACGCTCACGCGCTGCCGCCCGAGCTGGCGACCGAGTGCGTGCTGGACTTCATCCGGGTGAGCGGTGAGCCCGAGCGCGAGGTCACCAACTACGAGGAGTGGTGCCGCGCCTCCTTCGGCGACGTGTTCGCGGAGAACTTCATGCTCCGCTACGCGCGCAAGGTCTGGACCGTCGAGCCGGCGGAGATGACGACCGAGTGGCTCGGGACCAGCGTCGGCGGCCGGCTCTCGCGCCCGGACCTCGAGCAGGTGATCCGCGGCGCCATTGACCCGGAGCCGCAGGTCCTCAACTACCTGACCAAGTTCTCCTATCCCACCGAGGGCGGATTCGACCGCATCGCGGCCCCGGTCGCGTCCCGGGTCTCGAACCTGCGCCTCGGTGTCGGTGTCGCCTCGATCGACGCCGGCGAGAGGCGGATCACGCTCACCGACGGGAGCAGCCGTGACTACGAGACGGCGATCTCGACCATCCCCCTCCCCGACCTGGTCGGGATGACGCTCGACGCGCCCGATGCGGTGCGCGAGGCGGCGGACCGGCTGATGTGGACCTCGCTGCGCTGCGTCAACTTCGGCATCGACCGCGCCGACCTCGGGCCCGGGCACTGGTGCTACTTCTACGACCACGAGATCCCCTTCTTCCGCGTCGACTTCATGCACAAGTTCTCGCCGAGGAACGCACCCGAGGGGTGCGGATCGCTGACCTGCGAGATCGCCTACTCGAAGCGCAAGCCGCTGGACGAGGAGGGCCTGGTGGACCGCGTCGAGGGGGCCCTGCGGGAGGTCGGGATCCTGGAGGACTCCGACCGGATCCTGGTGCGCGAGCAGGTTGACGCCCCCTATGCGTACGTCGTCTTCGACTTCGAGCGCGCCGCCGCGCTCGAGACGATCCACGACTGGATGCGGGGCGCCGGGCTGATCCCCTGCGGCCGCTTCGCGGAGTGGGGCTACCAGTGGAGCTTCGAGGCGCTCGAGAGCGGGCGCCGCGCCGCCGCCGAGATCTCATCCAGGGTCTGAGAGCCCGCCAGAATGGCGAAGGTGCCCCAAGTCAGCGTCTGCATCCCTGCGCGCAACTCCGCCGCCTATCTTCCCGCGGCGATCGAGAGCGGGCTCGCACAGGACTTCGACGACTTCGAGCTGGTGCTCGTCGACAACGCATCAACGGACGAGACGCAGGAGATCGCCGCCGGCTACGACGACGGACGCTTCCGGACGGCCAGGTTCGAGGAATCGGTGGGCCAGGCCGAGAATTGGAACCGCTGCCTCGAGATCGCGCGCGGCGAATACGTGATCCTGCTCCACGCGGACGATGAGCTTCTTCCCGGCTTCTTGTCGCGCGCGGTCGAGGTACTCGACGCGAACGAGGATGTCGGACTGGTGCATTGCGCCGTCGAGCAGATCGACGAGAAAGGGAGGCGGCTCTGGACCAAACGGCTCTTCGACGCCGATCTCGTTGATCGAGATGACGTCCTGCTCAGGCGTCTGCTGCTCGAGGGCTGCGTGATAGACCCGGCCGGTGTGCTCGTCCGGAGGGGGCTCTACGAGACGATCGGCGGGTTCACCGATCGGGTCGTCTGGGGCGTCGATTGGCACATGTTGATCCGGCTCTCCCTCGAGCGGCCGGTCGCCTATCTCAGCGGGCCACTCGCCCGCTACCGCAAGCACACCGCCAGCGGCACCTCCGGCGTGCTGACCAGCGCGAGGAATGCCACCGACGAGCGCTGGGTGCTCGAGGACGTGTTTCACATCCTGGAGTCGCGTCGACCCGACCTCGCCGGTCTCCGGGGCGACGCCCTTCGCGGGCTTGCCGATCGCACCTGGTGGCTGGCGGAGGAGATGTGCCGGGAGGGTGAGATGCAAGCCGCCCGAGCCGACCTCCGGGCTGCCTTCGCGATGCGGCCGGCTCTGGCCGTCAAGCCGAGGTCGTGGGCTCTGTGGGCCGCCACATACTTCGGATACTCATCGTTCGAGCGGGTCCGCGGCTGGAGGCGGCGGGGTCAGGACCCGCGAAGCGCCTCGTAGATCTCGATCTGCCGCTCGCAGGCCGCGTCGAGGCCGTAATGGCGCTCCGCGGCGGCGCGGCACCGCTCGGCGAGGTCCGGCTCCTCGAGCAGGCCGAGCAGCGTTCCGAAGCCGGCCCGATAGGAGTCGTCGGTGTGGTTCGCAAGGGTGACCCCAACGCGCTCCTCCCGGATGATCTCGTCGACGTCAGCCAGCCCTGCGGTTGCGATCACCGGCAGGCCCATCGCCCAGTACTCGCCGACCTTGGTCGGCGAACCTCCCGCAGATGCGAGACCCAGTGGATGGAAGCAGAGCCCGGCATCCTGCCGAGAGAGCGCGTCCGGCAGCGACTCGTACGGCACGAACCTGGAGGACCAGGCCTCTTCTGCGAGCTCGCCACGCGCCAGCTCGGCACGGACCAGATCCGGATCCGAATGGGTGAGGACCTCGAGGTGTGTCTCGGGCCTCTCCCGTCGGGCGACCGACGCGAAGCGGCCGATGCGGTCGACCAGATAGCGGCCGCCGACGCTGCCCACGTAGACGAGCCTGGGCGGTCCGTCGCGCTTCGTGGGCTTGGGGGGCGAGAAGTGCTCGAGATCGACGCAGCTCGGCACCATGATCACCGGGGTCTCCCTCTCGCGTACGCCGTCGAGCGATTCGATGATCTCCTTGCCGCCCCGGGAGGTGGAGAAGACCGCCTCCGCGCGTGTGTAGAGCCGCCGCTCCAGCCAACGGGCGATTCGGTGCGGAAGCGAGCCGGCCGCCCAGACGCCGGAGTCGACCTGTTCGTCGGGATAGAACCCTTCGTTGTGGAATATCAGCTTCGCCCCTGTCAGGCGGGCCAGGGGAAGGCCAACCAGACCACCGATGAAGGTGCGCCCGTGCACGATGTCCGGCCGGTCCCGGATGCGCTCCAAAACGCCGCGCGCGACCCCGTGCGCGAAGTCGAAGGCCGTCGCGGAGACCTTGGGCTGTTTGTGGTACCGCAGGGGTACCCACCGAACCCTGGACGTCTCGAGCGAAGCACGGACACGGCGGACTTCACCGGAGCTCTCCAGGTCGGCAGGTTTCTCGAACGTGACCAGGGTGATCCGTGCACCGAGTGCTGCGAGCCGGCGAACCGCCGGTATCACGAGCGCCTGCCCGAGCGGCTCCAGCGCTCCCCAATAGACCACATAGAGAACGTGGACCTGGCGATCGGACGGCGACGAGGACCGCTCCATGCTCAGAGCCTCATGTGCGCGACAGGCGTTTGGTGACGCGGAGGGGATAAGAGGCGAGATAACCGACCCGGCGCGGATCCAGGGAGACGGAGCGTGCCGCACACCGCGCGAAGTCCCGGTAGCGGCCGGCCCGGAAGTAAGTGCCCGCGAGGACCATGTAGTTGCGGGCCAGCCCCTCGCGCCTGCGGGCCGCGAGTGCCGGATCGATGCCCGGCATCGCGAAGCCCTTCTCGAGCACCCGGAGGCTGTCCTGCTCGAGAAGCAGCGGATCGTTGCTCATGCTCCCCTCGTGCCGCCGATAGTCGACCAGCGGCTCATCGAGGTATGCGAAGTCCGTCAGGGCCGCGATCCGCACCCACATGTCCCAGTCGGCGCACTGGCTCAACTCGGTGTCGAAGTCGCCTGCCTCGCTGAACAGCTCCCTCTCACAGAGCACAGTGGAGCCCCCGCCCACGACGTTCCCGTGCAGCAGCAGGGTCTCGAGTGCGGTCCCGGCCAAGCCGCGCTGTGTGACCTCGATCGGCGTGAGATTGGCTTCCGTCACGCGGAAAGCCGAGTAGGAGAGCCGCCTGCTGCGATCGGCGGCAAGCGCCTCCATCTGCGTGGCCAGCTTCGTCGGAGCCCAGACGTCGTCAGCATCGAGAAAGGCGACGTACCGCCCGCCACTCTCCGCGAGCCCGCGATTCCGCGCCGCCGAAACTCCGCTGTTGGGCTGATGGAGGTAGCGGACGACCGGGCCGAGCCCTTCGATCACGGCCGCGGTGTCGTCGGTGGAACCGTCGTCAACGACGATCACCTCGAGGTCATCGAAGGTTTGGGCGAGTGCGCTCCGCACCGCGTCGCCGACGTATGCGGCCGAGTTGTAGGTCGGCACGACGACCGAGACCTCCGGCATGTCCTTCAACTGCCTCCCGTGGTCAAGAGGCCCTTCCGCTCCAGCGTCGCTTTGTAGATCACCTCGTACTCCCTGACCATCCTCTCGAAGGAGAAGCGCTCAATCACCTTCTCGCGGCCGGCGTCGGCCATCGCAGCCCGGCGTCCGGAGTCGTTGAGCAGACCGGCGACCGCCTCGGCCAGTGCGTCGCTGTCGCCGGCGGGGACCAGGAGCCCGTCGACACCATCGTCGGCGATCTCGGGGATCCCTCCGACGGTCGTGGCGACCACGGGCGTGCCGACGTAGAGCGCCTCGGCGACGGCGATCCCGAATGCCTCGGCGACGCTCGCCAGCACGAAGACGTCGGCGGCGGCGATCAGGCTCGTCGCGTCCTCCCTGAATCCCAGAAAGCGGACCTGGTCCGCGCAACCGAGCTCCGCGACCCGGCGGCGGAACTGGCCCTCGAAGGGCCCCGCGCCCGCGACCACGAGGATCACCGGGCGATCGACCTGCTCGCTGATCCGCGGGAGCGCGCCGAAGAGGTGCTCGTAGCCCTTCTCCGGGTGCAGCCGGCCGACGGTGACGAGCAGGTGGGCGTCCGCCGCACCGAGCTCTTCCCGAAGCCGCTCGATCTCAGCGGCGTCCGGGATGCGGACCCGGGCAGTGTCGAAGCCGTTGAGGACCGTGTGGACCTTCTCGGGCGGCGCGCCCTCGACCTCGATCAGGTGCCTCGCTGTGTGCTCGGACACGGCGATCACGTCGTCGTAGAGCCGGATGCACATCTGATCCAGGCGGACGTGCCAGGTCTTGTCGATCCGCGTGTGGTAGTCGGAGTAGTGGCGGGTCATCACCCGGACCGGGGTGCGGGCGATCAGGCTCGCCTGGAGCCCGACGACCGAGGGCTCGAACAGATGGGTGTGGAGGACGTCGATGCGCTCCCGCCGCAGCACGCGGGCGAGTCTCACCATCGCAAGGGGAAATTGCGCCCGGCCGCGGGCGTCGCAACTCAGTACCTCGACCCCCTGGGACAGCATCAAGTCCCGCAGCCGCGGCTCGATCGCGTTGAGGGTCCCGAAGATCATCCGGTACCGCTCCGAGTCGTGCCATTTCGCCAGAGCGGGGAAAAGGCCGCTCGTGTCAGCGTCCTGCGCGAAATGCAGAATCGATCGCCGCACCTGCTCGCTAGACACCCGCACTCCGAAGGCCGCGACGGTAACCGCGCTGCAGGTGAGCGCCGAGGACCAGGCGGTACAGCCGGTCAAGCAGTTGGCTGTCAGGGGCGGTCCTCTCGAGCACCAACACGAGACCGAGTGCGGCGGGGTGCAATGGTGGCCAGACCAGGACGCTCTTCAGCAGCTTCTTCGCGCTCAGGCCGATCGGCTCCCCACCCCACCGCACGGGTCCGTTGACGGCCGCGCGCTCGAGAGTATCGATTAGATCCGGGTGCCTCGCGCCGAACCCCACAAACTCCTCCATGTAGCGTTCCGCGCGCCGGGTGTAGCTTCGGATGTCAAGGGCACCGTCGTCGTCGTGGACTGCCTCCGCCCCCGGCACATAGACGACGGTTCCCCCACCTTCCGCGAATCTGAGAGCCAGATCCTGATCCTCGGCGGCGCTGAGCTGTGGGTCGAATCCTCCCATCTCTTCGAATGCCCGACGGGCGATCGCCATGTTCTGAGCGGTGCAACGCCGCGGATCTAAGGGGCCGGGGTGATCTGGGATCCCCTCGTTCTCGAGGCTCTGGCGGAAACGGCCGAAAGGCGTGCCGACTGCCGTATCGGGCAGCCGAATGGAGCCGACCTGCAGCGCCCCGGGCGATTCGCGGTGCGCTTTCAGGTGCGACGAAAGGAAGGTCCGGGAGACCTTCATATCGTCATCGACGAACACCAAAAGCTCCCCCTGGGCGGTGCCCGCCCCATGGTTCCGTGCCGCGGAGCGCCCCGCGCCCCCCAGGCGGATGAGATGGGCAACCGGGCCATTCGCGGTTTCGTTCACGGACGCAGGGACCAATCCATCGTCGACGACGATGACCTCGTAGTCGCGCGAATCCAGATCCTGCTGCTGCGTAAGCCCGGACAGCGTCTCGCGCAGCCGGTTAGGGCGATCCCGAGTGGGGACGATTACGCTCAGCTTCAGGTCGGACATCCGGTCCCTATCTGGCCGGCTTTGAATTCCCTGCATTCATGCGTGAGCGTGATGTTCGCACGCTAACCTCGCACCTCTTGGCGCGCGATTCCCAGTCAGCCGTCGAGGTCCATTCCCGGCAGGCACCCGAGTTCGCCGCGCGTTACGGCGAGACCGACCCGTACGCGTCCTGCTTCGCGTACAGCAGGGCGCGGCTGGACGAGTGGCTCCGGCAGAGCCTCCCCGCGGACGGCCAGGGCGCGCGCCTCCTAGATCTGGGCTGCGGCACCGGACATCAGATGGCCGAGCTCCGTGGCCGCGGCTTCGAGGTGGTCGGCGTGGACGGGTCGGAGGAGATGCTCGAGCACGCCCGCGCGAACAATCCCGGTGCGGAGATCCACCAGGCCGACGTCGCCGACCTCCCGCTCGAGGACCAGAGCTTCGACTACATCCTCTGCATCGAGGTGCTGCGGTACCTCGAGAAGCCCGAGGAGGCGATCGCCGAGATGGCGCGCGTTCTGAAGCCCGGCGGGACGGCCCTCGTCACCGCGACGCCGCGCTTCAACCTGAACGGCTACGCGCTCGTCAACCGCATCGCCGTGATCCTCCCGCAGCGCAGGCTGACGCGTCTGCAGCAGTTCTTCGTCACCGCGCACGGCATTGAGAGGGCCTTCACGGAGGCCGGCTTCGCCGACGCCGAGGCCCACGGCGTGTACCTCGGCCCGGTCAACTGGATCGAGCGCCTCGCGCCGAAGCGGCTGCCGGGCCTGCTGCGCCGCTGGGAGCGGACCGATGCGGCTCTCGCGGACCGGCCGGTGCTCCGCGATCTCTCGAACATGCTGCTCGTGCGGGCGATTCGATAGCCCTTTGGACCGCGGCGTCTTCACCCTCAGCCTGGACTTCGAGCTGATCTGGGGGACGCTCGAGGACCACGGGCCGGAGGCGTTTCGCCGGGCGTGCGAACGGGAGCGAGCGGAGATCGTCGATCGGCTGCTCGCGCTGCTCGCCGAGTACGAGATCCCGGCCACCTGGTGCACGCTCGGACACCTCTTCCTCAACGCCTGCACCCTTAAGGACGGCGTCAAGCACCCCGAGATCGCCGCTCCCAGGCGAGCGTCAGGGGAGGGCTGGTTCGAGCACGATCCGTGCACCGACGAGCGGACCGACCCGGTCTTCTACGGCCGCTCCCTGGTCGAGAGGATCCTCGCCTGCCCCGTCCCGCAGGAGATCGGCTGCCACTCGTTCTCCCATGTCCTCTTCGACGAGTGCTCGACCGAGACCGCGGCGAGCGAGCTGGCCGAGTGCGTTCGCCTCGCGGACCAGGCGGGCGTGCGGCTGCGCTCCTTCGCGTTCCCGGGCAATCGGGTCGGCCACCTCGATCTCCTGCCGGACCACGGCTTCGCGTGCTATCGCGGGCCTGAGCCGAACTGGTACGACGGACCCGGTCCCGGGGCGACTCGCCGGCTGGCCCACCTGGCCGACGTCGTGCTGGCCCGGACGCCGCCGGTGAGCGAGCCGGTCGAGGAGATCCCGGGCCTCTGGAACGTGCCGGGGTCGATGATGTACTTCCCGATGCACGGCCGGCGGCGCTACATCCCTCTGTCGCGCCGGATCAGGCGCGCCACCAAGGGGCTGGACCGCGCCGCGCGCGAGAGGCGCGTCTTCCACCTCTGGTTCCATCCGACGAACCTGGCCGATGAGACGGACCGGATGTTTGCGGGGCTCCGGGCGATCTTCGACCATGCCGTGCGGCTCCGGGGCGACGATGCGCTGAGCTTCGCGCCGATGGGCGCCCTCACCGAAACCCCGGGCTGAGGCCTGCTGTTCTCAGCCCTGCTGCCGGTCGAGCTCGGCGAGCAGCAGCGGGGCGACCTCGTCCGCCTCGCCCCGGTCGCCCTCGAGGACGATCGCGTCGCTCGAGGCCTTGGTGATCGCATCCATGACCTCGCGGGGGCGCTCCTGCGCCGGGACGGCATTCGCGAGGAGCTGCAGGGCGCCGGCGCCCGAGGAGAGCCGCTTCGGATTCCATTTCGCCCCGGGCTTGTAAATCGTCGCCACGATCAGTCCCACGGGGATCGGCCCCTCTCCGGCCTTGCCGCCGATCGTCTCGACCGGGTGGTCGGTCTGGTCGGTCCACCCCTCTCGGAGGCGCAGCGAGAGCGGCTTCGCGTACGGCAGCACGCGGCCGTCCCGGGCGATCACCGCGAACTCGTCCGAGTAGTACTCCGCCCCGCGTTTGACCAGCGCCGCGACGAGCGTCGTCTTGCCCGCGAAGCTGGTGGCGGGGATCACGATCGCCTTGCCGTTGTGCGCGACCACCCCGGCGTGAATGAAGATCGTCTCGGGTGCCCTGGTGCCGAGGTAGAGCCGGATCTGGCTGTCCAGCATCTCGAGCACGAGGTCGACGTCGGTGCTCGACGTGCCGGACAGCTCCTCGCCGTTCCGGTGGAGCACGAAGTTCCCCCGTTCGTCGGACGTCACCTCGAAGCGCGACTGCACGCCCACGGGCGAGACCAGGCGCGAGCCCGGCGGCAGGATCTCCACGACCCGATGGAGGAGGTCCGGCCGGCTCGCGGCCACGACGATGCGCAGTCCGTAAGCCTCGAAGGCGAGCTCGTTCCCCCTGCCGTTCCCTTCCGCCTCTCCCATTGGGCGCCGATCATAGGCGCTACCGAACGCCCGAAATGGGAAAACCACGGCCGCTACAGTGTTCCCATGGGTACCGCAGTCCTGGGCGCTCGCGTGCTTCTCGCGGTCGTCTTCGCGACGGCCGGCATCGGGAAGCTGCTGGACAGGGAGGGGAGCCGGACCGCGCTTCGCGGGTTCAAGGTCCCCGAGGCGGCAGTGCCGGCGGGCGCAATCCTGCTTCCGCTCGCCGAGCTCGCGACCGCCCTGGTCCTGATCTTCCACCCGACCGCCCAGTGGGGCGGTCTGGCGGCCCTGGTCCTGTTGCTCGGCTTCATCGCGGGGATCTCGGCGGCAATGATCCGGGGCGAGGCGCCCGACTGCCACTGCTTCGGGCAGATCCACTCCGAGCCGGCGGGCCGCTCGACCCTGGCGCGCAACATCCTGCTGGCGGCGGTCGCCGGCCTGGTCGTCGTCGAGGGCCCGGGGCCTTCGCTGGCCTCGTGGGTCTCCGACCGCACGGCGGCCGAGCTGGTAGCAACCGCGACGGGGATCGCAGCGGTCGTGCTCGCCGGGGTCGCCTTCTCGCTCTGGCGCGACCGCCAGGACCTGAGGATGCGGCTCGGCAACGCCCGCAAGGAGATCGACCTGTTCCCACCGGGACTGCCGGTCGGCTCCATGGCGCCCGATTTCACCCTCTCCAGCACGAGCGGCCGCGAGATCAGCCTCGAGCAACTGCGCCAGCGCGGCAGGCCGGTGGGACTCGTGTTCGTCTCGCCGGAGTGCGGGCCCTGCTCCGAGCTCTTCCCGGAAGTCAGGCGCTGGCACGAGGTGCTCTCGGACGACATCACGCTGGCGCTGGTCAGCAGCGGGAGCCCCGAGGACAACCGCAAGGCGGTCGGGAGCGACGCGATCGACGTCCTGCTCCAGGACGAGTTCGAGGTCGCGACCAAGTACCGGGTGAGCGCCACGCCGACGGCGGTGGTGGTCGGTCCCGACGGCCGCATCGCGAGCGCGCCGGCGGCGGGCGCCGCGATCGAGTCCCTGATCCGGCTGACCCTGCGGCGGTACGGCCGCATGCCGGCGCCTCAGGAGCCGCCGGTCCCACAGCCCGCCGTCTAGGTCGGGGGAAAAATGACCAGGCCCGAACTGGACGAGTTCCTCGCTCGGGCTCGTGAGCTGAGCCGGCGCGACGAGCTTGACCTGGCGGCCCTGGAGGCACTCGGCGAGCTCCGTTCCCGAGGCGTGGATGCGCTGCTGTTGAAGGGGCCCGTGCTGGCGCAACGGCTATACGCCGAGGGCGAGACGCGCGGCTACTGGGACATCGACCTGCTCGTCTCACCCCGCGACCTGCCGGCTGCCGAGGCGGCACTTCGAGCCCTCCGCTACAGAAAGGGCAACGAGGTGCTGGGGATCGACGACGTCGGCGGGGTCAAGCACGGCGAGGTCTGGGCCCGCCAGGGCGCAAACCACGGCGGCCCGATCATCATCGATCTGCACTGGCGCCTGAGCCGCTGCGAGGCGACGGGCGAGGTCGTCTGGGAAGCGCTGGCGAGGAACCGCGGGGCGATCGAGCTCCAGGGCCACAGCGTCGCGGTGCCGGGCCAGGAGGGGCTGGCCCTGCACCTGGCGATTCATGCCACGCAGGGCGGGCCCGAGGACACGAAGGCGATGGCCGACCTGAGGCGCGGAATCGAGCGCTGGCCACTCGACGCTTGGCGGGGGGCTGCTCGGCTGGCTGCTGAGGTCCACGGCGAGGCGCCGTTCGCCGCGGGCCTCAGGCTGATTCCCGAAGGCGCCGAGCTGGCGGAGCGGCTGGAGCTGCAGCCCACCCCTGAGCTCGATTGGGAGATCAGGAACCGGGAGACGAGGCCCCGCGGGACCTTTCACGTCGAGGCGTGGTCGAGCGCGCGGGGCGTGAGAGCGAAGTTGAGCGTCGTGCGGCGGTCACTCTTCCCCACGGCGCGTTGGATTCGGAAGCAGTTCCCTTGGGCCGACCGGCGGCCATGGCTGATACCGGTGGCCTACGCACGCCACATCCTGCGCGGCCCCCTATGGGCGGCGCGGGCGATGCGATTTCGGAGACGAGCGAGACGGGCGGGCGGCTAGCAGGCGCCGGCCGAGCACTGCCGCTGGTCCGACCCGTCCGACGAGAACTGCGGGCAAACGGTCCCGGGACACGGCACGCAGGTCTTGCACTGCGAAGCCGTCGGATCGAACGCCTGGCACGGCGAGCCCGCCGGATACGGCGAATGCAGCACCGGTACGCAGCAGCAGCAGCCCACGCTCTTCGAGCAGCCGGTATTCGAACCGCAGTTGCCGGAGCTGAACTGGTTGCAGAACTTGACCGACGCGGCCATGGCCGGCGTCGGTGCCGCCACGGAGAGGATGTACGGAGCAGCGGCGACGGTCGCACCGACCTTCGCCAGCTTGAGCGTGACCTCTCGGCGCGTCGAGCCGTCTGCGACGATGGTCGGCTTGACCTCGAGCAGAGCGCAGGCGCTGAGCTCCTCGAGCGCGCCGTTGACCACCTCGGGCTCCATGCCCAGCTTTGCGCTCAGCCTCTCGGCCGAAGTCGTGCCGTCACAGGCGCGCCAGACCTTCGCGGCCTCAGGGCTGAGTGAGTGCCCGGTATCGGTCTTCGTGTCGTAAACGAGGACCTCCTCGCCGAGCTCCTCGATGATCAAGTCCGCGGAACGGGCGAGCGGTCCTTCTCCCATGTTCGACACCTGAATCTGCCTCCTCCGACGGTGGCCGGTGATCCCCCTGCAACTTTTTCCTCGGTCCCCTAACTCGAACGCGAGAGGCGAGTCTAACCCATCCTCGTATGGGCGTCTAGGGGGAAATGCGCACCATCAATGGGGGAAAAACCCTGATATCCGGGTGCCCATTAGTGCCTAGCGGAGCTCCCACGCACGCGCAGGTACGCAGGCCGGGCAACGTAGACAGCGGCGAGCTGAAGCGCCGCGACGAGCGGCATCAGCGACTTCGCCCAGGCCGGCACCGCCGGATCCCGGCGAATCCGCTCACGGACGCGGCGGGCGCTGGCTCGCAGCTGTCGAGCGCTTCGCGCCCGGCGGCCGGCCGACCCATCGTGCGACCGGTAATAGCGCCCGAGACGCTCCGAGATCTCCACCCGTCCACGCCAGGCCAGGGCCGCCCCCAGGTCCCAGTCCTCCCCCAGGTCCGAGTCGGCGTAACCGCCCGCCGCGCGAGCCGCGTCGGTGCGGACGATCGCCGATCCCGGAATCGGCAGCAGGGACCAGACGCAGTTGGCGAGCGCGAAGGCACGTGGCCGCCGGGCCAGCCTCATCGCGAAGCGCCGCGGGTTGCGGTGCCGCTCCCCCGTCCCACCATCCAGGACCGAGACCGCGGAGACGGCGAGCCCCGGGTCGGAGGCGATTCGGCCGCGCATGAACTCGATCGCACCGTCGAGCAGCATGTCGTCGGCGTCGAGGAACATGACGAGCTCGGTGGTGACGCACTCCAGGCCCAGGTTCCGCGCCGCCCCCTCCGTCAGCCTGCGCGCGGAGCGCAACACCTCGGTGCCGTCCAGCTGCGGGACCGGCGTCGAGGAGGCGTTGTCGACGACGACGATCGGCGCCCCAGGATCGTTTCGCCGGACGCTCTCGACCGCGTCGCCGAGGAACTCGACGTAGTCATCCCAGACCGGGATGACGACGGTGACCATCGCCTAGGCGCCGGCGAGAGTCGTCGCCGGCGCGGCTCGCGCCCCGCGATCGGCCGCCGATGGCTCCGGCGCGGCGGCGGGGTGCAGTCGCAGCTCGCGCAGAACGATCACGGCGCACAGCACGAGCGCCACAACGTGGGTCCGGTAGCGGAATGCCGTTCCGGCGTTGCCCGCCGACAGGGAGTAGGCGATGAGCAGGAAGAGGCCGACGTAGAGAAGCGGCCCAGCCCGATCCCAGATGTGGCCCCGGGCGCGCCAGAGCTCGCGCGCGAAGTAGAAGAGCAGGGTCCAGGCGAACAGCGTGCCGAAGACGCCGAGCGTCTGGCTCGTGTTGCCCATCTGCCACGGATAGGGCTTCGTGATCACGTCGAAGATCCGCTTCGGCAGGTTGGTGATGATCGCCCCCCGCGTCGAGAAGTCCACCTGCTCGAGCTTGAGGTTGGCGCTGCCGGTCGCGTTCGCGTTCTGCGACTGCTGGAGGGTCGAGAGGCTCTTGTGGGTCGAGGCCTTCAGGACCGTCGGCGCCGTGATCGCAGCCAGCAGGACGACGATGGCGACCAGGGTCAGCGAGCGCAGCCCCTGGCCCGTCTGCGACCGGGCCCGGACGCCGACATGCAGCGTGATCGCCGCGCCCGCTGCGATCAGGAACCAGCCCGCGTACGGGCGAGTCACCGTCGCGAGCACGCATCCAATTGCGATCGGCCACAGGTACTGGATCTTGCTCGTCTTCCACATGCAGGCGCCGCCGAAGGTCACCAGGCCGCCGGCGAGGAGCATGAAGGGCTCCTTGTGAAGCAACGTGGAGAAGAAGACGTTGGCGGGCTCGAGCGCCAGGAACCAGGCGGCGAAGCGGGCGGCGCGGGGACCGGCGAGCTCGTAGACGGCAACCGCGAGCAGGATGATCCCGGCGACCGCGATCCCGGCCTGGGAGACGCGCAGGATGGTCTGGGTCGAGCCGATCACCAGGATCTGGCTGGCGAAGACGAACTCGTAGAACTTGCCCGTGAGGACGTCGGTCCATTGAGTGGAGAGGAAGGGCGTGTGGCTGATGTACTGGGAGTTGATGAAGAACCCGACCTCGTCGCCGCCGCGCAGCGACGCTCCGAGGCCGGTGGCGGAGACGCCGAACGCGGCGATGATCCGCACGCCCAGCGCGGTCGCCACCGGAGCCCCCAGCGACAGCGCGGGCCGCGTCCGGCGCAGCCACCTGAGGAGCGCAACGAGGGCCCAGCCGACGACCGCCAGCGTCACACCCCAGGCGAGGAAGTCGTGGACCTGCTGGTCGGTGAAGTTGAGGATGCCGTAGCTCAGCATCGAGCGGCCAGGATACGCGCAACCGCCGCGATTTCAGGCTCGGAAAACCCGGTTCTTCCTACGGCGAAATACGTACGTCGCGCGGCCGGACGGCCGCTAACATCGCCCGGATGAGCGGGTCGGGGCAGGACGGAATAGATCTCCGCTACTACGTGCGCCAGGCCTGGCGGCGTCGGTGGATCCTCCTCGCCGTGATCGTGGTGTTCCCGCTCGCGGCGTACCTGATCACCGAGCGCCAGGCGAAGGTCTACGAGGCGAGCACGCTGCTCAAGGTCTCGCCGCAGAACATCACGATCTCCAACTCCCTGAGCTTCTCCTCGTCCGGCGTGGGCGAGACGGCAACGATCCTCCGGACGACGGGTGTCGGCCGGCTCGCGGCCCGCCAGCTCGGTGAGCCGCCGGGCGACGCCGCGGGCCTGGTCGGATCGATCCGCACCTCGACCCAGGGAGAGGGAACCGACACCGGCTTTCTGACGATCACCGCTCGGGCCAGTGACCCGCAGCGCGCGGCCGCCGTGGCGAACGCCTTCGCCGGCGCCATCTCACAGACCCGGACAAACGACGCGATCGGACAGGTGGATCAGTCCATCGCCTCACTCGAGAAGCAGCTCCGCACCGCCGACTCGACCACGCGAGCGCCGATCGCCCAGCAGATCCAGCAGCTGGAGACATCGCGGGCGCAGCTCAACAGCACGACGCAGGTGATCCAGGCGGCGACCCCGCCGAGCTCTCCCGTGTCGCCGCATCCGGGCCGGAACGCCAAGATCGGCTTCATCCTCGGCCTGCTGATCGCCGCCGCCCTGGTTCCCATCCTCGACGCGGTGGACCGGCGGCTTCGCCAGCCCGAGGAGCTCGAGGAGAAGTTCGACGCCCCGCTGCTCGGCTCGATCCCGGAGGAGGCGTTCCCCGGCAGGGGCTCCGGGCCATTCGTTCACGAGGCCTTCCAGACGCTCAGGGCCGGGCTGACCTACTTCAACATCGACCGCACTCTGAGCAGCGTCCTGATCTGCAGCCCGACGCGCGGCGATGGCAAGACGACGGTGGCGGCGAACCTCGCCAGGGCGCTCGCCGAGGACGGCCGCAAGGTGATCGCGGTCGACTGCGACCTGCGCCGGCCGCAGCTCGCCAAGCGGCTCGGCGTCGCCGACAAGGTCAACTTCGGGCTCGACTCGGTGCTGATCGACCGGCGCGGGCTGAACGAGGCACTGGTCGACGTCGAGGTCGAGGGCGGGAGCCTGCGCCTCCTGCCCGGCGGCGCGCCGCCCAACCCCTCCGTGCTGCTCGGCTCCGACCGGATGCGGTCGGTACTCTCGGAGCTCCGCGAGATGGCGGACATGATCGTGCTCGACACGCCGCCGCTGATGGCCGTGAGCGACGCGATCCCGCTCCAGGAACAGGTCTCCGGGACCGTCCTCGTCGCGCGCGTCGATCACACCAGCCGCGACGGAATCCGCAAGGCGATCAACTACATCTCCACGGCCGGTGGGCGGCTGCTCGGCTTCGTCGGCACCGGGGTGCAGCTCGGTGGAGTCGCCGGCTACGACGCCTACGGCTACGGCCTGGGCTACGCGGCCGAGACGTCGGAGAACGGCGCGGCCCCCAACGGCCGCAAGCTCCGCCTGCCGTTCGGCCGGGGCGAGCGCAGCGGCTCGGCCAAGTCCTGAGCTAGGTCCTGACGGGTTCCCCACCCGCCGGCGCCAGCAGCTCGCGGTAGAGGGCGTCGATGTCGGTGAGCAGCCGCTCAACCGAATAGCGGCCCAGCACGTGTTCCCTCGCAGCCTCGCCCATCCGCCCCCGCAGCTCGCGATCGGATGAGAGCTTGACGATCGCGGCGGCAAGCGCCGCCTCGTCATCGGGGGACACGAGCTCGCCGGACCCAGGTATCACCACGTCGGACGTTCCGCCGACGTTCGTCGCGATCGCCGGGGTTCCGGCCGCAGCCGCCTCGATCAGCCAGACCGGGGTCCCCTCGTTGTCGGAGCTCAGGATGGCGACGTCCGCCGCGGCGGCGATCGCCGTCAGGTCGCGGCGGTAGCCGAGGAAGCTGACTGCGTCGGCCACGCCGAGCTCGCTCGCCAGCAGCTCGAAGTCGGTCCGCTGCTCACCGTCTCCGACGATCGCCAGATGGGCCCGGGCCCCCTCGTTCCGCGCCCGGGCGAACGCGCGGATCAGCAGATCAAGCCGCTTGATCGGCACGATTCGCCCGACGAACCCGAGCAGCGTCTCATCGTCGGAGACGCCGAGGCCATCGCGAAGCTCCGTTCCGGCGGACGTGTCGAGCTGCACGAACGGGGCCAGCTCGAGGCCGAGCGGGACCACGCTGAACTTCTCGCGCGGCGCGACACCGAGCCGTACCAGGTCCTCGACCGTCTGGCGGCTGACGCCGATCAGGCGGTCCGTGCGCCGGGCCAGGCTGCGCTCGAGGCCGCGGTAGAGGCGAGTCTTGGCCGCCCCGAAGTAGCCCTCCAGGACGTGTCCGTGGAAGGTGTGGACCAGGACGGGACGCGGGCGCAGCGAGAGCAGGGCCGCCGAGCGGCCGAGGAAACCGGCCTTGGCGGTGTGCGTATGGACGAGGTCGGGCCGGAAGCTGCGGGCGATGCGCCCGATCTCCAGCAGGGCCCGCGTATCGTGCAGCGGGTTGACCGGCTGCCGGAGGCTCGGGAGGTAGACGGTGCGCGCGCCCTCGCGCTCGGCCAGGTCCGCCATCGACTCCTCTCCGGGGGCCGGCCGGCCGTGCACCAGGAGGGTCTCGTAGCGATCGGGATCGAAGCGGCGACCGCTCAGCAGGCTCGCCTGGTGCGCGGGCCCCCCGAGGTTCATGCGGGCGATCACCCGCAGGACCCGGACTCTGCTCAGCTCAGGCGCTCCCTGGTGCGCAGGCGCTCGCCGCCTTGGGCGGTGAGGGGCGAGGTCTCGAGCAGCGCGATGATCGCGGCCCCCGCCGCCACGTAGGCGGCGCCGGCCGCCACCACGGCGCGCTGATCGAGCTGGAACAGCCCGATCGCGAGCGCGCAGAGGGCGCCCTGCGCGACGGCGAGGACGATGGCGACCCTCCGCTCCGTGCCGAGCAAGGCGAGAAGCCTATGGGTCAGGTGGTCGCGGCCGCCGCTCATCACCTGGGCGCCGCGCCGCAGCCGCGAGACGACGACCAGGGTCGTGTCGAGAATAGGCAGGCCGGCGAGCGGGGCGAGCGCGAACAAGAGCGTCCAATCGAGGCGCCCGTCGGGGATCGCCATGACCGTGCAGGCGATGAGCAGGCCGATCGGCATGCTGCCGCCGTCGCCGAGGAAGATCTTCGCCGGCTTGGAGAGGTTGTAAGGCAGGAAGCCGAGGCAGGCGCCGGAGACCGAGAAGGCGATGATCGCCAGCGGCAGGGCGTCCTGCATCAGCGCCAGGGCGCCGATCCCGGCGCCGCAGGCGGCACCGACGGTGCCCGTGGCGCCGTCCTGGTTGTCCATCAGGTTGAAGGCGTTGGTGATGCCCACGACCCAGACGATCGTGAGGATGAGGTCGGCTGTCGGGTTGTGCAGCATCGTCCAGCCCAGGTCCACCGCCCAGAGCGCAACGGCGGTGAAGACCTGGACGACCATCCGCAGCGTCACTCCCAAGCCGATGCGGTCGTCGAGCGTCCCGACAGCGCAGATCGCGAGCGCCGCGACGACCATGCGCTTGTAGTCGTCGAAGCCGTCGAAGAGGAGCGTCCCCGCCAGGACCCCCGCCATGACCGCCGTTCCACCCAGGTAGGGGGTCGGCCGGAAGTGCTGCTTGTAGCCGGCCGGATGGTCGAAGAAGGACGTTCGCACGGCGACCCGCCGGGCGAGCGGAGTGGCCAGCGCGGCAACTGAAACGGAGGCCATCAGGGCCCCCAGGATCCTGATGGCGTCCGGCAGGCCCACGGCCGCTACGCCGAGAGCTCGGCGGGGGCCTCTTCCAGCGCCGGGCTGTAGAGCGGGTGGCGGACCGGCTCCGGCAGGCTCTCCGTGACCGGTCGCAGCTGCGCGGAGAGGTCGTCGATCGCATCCTCGATCGTGCGGCGCGGCTGCCAGCCGCAGAGGGCGCGGATCGCGGCGGTGTCGGGCTTGCGGCTGCCGAGCTCCTCGAAGCCCTCGCCGTAGGCCTCCTCGTAGGGCACGTAGCGGATCCGGGAGGTGGAGCCGGTCCGGTCGATGACCTTCTCGGCGAGCTCCCGTATCGTGACCTGCCGCGGGGTGCCGATGTTGAAGACCCGACCGACGGCACCGCGGTGATCGGCGACCGCCATGATCGCGTCGACCGCGTCGTAGACGTGCGTGAAGCAGCGCGACTGGGTGCCGTCGCCGTAGACGGTCAGCTCCTGGCCGCGCAGCGCCTGCGAGACGAAGCGCGGCAGCACCATCCCGTAGGAGCCGAGCTGGCGTGGGCCGACCGAGTTGAACAGCCGGACGACGACCGTGTGCGCACCGCGCTCTCGCGCATACCCGAAGGCGAGCATCTCGCCGAAGGCCTTGGTGTTCGCGTAGCCCCAGCGTGCGGTCGACGAGGGCCCGAGGATGCTGTCCGCGTCCTCGGGCAGGGCGCCGATGCTCTGCTTGCCGTAGACCTCGGACGTCGAGGTGAACAGGAGGCGGCGGCCGGCCCGCGCGGCTGCATGGGCGACGACGTTCGTCCCGCGCACGTTGCGCATCAGGGACTCGAGCGGGTTGTTGACCACGAGCTTCACCCCCACCGCCGAGGCCAGGTGGAAGACGGAGTCGGTCTGCTCGACCCACTGGTCGACCAGGTCGGCGTCGAGAACCGAGCCCTCGACGAAGACCGCCCTGCCGCCCTCGATCAGGTGGGCGATGTTCTCCCGCCTGCCCGTGCTCAGGTCGTCGAGGATGACGACCTCATCGCCGCGCGCGACGAGTGCGTCAGCAAGATGGGATCCGATGAACCCCGCCCCGCCAGTGATCAGATGAACCTGCCTGGAACGCTTGAGTCGCTTCAAGTTACGCCCTTCTCCCGAGAGCCAGAAGCCCCCTCGGCCTCTGCCTCTCCTCCTGAAGCACCTCCCCGAGGATGAGGAGCCCCCAAAATGCGCCTTCTTGACGTTAGTGGAGAGGACTGTATCCGGCAAGGGGCAACCTTCAATCCGTAGTAAGCCCGGAATTGCCCCTAGTGACTATTGCGAAGAGATTCCGGCTGATTTCCGCTCAGACGGCGGCGCTTTGGCCCGCGAGATGGGCGAATGTCCGTTCGAGGCCGGCCTGCACGTCAATCGAGGGCTCGTAGCCGAGAACCTCCCTGGCGCGTGAGATGTCGGCCATCGACCGGCGGAGATCCCCAGGCTGGGGGTCGGTGTGGACCGGCTCCAGGTCCGTCCCGGCCAGCTCGGCGACGTGACGCCACAGCTCGTTGAGCGTGGTGGCCTCCCCGCAGGCGACGTTGAAGGTCTCCCCGTCCGCGCCCTTCGCCGAGCCTGCAAGAACCGTGCCATCGACCGTGTTGTCGATGTAGGTGAAGTCCCTCGCCTGCTCCCCGTCCCCGAAG
>Ga0070741_10006810_pt1 | contig 24227 bp, 17 predicted proteins | sample Coa_R1_4_FD_66440 | JGI IMG/M metagenome (GOLD analysis project Ga0070741, IMG submission 66440) | Surface soil microbial communities from Centralia Pennsylvania, which are recovering from an underground coalmine fire - Coalmine... | ecosystem: Environmental > Terrestrial > Soil > Unclassified ...
CGAACGCGATGTTGTCGCGGATCGTACCGGAGAAGAGGAACGGGTCCTGCGGCACGAGCCCGACGTGGCGGCGGAGCCAGTCGAGCGGCAGACTCCGGACGTCGCGCCCGTCCACCAGCACCGCGCCGCGGTCGACGTCGAAGAGGCGCGGGAGGAGCTGCACGAGCGTCGACTTCCCGGCACCGGTCCGCCCGACGACCGCGACCGTCGCGCCGGCGGACACGGTGAGATCGACGCCGTCGAGCGCCGCGTCGCCGCGCCCCGGGTACGCGAAGCCGACGTCGCGGAACACGACCTCGCCGCGGAACCCGTCGATGCCGGTCGCGTCCGGGGGGCTCGTGATCGCGGGCGGGACGGCGAAGAGCTCGTTCAGCCGCTGCATGGCCGCCCGCCCGCGTTGCAGGACCGACAGCATCCAGCCGAGGGCCATCGTCGGCCAGGCGAGGAGGTGGAGGTAGCCGATGAACGCGACCAGGTCGCCGACCGAGAGCTGCCGGGCGACCACGCGCGTCCCGCCGTACCAGACGACGACCAGCGCGCCGACGCCGCCGACGACGTTCATGACCGGGATGATGAAGCCGCGCGCGCGCGCGAGGCGGAGGCTCTGCTCCTGGAAGCGCCGGTTCAGCGCCGCGAACGCCTCGCGCTCGCGGTCCTCGGCCGCGTAGCTCTTCACCACGTGGATGCCCGCGAGCGTCTCCTGCACGCGGCTCGACAGGTCGGCGAGCCCCTCCTGCACGCGCAGCGTCCGCTCCATCAGGAGGCGGCTCGTCCGCTTCACGGCGATCAGCGCGAGCGGATAGACGGCGAGCGCCGCGACCGTCAGGCGCGCGTCGATCGAGAGCATGATCGCGAGCCCGTACACGTAGTACACGGGCGTGTTGATGAAGTTGAGGATGCCCGGGCCGAGGAGCATCCGGACCGCGGTGACGTCGTTCACGAGCCGCGACATCAGGTCGCCGGTCTGCCGCTGCTGGTAGAACGCGAGCGGCATCGACTCCAGGTGGCGGAAGAGATCGTTGCGGAGGTCGTATTCGATGTCGCGGCCGACGTTGAAGATGACGAACCGCGAGAACGTCCGGACGACGCCCTGCACCACCGCGATCGCGACGATCATGGCGGCGTAGCGGAGGACGACGCCGGCGCCCTCGCCTCGTCCCATCGCGTCGACCGCCTCCTTGAAGAGCCACGGCACGGCCATGACGAGGGTCGTCGCGCCGATCAGGCACGCGATCCCGCCCGCATAGCGGACGGCGTAGCGGCGCAGATAGCGCCAGAGGCGGGACATCCGGACGACTGTAACGGCGCGCGACCGGGTGAAGCAACGGGCGGCGGCGGAATCCGCCACCGGCGCGGCCCGTCGCGGCGCCGCGCACGCGCCGGTCAGGGCGTCGCGGCGTCCGCGCCGTCGCCGTCGCGCGCGGCGTCGCCGGGCGCCGCGGTCCCCGGGATGACGACCGCTTTCCCGACGTGCGGCCCGGGGATGAGCCGCCCCGTGATCGTCACGTCGACGCCGTGCGTGCCGCCGTCGAGCGTCGCGACGAGCGACTCGCCGGGGCCGACCGGGATCCCGGTCGTGAACGAGACGTGGGGGTTCTCGAGCGTGCTGAACGCCGTCGGGTTGTTCATGAGCGTCGGCTGGAGGAGCGCGACGGCGCAGAGCGTCTTCTTCGAGTCGGCGAGGTAGAGCACGCCCGACTCCTGTCCGCGGTTCGCGACCAGCACGTCGGTCACGAGGAGCTGGCGGCCGTCGGGCACGACGAAGAGCGTCACGGCGGGCGCGGGCTCGTCGGGCTTCTCGCGCTTCCCGACGTTCGCCGCGAAGGCGCTCACCGGCTTGTCGGCGGCGGCGCCCGGGAGCGGTGCGAGGGCGAGCCCGATCAGGACGGCGATCGCACGCGCGGTCACGACGCCCGCCCGACCGCGAGGAGCGACATCCCGACCGGCGGGCGCATGCGCCGCTCCAGCCGGAGCAGCGGTACGAGCTGGTCGTTCACCCGGGCCTGGAGGCCGGGGACGCTCCGCCGCCGGAGGAGGCGCGCGTTCACGAACCAGCCCGCGGCGCCGAGCAGGTTGAAGTAGGAGCAATGCTCGACCGTGAAGCCCGCGCCCGCGAGCTTGTCCGCGATCTCCCGCCGCGTGTAGCGCCGCCGGCAGCCGATCGCCTGGTCCATCGTTCCATAGAGCGCCGGAAGCGCCGGCAGGAGCAGCACGACGCGGCCCCCCGGCGCGAGCGTCGCACGCATGGCGCGGAGCGCCGCGCCGTCGTCGGCGACGTGCTCGAGCACGCGCGCGCAGAGGACGGTGTCGAACGCGTGCGGCGGCAGCCCGTCGTCGGCGAGGTGCAGGAGGTCGAGCTCGCGGACCTCGACATTCGGCTTCGCCCCGTACGCGCGCCGCAGGACCTCGAGGTACTCCGGGTCGACGTCCGTCGCGACGAGCCGCTCGCGCGTCGCCAGGTACTGCGTGAACACGCCCGTGCCCGACCCGACCTCGAGGATGCTCCGGCCGACGAACGGCCGGACGAGCTCCCACTGGAAGTCGGCGTAGCGCTTGAGCGCGTGGACCCGACGGAGCGTCTTGAAGCTGTCGTCCTCGCGTCCGATGTCCGGAGTCAGCCGGAAGCGGAGGATCGTCCACGCCGCCGAGACGGCGTCCTTCCAGCCGATCTTCTTCCCCTCGGAGTACTGCCGGCCCTCGTAGGAGATCGGGACCTCGTGGACGCGGCAGTGGAGGTGCGCGATCTTGGCGGTGAGCTCCGGCTCGAGGCCGAAGCGCGCCGAGCGGATCGGGATGCGCTTCAGCACGTCGGCGCGGAAGACCTTGTAGCACGTCTCCATGTCGGTGAGGTTGAGGTTCGTGAACGCGTTCGACAAGAGCGTCAGCATCCGGTTCCCGAGCGTGTGGTAGAAGCCGAGCACGCGCCCGGGACCGGGAGCGAAGCGGGAGCCGTAGACGACCTCCGCCTTCCCTTCGACGATCGGCTCGATGAGCCGCGGATACTCGGCGGGATCGTACTCGAGGTCGGCGTCCTGGATCAGGACGATGTGGCCGGTCACGTGCGGGATCGCGGTCGCGACGGCGGCCCCCTTCCCCTGGTTCTCCGGCTTGAAGAGGAACACCAGGCGGTTGTCGGGCGTATCCGGCGTGTCGGCCCGGAACGCCTCGAGAACGGCACGCGTGCCGTCGCGCGAGCAATCGTCGACGACGATCACTTCCTTCGGGATCGGGACGGCGAGCACGCGGCCGAGGAGCGTCCGGACCGTCCCGACCTCGTTGTACACCGGCACGATGACCGACAGCCGGAACGACGGCCCCATGAAGCTCGATTGTCGCAAGGCGTCGACGGACCTTCAAGGCGGCGCCGCGGCGCCGCGGCGCCGCCCCGCCGTCGCCGCAGAGCGCTACTTCTTCTTCCCGGACTTCGCGGGGGCCGGCTTGCTGCCGGCGGCCTTCGTGTCCGCGGGCGTCTTCGTGTCCGCAGGCGGGGTCGTGTCCGCGGGCTTCGCATCCGACGTCTTGGCGTCGGATGCCTTGGCGTCGGGCTTCTTCGCGTCGCCGGCGGGCGCGGGATACCGCGCGGTGAAGTCGAGCGCCGGCTCCCGGATCATGTCGAGGAGCGGCGGCGACCAGGTGACGGTGTTGCCGCTCACCTTCCCGTTCCGGTTCGCCTCCTTCACGGCGCCCGGGAACGTCACCTTCAGGACGGGATCGGGACCGTTCGCGTCCTTCGCGGTCGGATTCGGCTTCGGGTTCTTGATGACGACCTTGACGACGTCGTCGTCGCCGTCGCGCGTCTTCGTCACGGCGACGTTCGCGAACCCGTCCGCGGACGAGAGCTGGGTCACGTCGTCGAACGCGACCACGACCTGGGCCTGGTTGTTGCTTTTCGGCGTGAACGACTTGAGCGTCACGTGCGCCGAGCTCCAGCGCGCCTTCTCGGCCTCCGGCTTCGCCTTCGGATCGACGGGATAGGTGAGGTCGACGGTGCCGGTGCCGTCGGCCTCGAGCTTGGCGTCCGCGGTGAAACAGCCTGCGAGGTAGATAGCGAACAACCCGAGCACTACGCCGAGCACGCCGGCCCGCCGGGCCGCCGTCGCCGTTCGAGACCGCGTCGTCATGGGCGCGGTCCTTAGCGGCCGGCTTCCCGGCTTGTCAAGCGAGCCTCGCGCGAGTTGTCCGTCGCGGACGGCCGTGCTTTATCCGGCCCGACATGGCCTTCAAACAGTTCCTGAAGATCGAGATCACGAAGGGCCTCGACGAGACCTACACCGAGGAGCACTGGGCGAAGGACCATCCCGGGAAGAAGTACTACGACATCCATTTGTCGACGATCGAGCGTCACGAGCGCGCGGCGCCGATCTTCCGCGAGTTCCTCGGCCAGGGCGGCATGCGGATCCTCGAGTCGGGCTGCGGCACCGGCCGGTGGATGGCGTACTTCGAGAAGCTCGGGAACCGCGCCTTCGGCATGGACGACAGCTGGGGGCCCCTGCGCGTCGCGCGCGAGCACGACCCGGACATGAACCTCGTCCGCGCGAACGTCCTCGTGAAGCCGTTCAAGACCGGCGCGTTCGACGCCGTGTTCTCGTCGTACGTCGCCGAGCACTTCGAGGAGGGCCCCGAAGCGCTCTTCCGCGAGATCCACCGCGTGCTCAAGCCCGGCGGGCTCTTCTTCCTCGTCATCCCGTACGACAACACCGTCCGGCGCTTCCTCGTGAACCCGACGCTCCGGCTCTTCTACCTCGTCTGGAGGCTCCGCAAGCGCGGGCTCGGCTTCACCGAGTTCCGCTACCGGAAGGAGGAGGTCGACGGCTTCCTCGCGCGGACGAGCTTCGAAACGCTCCGCGTCTATCCCGACGACTACTTCCTGCCCTGGTCGAAGGGGCTGTTCGTCGACCTCTGCGACATCGGGTCGTTCGTGCACTACGAGCACAAGCCGCCGTACGAGTTCGGCTCCTTCGGGACGAGCGTCGTGCGCGCCATCCAGAGCATCGGCATCTGGCACTCGTGCGCGGGCATCTTCTACGTCGCCCGCGCGCGGAAGTGACCCCGCTCAGCGCGCGAGACGACCGCGCAGGTCGGCGTCGCCGTCGATCCAGTCCGCGATGCCGGTCGCGACGACCGCCTGGCCGTCGCGGTCGGGATGGGTCCGCTCCGCCATCATGAAGAGGCGGCCGAAGACGTCGACGGGCCCGACGTGGTCGCCGCGCACGACGGCGACGCGGTTCCCCATCGAGGACGGCGTCGGCGGGAGCGACTCGAGCTCGGCGACGTCGCCGGCGAAGTACTTGTATTCGAACCGGCTGGCGCCAGGCGGCGCATCGAACGTCGCCGAGTAGACGCCGTCGTGGGCGCGCTCGTCGCCCGCCGCACCGTCGTCCCGGAGCGGGACGTCGAAGTCGTACTCGGGCTTCCCGGGTGAGTAGTTGCCGCGGACGGCGAGCGGCGCCGGCGGCGTGCCGTCGAACGCGACCCGGAGCGTGACGTGATGCCGGGCCGGATGCGACGGTCGCGGCTCGTCGGCCGCGCGGGCGAGCCCGAGGCTGTCCGCGCGCGCGTTCTCGTCCGCGGCCCGGAGCTCCGCGAACCGGGCATCGAAGTCGAGAAGCGGAAGCCCCGCGCGCGTCGCGGCGGCCCGCGACCCCTCGACCGCGCCGGTTTCGATGAAATCGAGATTCAGCAGCAGAAGCCGTGCGCCGGCGGCCTTGGTGCGCGCGGCGAGCTCCCCGACCGTCGCGTCGATGTCGTCGAGCGACAGCCGCTTGCAGACCCCGCCCCGGCGCATCTGCTCGCGGCACCCGGCGCTCTCGGCGGTGCGGTCGACGTGCGGGGGACTCCAGGTCGCGAGGAGCTGGTACGTGTTCGTCTCCGTGAGGCGGGCCTCCGCGCGGAGGACGGCACGGCCGAGCGGATTCGCGACCCAGCGGAGCCGCTCGGCGTCGGTGACCCGCGTCGCGAAGAACCGGTCGTTCGTGCCGTGGGCGGCGACGACGAGGTCCGGATGGAGCGCGAAGCCCTCGATCTGGAGGAAGCGGAGCCCCTGGAGCCAGGACCAGCCGGGCACGCCGGTGTTGACGACCTCGATCCGTCGGCCCGGGTGCCGCGCGCGGAGGAGCCGCTCGAGCTGGCGCGGATACGCGTCGGGCTGATCGACGTTGAAGCCGAACGTGATCGAGTCGCCGACGCAGACGACGCGGAAGACGCCGCGGTCGTCGGTCGGAAGCTGTAGCTCGGGGCCGCGGTAGCCGCGGGAGTCGTTCTCGACCGTCCAGCTCTCGTTCCGACCGTACCGCCGCGGGTTGATCGGCTGCGTCTTCCGCGCGCCCGCCTGGTTCCGCCACAGCAGGAGCACGTCGGGCACGAGCGGGCTCGGGTTGACGGCGGGGAACGTCTGCAGCGTGCGGATCGTCGTCGCGACGACGTCGCCTGCCTTGCTCGTCTCCTCGAGCAAGGCCGCCGCGCGCGCGAACCGCGCCTTGGTGTCGACGACGCGGCCCGCCACGAACTCGCAGAGCCCGAGCAGCACGACGAGGACGACGATCCCCGCGGCGAGCTGAATCAGCGCCCCGAGCTTCCATCCGATCCGCGGGTTCTGCGCCGGGGGCGCCGTCGGCGCCGGATGCGCCGTCATCGGGAGAGCCCGGATGCCGCACGCGCCGCGGCCGGGACGACGGCCCCCCGGCGCGCGAAGACACGGGTCGTGACCAGCACGAGCCCGAGCGCGACCGCGTACGCCGCGGCGCCGGTGAGGAGCGTCGCCGTGAAGCCGACCCGGCTGCCGATCAGGACCGCGAGCACCGACGCGACGACCGACGTCGCGCCGTTCAACCCCCACGCCCAGGGCACGAGGGTCGGGTCCTCGTCGGTGAGCACGCCGATCCCGAGCGGATAGCAGGTGCCGAGGAGAAGCCCGATCGGCGCGAGGACGACGAGCCCCGCGACGACCTTCGCGAAGAGCCCGGCCGCGAGGAAGAGCGCGATCCAGCGCGGGAGGACGAGCGCGTACGCCGCTATCGCGACGACGACGGCAACGAGGACGCGCGGCAACGCGTCGCGCGGGACGCCGAGCCTGGGGCTCACGAGGCTTCCCGCGCCGCCCGCGACGAGGAGCCCGCCGAGCCCGAGCGCGAGCGCGTACGTCGGATATCCCACCAGCAGCACGAGCCGCTGGAGCAGCGGGATCTCGACCGCCATGAAGCCGTAGCCGAGGCACACGAAGTAGAGGAGCGCCGGGATCGCGACCGCGCGCGGCGCGGCGGCGTGCCGCATCCGCGCCGCCACGAGAAGCGGCCCGACGAAGAACAGCGCCGCGCAGCCGGTCACGACGCCGAGGAGCATCCGCATGAGCACGTGCGCGTCGTTCCACATGCGGAGGAAGCCGAACGGATCGGGCCCGACGTCCGCCACGGGATGGCGCACGAAGTCGAAGAAGAACGGCCGGTCGTCGGTCGCGGGATCGATCCGGTACTCGTGCGCCCGGTAGTACGCCGCCCGATCCGGCGCCTGGAGCAGCGCCGTCAGCGCCGGATCGCCCGGCGCCTTCGCGCCCGGCGCCCACGCGACCTGCATCTCGAGGTTTCCGGCGAGCCGCTCGATCCGGCTCACCTCCGCCGGCGTGAACGGGCTCCGGTTCGCGAGCATCGTCGCGACGACGCCCTGGGTCAGCACGACGACGTGGCGGTCGAAATCGCCGACGCCCTCGGCCTCCCACGCGGCACGCGCCATGCCGACGAGCCGCAGGATCTCGACCGGGTAGCGCCGGATGTAGAAGCGCGTGATGCTCAAGAGCCCCGCCGGGCGGAGGTGACGGAAGTACTCGCGCAGCGCCTCGGTCGTGTAGAGGTAGTTCTCCGCGAACACGAAGCCGCCCGCCGCGCCGGCGGCGAACGTGTCGACGAGGCTCAGCTGCAGCACGTCGAACGTGTCGCGGATCGCGGGCAGCGCGCTCCGGCCTTCGGCGAAGTCGACGTGGACCCCGCGGCTCGAGTACGGACGCCCGGAAAAGCCGGCGTACACGTCCTCCACCATCCGCCCCATGAGCGGGTTCAGCTCGATGCCGCGGATCGAGCGCTCCTTCGCGACCATCGCGCCGAGCAGGTCGCGGCCGCCGCCCGTGCCAATGACGGCGACGTCGCCGCGCGGGCGGAGCCGGTACGCGGCGTAGACGGCGGCGTCGCGGAGGAACCGGATCGATCCCAGGCGGCCGTCCCAACCGAACATCGGGGTCCATGCGGTCCCGTCGATGTCGATCCACTTGAGCGCGGGACCGGGCCGACGATACCGCCCGGCCGGCACGGTCACCGTGCTGATCGCGTCCTCGCCGGTGCCGAAGACGGCGACGCGCGAGAACGCGTTCCACGCCTCGTCGTCGGCGTAGAAGCTCTGCCAGATCTTCACGTAGCGCATCCGAAAGGCGTTCGTGTCGAATCCGGCCCAGAGCGCGACGCCGACCAGCACGCACGCCACCGCGACCCGCCCACGCCCGCGCCGCTCGAGCCCGAGCGCGGTCGCGGCCGCCGCGGCCGCAGCGAGGAGCGGGACGATCGGCGCCGCAAACGCCGTCAGGGCCCCGACCGCGACGAGGCACCCGAGCCCGGCGCCGAGCAGGTCCGCCGCGTAGACCGGTCCGATCCGCCGCGCGAAGTGCGTCATGAGCAGCGACAGGACCAGGCCCGCGCAGAGAAACGGCACCGAGAGGACGACGTACGCCGCCGTGAGGCTCGCGATGCCGCGGAAGGACAGCTCCTGCGTCACGTGGACGTGGAGGAACGTCCACTCGCTCGCGACCGTCGCGACGGCGAACCATGCGAGGCCCGCGCGGAGCTGGCGATCGACCGCCCCGGGCGGAAATCGCCCGGGCAGGAGGTACACGAGGAGACCGCCGAGCCCGATCCCGAACATCGCGAGCGAGATCGCGACGAACGCGTAGTGGCTGACGAGCGCGACCGACAGCATGCGCGCGAACGCCAGCTCGACGGCCATGAGCGAGGCGCTCGCGACGAAGATCGCGGCGTAGTGCCGGCGGCCGGGCTCGCCCGGCGGCCCGGCCGGCGCGTCCGCCGCTGCCGTCAGCGCGCGGCCCGCCGCGCGCGCGGCTCGGCGGCGGGCGCGGGACGGCGGCTCCAGAAGAAGTTGAAGACGTCCTGCGTCCCGTAGCCGACCTGGAACGTCTCCGGCGCGCCGCCGAGCGCACGATGGACGTGATACCGCTCCCAGGTCTTCGTCATCGGGCACTCGTAGCAGGCGAGGTGCTTCTCCTCGTCCGTGCCCGTCCGCGACCGGAAGAACCGGCGCGACGCGCGGAACTTCTCGTTGTTCCACACGTCGCGGAAGCGGCGGGCGCCGCCGGCGCCGTCGGCCGCGAGCCGGCCGACGTCGTCGTGCTCGTAGAACGTGCCGCAGCAGGGCGCGACGCCGCCGTCGTTCTGGACGATCGCCTGGCCCCAGAGGAACGGACACTTCTCGACCACCGGATTGAAGAAGTACTGGAAGCGGCTCGCCGGGTCCCACTCCTCGCCGAGGAGCCAGCCCTTGGAGACGCAGAGCTCCATGTCGAGCTCGTCGGCGAGCCGCTTCGCGAGGTCGATGTCGTCCGTGTTGTGGGGAAAGACGTGGAACTCCCACACCATCTTCGGGTTCGACCGGCCGAGCCGCCGCTTCGCGTCGCGCACGAGCCGGCAGTTCTCGAGGACCGTCGCGAGGATCCCGCGCCGCCGGTACTGCTCGTAGCTCTCCTGCCGCGCGCCGTCGATCGACACGCCGAGGAGGCCGAGCCCGGACGTCACGATGCGCTCGGCGCGCGCGGCGTCCCAGGGAAAGCTGAAGTTCGTGCTGACCGTCGTGGCGATCCGGCGTCGGCTCGCCTCCTCGATCATCTCGAAGATGTGCTTCGCGAGGAGCGGCTCGCCCCAGTTGTAGAACTCGACCTCCATCAGCGTCGGCCCGAGCTCGGCGATCAGCTGCTTGTAGAGGTCGAGGCTCATGTGGCCGCGCGCGCGGCCGACGTCGCCGATGCCGGTGAAGCACGCCGGGCAGCGGAGGTTGCAGATGTTCGTCGCCTCGACGGTGAGCTTCGACGGGCGGCACCAGACCGACGTGCGCCCGGTCTTCATCTCCATCCGCGCGAGCCAGAGGTTGAGCGCGCGGCGCGGCGTGTAGCGGAGGCCCGGGCGTGGCGGGAGGTCGAGGATGCCCTTCAGCGCCACGTACCGCGGGTGCGTCTTCACCGTTCGCAGTATGCGGCGTAGCATGGCTTTCCGGTGGCGATCTCGCCCCCGCGCGGCGCGGCTCGCCGCAGCGAGCTTAACGTGGCGCTTCGCGCATTGGCAAGCTCGCGGCCGGAGCGCACGCGTCGCGCAGGGCGCGGCGGCTCAAGCGGACAGCTCCGCGGGCGGCGCGCCGCGGTCGAGCTGGCCGCCGGGAATCACGGCCTGGCCGATCGGCGTGCTGACGGCCTCGCCGGCGAGCCCGTCCTCGATCTTCGGGACGAAGAAGGCCGGGAGCTTGTCCGGCAGGAGCGGATCGATGAGCGACGGGAAGCGCCGCGCGAGCCGCGAGCGGCCGACCGCGCGCACGACGCGACGCGGAAGCCGGGTCCGCGTGAGCAGGTAGAGCTTGTGATAGTAGTCGTAGTCGCGATCGCCGAGCGCGTGCGTGCGGCCCTCGGCGTTCACCCGGTCGGTGTAGCCGTAGTTCGGGAAATTGACCATCTCCCCGAAGCCGATCGACTTCACCTCCTGCGGCAGATCGCACAGGAACTCGAAGGTCTGCCGGCAATCGTCCTCGCGCTCGAAGTGCACCCGCGTGATGAGATCGAAGTAGACCTCGACGCCGCAGTCGAGGATGGTCCGCGCCGCCTCGATCGCCTTCCGGTGCGACACGGGGCGATTGAAGTCGCGCGCGAGAATCGTCTCGCTGCCGGACTGGATCCCCATCGTCATCGAGCGCAGCCCGGCGTCCTTCAGCAGGAGGACGTCCTCCTTCCGCGTCGTCGTCGGGTAGGTGTAGCACCAGAACGGGAGGCCGACCTCCTTCTTGTAGCGGGGCGCGAACTCGCGCAGCCAGCGCGGGTTCACGGTGAACACGTCGTCCCAGAACATCACGTGCGGGATGTTGAACTTCCGCTTCGCCTGGACGAGCTCCTCGATCACGACGTCGACCGAGCGGCGCCGCAGCGAGTTCTTCTTCCCGAACATGTCCTGGTACACGCTCTCGACGCAGAACGAGCACGAGAACGGGCAGCCCCGCTGCGTCATGATCGGGTACTCGACGCCGATGTTCATCGGGTAGAACTGATGGCGGATCTGGTCGTCGTTGATGTGGACGGCGTGCGCGGGGTCGAAGTCCGGGATCGCGACGTCGTCGAGCGGGACGAGCGGGCGCGCGGGGTTCTTCACGACGTCGCCGTCGCGGCGGAGCCAGAGGTCGCCGAGGTCGGCGTAGTCGCGGCCCGCGTCGATCCGCTCCGCGAGCTCCACCATGAGCTGCTCGCCCTCGCCGACGCAGACCATGTCGGCGTGCCGGATCGCGACGTCGGGCTCGAGCGTCGGTCCGACGCCGCCCCAGATGACGGGGACGTCGAGTGCGGCCTTGACGCGTGCGGTGACCTCCGCGGCGGGCGTCAAGCTGAGCGACGTGAGGCTGAAGCCGATCAGGTCGGGCCGGAAATCGCGCAGCGTCTCGATCAGCAGCTCGTACTCGCGCTCGGTGAACGGGCGATAGCAGTTCCAGATGTACCGGCGGCCGCGCGCCGCGGCGATCACGAGCGAGTAGTCGCAGCTGAGGTACCGCGTGCGCTCCTCGTACGGGACGACGAGGAAGTCCTTGAAGTAGACGATCAGCGTCTCGTGGCCCGCGCGGCGGAGATCCCCCGAGAGCTGTGAGACGCCGGCGTTCAAGCCGGTGAACGGCTTCACCAACGCGACCCGGGCCATGGTCCCCCCCGCGGTACGTACCGTGGGCCATTTCACCCTGTCAACGCGAAATCCCCGTGCCCGCGCTCGCAACCCGCTGCGCGCCGCCCGGAGGTTGTCGAGCCGGCGGCGAGCCAGTAGCGTGGGCGCGCGATCGCATGGCGTACAAGATCCACCTCCTCGACAATCTGAACCCGATCGAGTGGAGCCAGGCCGTGTGGCGCCTCGAGGGCGAGGTGCCGCCGACCGAGGCATGCGATCGCGAGCTGATCCACCGCGTCATGCTCGACCACCTCCCGAAGGAGGGGCTCATCGTCGACGCCGGATGCGGCGCCGGGCGCTGGCCGATCCACCTGCGACGGCTCGGCTATCGCGTGATGGGCGTCGACATCAGCCGGCAGGCGGTCGACATCGCGCGCGCCGACGATCCCGGCCTCCCGATGATGCTCGGCGACGTGCGCCGGATCCCGCTTCGCGACGGTTCGGTCGACGCCGTCCTCTCGCTCGGCGTCGTCGAGCACGACGAGCGCGGGCCGCACGAGGCGCTCCGCGAGACGCGGCGCATCCTGAAGGCGGGCGGGCTGCTCATCCTGAGCGTGCCGTTCAACAACCTGCTCCGCCGGCTGGTCGTCAACCGGATGCAGACCTGGGTGACGCGCCGGCGCCGGCGCGCGCAGATGAAGCTCGGCTTCGTCGAGTACCGCTTCACCCGGCGCGAGGTCCTCCGCTTCCTCCGGGAGACCGGCTTCGAGCCGCTGTCGTCGTACCCGAACGAGTACCTGCCGCCGAAGAACGTCGGCATCTGGGTCGACTGGCAGAACCTCTTCTTCAATCCGTTCCACCGCCGCGCGCGCGCCGAGCTCTTCCAGCTGCCGTCGCCATGGGATCGCGTCGTCGGGCGGGTGACGAAGGCCGCCCCCTGGCTCGTGTGCGGCGAGGTGACGGTCGTCGCGCGCGCACGCTGACCGCTAGGCGAGGCCGAGCCGGGCGAGCGGCAGCGGGCGGTCGCGGAAGCCGTCCCAGAGCCCGCGGCATTCCTCGACGAACTGCCGGAGCCGCCCGCGGCGCCACGCGCGCCAGATCGCGCGCGGCAGCCCCCAGAGGAGGTCGACGGGCGCGAGCAGCACGGCGCCCGCGATCGCGAGCGGGCGCGTCGATGGCCGCCGATCCCACGCGGCGAGGCGGCGATGGCGCTCGAGGCACCAGAACCGCACCAGCGAGCGCCACGACCACCGGCCGAGCGTCATCCACCCTTCCCGCCCCATCACGACGGCGAAGAACTCGAGCGGCAGCTCGCGCACGCACATCCTGTAGAACGCCCGGCGCTGCTCGTGCGTCGCATACGTCCGGAGCAGGCGGAGCACGTTGCGCGAGCCGAGGTAGACGCGCACGGGGTTCCAGGGCGGCGGCGACTCGTGCAGCAGCCGATCGTACCCGACCGCCGGCGGAGCCGCCGGCGCCGGGCCCGCGAGCGCCCGCGTCGTCACCGACCCGCCGTGGTAGACGCGCGACAGCGGCTCCCACCAGATCGTCCAGCCCTTCGCCCGCGCGCGGAGGCACCAGTCGACGTCCTCGTGGTACGCGAAGTACGCCTCGTCGAGGAGCCCGACCTCGCGAAGCGCGTCGGCGAAGAGGAGCACACTGCATCCGACGGCGACCTCGACCTCGCGGCGCCGGTCGAAGCCGTAGCCCGGCGGCGTGTTGACGCCGCGGAGGCAGACGACGCTGCGCTCCTCGAAGCGCACCTCCGAATAGGCGACGTCCAGCATCTCCGGGTTGTCGTGCCGGAGGATCGCGCTCGACGCCGCCGCGACGCGGGGCGCGGCGCCCATCGCCCAGCGGAGGCCGAGGAGGAAGTCCGGCGCGACCGTCGTGTCGTTGTTGAGGAGCAGCACCCCCCGCGCGCCCTCGTCGAGCGCGATCCGGATGCCCGCGTTGTTGCCGCCGGCGTAGCCGCGGTTCACCGGCAGCTCGACGATGCGCTGCGCGGGGAATCGCGCGCGGATGCGGGCGGGCGAGCCGTCGCCCGAGCCGTTGTCGACGACCAGCACGCGGGCCCCGTCGAGATCCGCGCGCGCGAGGCTCTCGAGGCAGGCGATCGTCTCCTCCGGCCGCTTCCAGTTGAGGACGACGATGGTGATCTGATCGCCGCGCAACGTCAGCGGAGCCCGAGCCGCTCGAGCGGCAGCGGGCGATCGAGGACACCGTCCCAGAGGCCGCGCAGGCATTCGACCACCTGCGCCGTCCGCCCCGCCCGGTGCGCGCGCCGGATCGCCGCCGGCACGCGCGGCAGCGCCGCGAGTCCGCGGAGGTACCGGGACTGCCCGCGCCGCGCCGGGCCGGCGCCGTTCGTCGACTGCCCTTCCCCGAGCAGCGCGAGCGCCCGGAGATAGCCGAAGGCGCCGATCTTGTAGTCGGACTCGCGGTCGAGGATCACGGCGAGAAGCTCGAGCGGCAGCGCGTAGGCGCTCGACCAGACGAAGTAGAGCTGCTGCAGCACGGTGCCGTGCGCGCGCATGAATCGCACCGTGTTCCGCGCGCCGAGGTACGTGCGCACCGGGTTCCACGGGAGCGGGATCGGGTTCGGCAGCTGCGGGCGGCCGTCGTCGACCCTGGGCAGCGTCGAATCCGGCTTCTCGTCCGGCTCCGTGCTCCGCGAGCCGTGGTGGTACACGCGCGAGTACGGCTGATAGACGACCTGGTATCCGGCGCGGCGCGCGCGGAAGCACCAGTCGACCTCCTCGTGATACGCGAAGTACGCCTCGTCGAGGAGGCCGACCGTGCGAAGCGCCTCGGCGGACATGAGGAAGCTGCACCCGATCCCGGCGTCGACGGTGCGGACGACGTCGAACCCCTCGCCCGGCATCGCGTTGACGCCCCGGCGCCGGACGATGCCGTGGCCGAAGTAGAGCTCGAGGTACGCGCAGTCGAGGAGCTCCGGACGATCGTGCCGAAGGATGGCGCTCGACGCGGCGGCGACGCGGCCCTTGCCGTTCAGCGTCCAGACGAGCGGCTCGAGGAAGTCGGGCGCGACGGTCGCGTCGTTGTTCAGCAGCAGCACCGCGCCCGCCCCGTGCGCGAGCGCGTGGCGGATCCCGGCGTTGTTGCCGCCGGCGTAGCCCTCGTTCCGCGCCAGCGGCAGCACCGTCACGTCGGGGCACTGCGCCGCGACCGTCGCCGCCGAGCCGTCGCGCGAGCCGTTGTCGACGACGACGATCCGGGCGCCGTCGAGCTTCGCGTCGCGCAGGCTCGCGACGCACGCGAGCGTGTCGTCGCACCGGTTCCAGTTCAGCACGACGATCCAGACGTCGGCTGCGGTCACCGGCATGGCTGCACTATCCCCGTGGTCGTCCCGCCCGGCAAGGCACGCTCTCTCCCTGGTTTGCCGCCGCGCGCAGGTCCCTGTTATCCTTCGCCGGATTACGCCGGGCCCCGCCGATGCGTCGCGACCACTGGTACCTGATCGTTCAGTTCGCGCTCAAGGACTTCAAGATTCGCTATACGCACTCGCTGCTCGGGTACGCCTGGTCGGTGCTGAACCCGCTCGTCTTCTCGGTCATCTACTACCTCGTGTTCTCGGTCTTCATCCGGTTCAACGTGATCAACTACCCGGGCTATCTGCTGATCGGCATCGTCATCTGGAACTTCTTCGCCGAGGGCTCCGCGAACGGCGTCGGGTCGCTGCTCGCCCGTGCCGGCATCCTGACCAAGGTCGCGATGCCGCGCTACATCGTCGTCTGCGCGGCGATCCTGAACGCCCTCCTCACGTTCGGGATAAACCTCCTCGTGCTGGCGCTGCTCCTCCGCTTCACCGGGACGCCGGCCCGGCCGTCGGCCGCGGTGTTCCCGCTCCTGCTCCTCGATCTCGTCGTCCTGACGCTCGGCATCTCGCTGCTCCTCTCTCCGCTGCACGTCCGCTACCATGACGTCGGGTATCTCTGGGGGATCGCCGTCCAGATCGGGTTCTGGCTGACGCCGATCATCTACCTCGACACGATGATCCCCGAGCGCTGGCGATGGCTGATCACCTACAACCCGATGGCGCGCATCGTGCAGTACAGCCGGCAGGCGGTGATCGCCGGGACGTGGCCCGAATGGACCGGCGTCGCGAAGACGACGATCCTCTGCGCGGTCGTACTGGCGTGCGGAACGGCGGTCTTCCGTCGCCTCCAGACGCGGCTGGTCGAGTACTTCTGAGATGAGCGCCGCGATCGCCGTCCGCGGCGTGTCGAAGACGTACCGGATCCCCCACGAGCGCCACACGACGCTGACCGAGCGTCTCCTCTCCGCCTTCCGCTCGGTGGAGGTCGAGACGCTCGCCGCGCTGAGCGACGTGACGCTCGACATCCCCGACGGGACGTTCGTCGGCGTGATCGGCGCCAACGGCTCCGGGAAGTCGACGTTGCTGAAGATCATGGCGGGCCTGATCGTCCCCGACAGCGGGACGATCGCGGTGAACGGCACGGTGTCGCCGCTCCTCGAGCTCGGGCTCGGATTCAACAACGAGCTCACGGTACGCGAGAACGCGACCCTCTACGGCGCCGTCCTCGGCTATCCCCGCAAGGACATCGAGCGGCGCGTCGACGAGGTGATCGAGTTCGCGGGGCTCGAGCGCTTCCGGGACGCGAAGCTGAAGAGCCTCTCCTCCGGGATGCTCGTCCGGCTCGCGTTCGCGACCGCGCTCCGCGCCGACGCGGACATCCTGCTGCTCGACGAGGTCCTCGCCGTCGGCGACGCGCAGTTCCAGCGGAAATGCGTCGACGTCTTCGACGAGCTGAAGCGCCGCCGGAAGACGATCGTGCTCGTGAGCCACGACCTCATGGCGGTGCAGCGCTTCTGCGAGAAGGTCTTCTGGCTCGACAAGGGCCGGCTCGCGCTCGCCGGCGAGGCCGAGCACGTGATCCAGGCGTACATGACGCTCAGCCAGACCCAGGGGCTCCGCTCCATCCGCGAGACCTTCACGGAGGTCCGCTCGTTCGATTCCCGCTTCGGCGACGAGGGCGCGCGGATCGTCGACGGCCACCTCGAGCACGACGACGGGACGCGGGCGACGCGGTTCGAGGCGGGTCGGCGCGTCGTGCTCCGGTTCACCGTCGACGCCTTCGCGGACTGCCCCGACGCGGTTTTCGGGATCGTCCTCCGGCTCGGGAGCCAGACCGTCTACGCGACCAACACGATCGCGCTCGGGCTGCCGTCGCGTCGCCTCGCGGCGGGCGAGCGGGTCGAGGTGACGTTCGGCTTCACCGCCGCGCTCGCGAACGGCCACTATAGCGTCAACGTCGCGGTCGCGGAAGCGGACGGCACGATCCACGACTGGATCAACGACTTCACCGACTTCATCGTCGACCGGAGCCGGACGCTCGAGGGCGTCGCGGACCTGGACGCCGATTTCTCGTGCGAGCCGCGCGACGTCCGGGCGGCGCTGGCCGAGGCGAGGAGGAGCTCGTGAGCGGGAACGGCATGCCGTCGGTCGCGGTGCAGATCCTCACCTGGAACCGCGTCGACGAGCTCGTCCCGTGCCTCGACAGCTTCGCGGAGCTCGACTACCCGAACTACGAAGTCATCGTCCTCGACAACGGCTCGGAGGACGAGACCGTCCCCGTCGTCAAGAAGATGTATCCGTGGGTGACGCTCCGCGAGAACGGCGCGAATCTCGGGTTCTGCAAGGGCAACAACGTCGGGCTCCGGTACGTCCTCGAGCGCGGGTTCGACTACGTGCTCCTCCTCAACAGCGACACGAAGGTCCTGCCGAACCTGCTCCGCGAGCTCGTCGGGGTGATGGAGGCCGACCCGACGATCGCGATCGCCGGGGCCAAGAACCTGCTGATGGAGAACCCCGCCTACACGTGGGGCAAGTACGGGCGCGTCACCTGGGGCCCGATGCTGGTGAAGACCGAGGGCCGGTTCCAGCCGGACTGGCAGCTCCAGGAGCCCCCGCGCGACGTCGACTGGGTGATCGCCAACGGGTGCATGATCCGGCGCGACGCGCTCCAGAAGGTCGGCCTCTTCGACGAGGACTTCTGGCAGTGCAACGAGGACGTCGACTGGTCGTATCGCGCGCGCGCCGCCGGGTACCGCGTCGTGTACGTCGACCGCGCCGCGATCATGCACAAGGGCGGCTCGAGCGCGGAGCTCGGCCACAAGCACGTCTTCTCGTACGGCTACTTCATCGGCCGGAACGCGTCCACGTTCGCCCGCAAGCACGGGACGCCGTGGCGGACCGCGCAGCTCGTCCTCACGATGTGGATCGGCATCCTCGGCCGGATCGCGTTCTTCACGCTCGACAACACGAAGCACGCGATCCTCGGGCAGCGCGCGTTCGTGCGCGGCGTACTGGACGGGATGCGGGGGCGGCTGACGCCGGAGCTCATCACGGTGAAGATGGGTCCGCCCGGACGGAGCCTGAAGCAGGGCTGGCGCTCGCGCGTCCTTCGCTGGCTCGGCGTCTGACGCGTCACTCCGTCGGATCGCCCTGCCAGCGCCGGACGCGGTAGCCGCCGATCTTCGTCGCCGGGCGGTACGTCTGCTGGATCAGGTCGGCGACGCGCGGAAACGTCTGCAGGAATCGCCGTCCGGCCGGGCCGTCGGCCCAGTCGACGATCACGGGGTGCTCCTGCGCGATGACGTCCCAGATGTGGTCCTGGTCGAGCAGGAGCCGCACGTTCTCGGGAGCGAGGAGGCCGTCGCCGAGGAGGTAGAACCCGTACTCCTCGCGTTCGAGCACGGACGGGACGCCGGCGAGGAAGTAGAGCATCTGCTGATCCGCGAGGACGAAGAGCTTCGGCGCCGTCGAGCCGAGCGTCGCGACGAGCCGCGCGGCGTCGGCGAACTGCGCGCCGCCGACCGCGACGCCGGTCGCGCGCGCGAACCGCGCTCCTCCGGACGCCGGTGGGTTCGCGAGCCGCACCCCGACGAACGGCACCGCGACGAGCGCGACGCACGCCGCGGGCACGACCGCGCGAATCCCCGCGCGCCACGCGGGGCCGGGCCGTCGCGCCGGCGTCGCGAGATGGGCGGCGAGCGGAAGGAAGGCGACCAGCACCATGACGACGTGCGGGAGGTCCGCGCCGGGGTGGAGCTGCAGCACGGCGCCCGCCGCGTAGAAATACAGCGCGCCGAGCGGGACGACGACGTCGGACGGGACCGCGCCGGACGCGAGCGTCCACGCCGTGAGACCGAGGACGACGGCCGGCAGCCAGGGCAGCATGGTCCACGCGATGCCGCTCGCGGCGGACGACGGATCCGGCGCGAAGGCGATCGGCACGCCGAACGCGACCAGCGCCGCGACGCCGACGAGCAGGCCGAGCACGCGCCGCCATCCGCCGGGCCCGAGGCCCGCGACGGCCACCGTCGCGACGACGACGGCCCACTGCGCGATCGTCTCCGCGCCGGGCGTCGGCAGCGGGACGAACCAGTCGACGAGCTGCGGAAGCCCCCGGACGGTCTGCCACACGAGCTCGTGCAGCGCGCCGATCGAGGCGAAGTACGCGACGTACGCCGCGATCGGAAGCGCGAACCCGACGCTCGCGACGACCGCGTCGCGGAGGCCCCCGGCCGCGCGCGCGCCGGGACGCCGCACGACGTCGCGCGCCGCGACGGCGAGCGCCGAGAGGACGAACGGCGCGACGACGACGTCGACCGGCCACGAGGCGACGCGCCGGCCGACGTACGCCGCTGCGACGGCGGCGGCGGCGAGGACGATCGCGACGCGGCAGAGGCGAACGGCGATCGACGCCGTGCCGCGCGGCGTCCCGGTGCTCCACACCAGGAAGACGACGAACGACGCGAGCGCGAAGAGCCCCTGCGTCTGCTTGAACGTCGCGGCGACACCGAAGCAGAGCCCGGCGACGAACGCCGCGCCGGTGGAGCGCCGCGCGAGATACACGAGGAGCGCCGCGAAGCTCAGCAGCACGCCGTAGTGCGCGGCGTACGGCGTGTTCACGATCCAGGCCGGCATCCCGTAGAGCGCGATCGCGACGCCCGTCGCCGCGACGGTCGCCGCCGGCGAGGCAACGCGTCGCGTCAGCATGGTCATGAGGACGACGATCGCCACCTTGAGCGCGAGCACGCCCGCGCGCAGCACGCCGAGGTCGTCGCCGAACAGGCGGAGCAGCGCGCCGTTCCAGTAGAAGACCGACGGGCCGTAGAGCTGGCGGAAGTCGACGTACGGGGTCGCGCCGTGCGCGACGCGCCAGCTCGGGTAGACGATGTGCCCTTCGTCCATCCAGTCGAGCGTCGCGCCGATCGTCCCGCGGAACGCGAGCACGGCGACGACCGCGACGGCCGCGGCCGCAATCACCGCATGCAGACGCGAGTCGCGTGCCGCCGACGCCGTGCGCTCCGCGCCCGCGTCCGCTGCGCGCGACGCCGCCCGGTCGTCCGCCGCATCGGCCTGCGCGTCTGCGATGGATTTCACGAAGTTACCGCCGCAACCCGCTTTGATTCCTTCATTGACCCTTTCGCGCCGTTCGTGCTCTAGTCGCGGAGGTCATGGAGGCGCGCGTATACCTTGCGGACCTTCGGCACAACTACTCCGGCGTGCTCGTCGTCGAGGGCATGCCGATAGGTGTGGCGTACATGAAGGCCGTGATGGATCGCGACCTTCCCGCGGTCGAGTCGCGCGTGTTCGCGTATCCGGATCGGCTCCTCGCCGCGCTCGAGTCCGCGCCGCCCGACGTCCTCATGCTGAGCAACTACATGTGGAACGAGGCGCTGAGCCACCACTTCGCGACCGTCGCGAAGCGCATCCGCCCGGACATGCTTGTGGTGATGGGCGGCCCGAACATCATGCTCGAGGACGACCGGCAGATCCAGTACCTGCGCGATCACCCCGACGTCGACGTCTACGCGCTCGGCGAGGGCGACTTCCTGGCGACCGAGATCGTGAAGCGGTTCCTCGCCGCCGGGAAATCGGTGTCCCGTCTCGCGGCCGGCGAGATCCCGTCGGCCGTCTACCGGCGCGACGGCGACGTCGTCCGCTCGGGGATGTGGGACCGCGCGGTGCAGATCGACGACATCCCGTCGCCGTGGCTCACCGGCGTGCTCGACGAGTTCTTCGACGGCAAGCTCGCGCCGATGATGGAGACCAACCGCGGCTGCCCGTTCCAGTGCACGTTCTGCGTGCAGGGTGTCCGCTGGTACACGAAGGTCCACAACTTCACCGTCGACCGGATCCGCGAGGAGATCGACTACGTCGGGCGGCGCGTGCGCGAGGCCTGCCCGTCGGTCGGGCACCTGATCATCGCCGACTCGAACTACGGCATGTTCGAGCGCGACATCGACATCTCCGCCTGCTTCGGCGAGGCGCAGCAGCGCTACGGCTGGCCGACGTACATCAACGCGACCACCGGGAAGAACCGCCCCGAGCGCATCATCCGCTCGCTCGAGAAGGTGAACGGCGCGATCGTCGTCTACCAGGCGGTCCAGTCGATGGACGAGGAGACGCTCCGGAACGTCAAGCGCTCGAACATCAGCAAGGACGCCTACGAGCAGGTGATGATCCACGTCCGCGGGCGCGGGCTCCGCTCGATGTCCGACCTGATCCTCGGGCTTCCGGGCGAGACGCTCGGCTCGCACCTCGCCGGCATCAACGAGCTCCTCGACGCCGGGACGCACGAGATGCACCTCTTCCAGGCGATGATGCTGAAGGGGTCGGAGCTCGAGACCGTCGAGTCGCGCACGAGGTACCGCTTCGACACGCGGTTCCGGCTCCTGCCGAAGAGCTACGGCGTCTACGGCGGCGATAACGTGTTCGACCTGGACGAGATCGTCGTCGCCACCGACACGCTGACGTTCGACGACTACCTCGAGGCCCGGCGCTACGCGCTCACGTTCACCATGTTCTGGAACAACTCGTGGTTCGAGGACGTCGCCGCGTTCGCGCGGTCGTTCGACGTGAAGCCGTCGGAGTTCCTGCGCGCGATGCGCCTCGCCATGGAGGCGGACCGCGGCGAGGTGAAGGCGATCCTCGACGAGTTCATCGCGGAGACGCGGAACGAGCTCTTCCCGACGCGCGAGGCGTGCGTCGCGCACTACCAGAAGCCCGAGAACTTCGAGCGGCTGCTCGCCGGCGACATCGGCGACAACCTCATGTACAAGTATCGCGCGCTGGCCGCGTTCTTCCGGTGGCCGGCGGTGTGCCGCCTCGCCATGGACGCGACGCGCGCGCTCGTCGTCGCGCGGGGCGCAGCCGGGCGGTTCGCGGACTTCGACCGGCTGTGGGCGGACTTCCACCGCTACGTCGAGGCGAAGCACGCGCACGGCTCGACGGCCGAGGAGATCCTCTCCCCCGTCACGCTCGCGCTCGACTACGACGTGCCGGCGTGGATCGCCGCGGGCATGCCGGCCGACACCCGGTCGTTCCTCGTGCCCGGGAAGCAAGCGTTCGTGTTCGCGCTGCCCCCGGACGCCGCGCGCGAGATCGACGCGTTCCTGAAGGTCTGGACGACCAACCTGCTCGGGCTGAGCAAGGGCATCACCCGCATCCGGACGACGTCGCTCGTCCGCACGTGCCGGCCGGCATCCCCGGCGCGCGCCGCCGAGCGCGAAGCGCTCGCGGCATCCTGACGCGCGCCGCTCAGGCGCCGTGCGGCACGGACCGCCCGAGCGCGACGTAGCGCACCCAGTACCGGACGAGCGCCGCGACCATCCGCGCCGCTTCCGGAACGTGACGCATCTTCGACGTGCCGCGCGTCCGCGGCACGTAGGCGACGGGCACCTCCGCGATCGTCTGCCCGCCGAGCGCGAACAGCACGCCGAATTCGATGCTGTGCTCGAAGCCGTCGGCGTGGAGCGCGTCCGGCGTCACGACGCCGCGCCGGAATCCCTTGCAGCCCGTGAGGAGATCGGTGACGTGCTGGCGGAAGAGCGCGTTGTAGAGCCCCGAGACGGCCCGGTTCCCCAGGCGGCGGAACAGCGGCAGCTCGACCCGCCCGCGCGCGACGAAGCGCGAGGTGTAGACGACCGGGTGGCGGTCGAGCGCCTGCAGCACCGCGGGCACGACCTCGGGGGGATACTCGAGGTCCCCGTCGATGATGACGATGCGATCGGCCGTGCCCGCCAGCATCGCGTCGCGCACCGACGCGCCGTAGCCCTCGTTCTGCGCGTGGCGGATGAGCCGGACGTCAGGCAGCCGCGCGATGCGCGCGGCGGTCCCGTCCGTCGACCCGTTGTCGACGAAGACGAGCGCCGACGACAGCCCGAGCCGCGCCATCCGGGCGTGGAACTCCTCGATGCACGCCTCCTCGTTGTAGACGGGAACGATGATGTCGACCGGCCGCATGCGCCGGCGCTAGCCGCGCCCGTCGCCCTTGCGGCCGGAGGGCACCATGCCCGGCGCGACGACCGCGCCGGCGCCGCGCTTGGCCGGCGCGGGCGCGCGGCCGGCGCGTGCGCCGGCGACGTCGCGGAGTCGCTTCCGGAAGATCAGTAAGACGAGGCGGAGGAACACCCCGGGCGTCTGGTAGCGCGCGTAGACGTGCTTCGTCTCGAGCGTCGGGTTCCGGTAGTTGATCGGGATCTCGATGATGCGCCGGCGCGCGCGGAGGACCTCGATCACGATCTCGGGCAGCACCTCGATGCCGTCCTCGGAGAGCTGCCCGCGGATCGCGCGATACGTCGAGGCCCAGGTCGCGAGATAGACGCAGCAGATGTCGGTGAACCGGCAATCGAAGCGCCACCACGCCACCTCGACGAGCTTCGCGAGCGCGACGTGCGCCGCCCGCACGACGCCGCGCATGTTCGTCCCCTGCTCCACCATCTGTCGCGTCGTCCGCGTGCCCACGACGAGGTCGGCGTCGCGCAGGTAGACCAGGAACTTGTCCAGGTCCCGCGGCGAGAACGTGCCGTCGCCCTGGCAGACGAGGAGGACGTCGCCGCGGGCGGCGTCGCAGCCGATGGTGAGGACCGTCCCGTCCGGCGCGTCCGGCGGCGCCGTCAGGAGGCGGACCTTCGGATCGCGGCCGAGCTCGGCGAACGCGTCCGGGAGCCGGCGTCCGACGACGATCATCTCGTCGACCGCCGGATGCGCGGCGAAGTCGGCGGCCGCCTCGAGGCGGGTCGCGTCCGCGTTCTGCACGAAGTAGACGAGCGTCGTCGCGCGCTCGTCGAACGTCGCTTCGCGCGCCGACGCGTTCGCGACGTTCAGATCGTCGCGGGAGTTCACGTTGACGTAGCGCCCGGTGAGACGGAAGGGCTGGATCGCGACGCCGCCGCGGGCCAGGTCGCCGAGCCACGTCGTCCAGTCGCGCGGGCCGCGCGCCGGGTCGGGCGCGAACGCAGCGCCGAGGCGCGCCGACACCTCCGGCGCCAGGAGGT
>Ga0070741_10006812_pt1 | contig 24226 bp, 17 predicted proteins | sample Coa_R1_4_FD_66440 | JGI IMG/M metagenome (GOLD analysis project Ga0070741, IMG submission 66440) | Surface soil microbial communities from Centralia Pennsylvania, which are recovering from an underground coalmine fire - Coalmine... | ecosystem: Environmental > Terrestrial > Soil > Unclassified ...
CTAGGCGATAGGGCATTTACGCCAATCTGCTCCGCTGCTCTGTTCCGCGCAACCGGGTCGCCGCTGCGCGCGTTCATTAGGATTCAGTACTAGCCACTAGCCACTTCCTTCATGGTCGACATTCACTGCCATATCCTTCCCGGAATCGACGACGGCTCGCAGTCTTGGGAGATGACGGCAGAAATGTGCCGCATGGCCGCCGAGGACGGCATCACCCATGTGGTGGCGACGCCGCACGCCAATCATTTATACGTCTACAGCCGCGAGCGTTATACCGAGATGCTGGGACAACTGCACGACGCAGCCGACGGCAGACTGACGTTTAGCCTGGGTTGCGACTTCCATTTTTCCACTGAAAATATCCGCGACGCCCTGGACCATCCCCGGCGCTACACCATTGGCGATACCCAGTATCTGCTGATCGAGTTCAGCGACTACAGTATTCCGGCCAGCGTGAACGACGAAGTGTTTGCCTTGCGCAGCCACGGCATGGTGCCCATCATCACCCATCCAGAGCGCAACCCGCTACTGCAGAGAAAACCTGAGCTGGTGCTGAACCTGGTGGAAGAGGGATGCCTGGTGCAGGTTACCGCCAACGCGGTGACCGGAGGCTGGGGGGCCCGCGCGCAAAAGATGGTTGGATGGTTGCTGCAGCGGAGTGCCGTGCACGTAATCGCAAGCGACGCCCACGATCCCGTTCGACGCCGCCCCATCATGTCAGAGGCGCGTGAGGCGCTCGTCAAACAGGCCGGTGCAGAAATTGCCGAGGCGCTGTTCAGGGGAAATCCGGAGGCGATTGTGGAAGGGAAGAGCTTGCCATCGGCCTGAGGCGTTCTGCCAAAGAACTTCGGCGGCGGCGTTGCGCCTAGTCTGGGCGGCGGACGCCATTGCAGCACATCTTACCGACATCGCGGCCGTTTACCGAGACAATCCCTGTGCGCGGCTTGGCTGCAGGAAGCCTTCCGCGTTCCTGCTCGGGGTCGGCGTGCGCGGATCCGAGTTGGACGTTCGACCTGCTGCGACTTGAGAGCAGCTTGAATATACCGGCCCTGCCGGCCTGCCCAAGTAAGTGTTCTCCTGGCCGCGGCGCCTTCACTCTATCTTTTCGCATAATACGCATCCCTCCGCCGGTATCCATTCCTGCCTTCACTCAAGAAGAAAGATGCAGGTTGTGTCGCAATGGAAACTGAATACACCAGCAGATCGAGCATGCAACACGGCATTGTTGCACCCGTTCATGAGAATTCCGACTAGCCTGCGGGAACAGCCGCCGCCGCAAACGGGTTGGCAGCTGGTTCAGTTTCAGTAGGATACGCCGCAGAAGCCAACTTAAGTGTTGACAACTGGAGGAAGTCGAGTCACCTTGTACTCTCTTCCGTTTCCGATGTCGCCGGACAAACCGGCGGGCCGTTCGCAACGTACTCGAGTCAGCGGCCCAATGGACTTGGTTAGTCCATATCTTCGCGTAGGGTTACGAAAATCGCTCCCAGATCTGGAGAACGCCATGACGTCACGCACTCGCGGTTTTGGATGGGTCGGTCACTTTTCGGTCCTGTTGGCGATGGCAGCACTATCGGCAATTGGATGGTCGAGCGACACCAAGAAAAGCGCGCCCGCCCCGGCCCCGGCACCGCATGCCGCACCAGCCCCGGCGCCCCACACGGCGCAACCGGCGCCTCACATGGGGACCCCGGGGACGACGGGTGCGACGCCCCGACCTACAACGGCCATGCCGCAACCTGGAAAGAGTTCGACGCCGGTTACAGGAGCCAGCCCCAGGCCCACCAGTGCGCGTCCCCCTTCAGGCCCGGCAATGGGCGGACCTCGCCCGACCAGCGCGACCGCGCCGCATACCAGCGGCTTCCAGCCCAGTAGCAACTATAAGGCGACAGCATTGCCGAAGGGCGGCAATGTATATCACGATCCCCAGACGAACCGCACCATAAGGACCGCCCCTGACGGGCGTGTCACGCACATCACAGCGCAGCATGGCATGGCCGGCACCATGACCATCAACCGTACCCACTATGGTCGGGTGGTGGAGACCGGACGACCGGGAGCGCGCGTAGTCAATTGGGGTCCACATCGCGGGTATGTCGAGAGGCCGATGCGGGCGGGTTATTACTCGCGGACTTACGTCTCTGGAGGACGCCGCTACGCCGTGGTCTACCGCGAATATCGCTATCACGGCTATGTGTACTCCCGTTACGTCCCCGCGTACTACTACGGTCCTCGCTATTACTATTGGGCAGCCCAGCCCTGGCCGGCGCCGGTTACGTACGCTTGGGGTGGCCCGATGGTCGCTCCCTGGATGTACGCCTATCCCACGTATTTCACGCCGGCTGCAGCGTATGCAAGCCCGGACCTGTGGCTGACCGATTATCTTCTAGCGGAAAACCTGAGGGCCGCGTATGACGCGCAGCAGGGCGAAGCCGATGCCAACGCAACCGCCGCCGAGGCGCCCAACTCCCCGATCACTCCGGAAGTGCGCGCGGCCATTGCGGACGAGGTGAAGCAGCAGATTGTCCAGGAGCAAGCCGCCGCGCAAGCTCCGGGCGGATCGCCGGCTGCGCCGAAGGCAGGCCGGGACTTGGCCTCCTCCGAGGACGGCCCCGGAGGAGAAGCAGCTCCGCCGGCAATGAACCTGAAGTTTTTCGTCGTCTCCTCTCCTCTTGATGTGGCCACGGCTGATGGCCAGCCCTGCTCTCTCACTCCGGGAGACATCATCGAGCGCCGCGGCAAAGAACCCGACGCGGATGGCAATGTCAAAGCCGAGGTCGTAAGCAGCAAGCCGGGAGATTGCACCTCCGACGCCGACCTGCAGGTGAAGATGGCCGACCTACAGGACATGCACAACCAATTTCGCGAGAACATCGACGCCGGGCTGAAGGTGATGGCCGACAACGACGCCAATTCCAAGGGCCTGCCCAAGGCGCCTCCGGCTGAAGCCCGCACCGTTTCCCAGGGCACCTGCGAGCCGGCCAGCGATGCCCAATCGACGCTGTTAGCGCAACAGGACGAGGCTTCCAGGCTGGAAGCGCAGGTGGTGCAGAACTAAAGGGCGATCATTCCGCCATCCGGCTGAGGAAAGGAGAAGCTTGCGATGCGAAATGCGGTACTCCTGGCGGCGGCGATGCTGAGTGCGGTTCTTTTAGCGCAGGGCCAGCAAACCGACCAGAGCGCGGTTCAACAGAAACTGAACAGTCAATTCCAGCTGACGCAGCTCAGCAGTGACCGAAACAACGTGGTGAGCACCGGGACCACCCTGCGCTTAAGCAAGGATGGCCTGGTCATGTACGCGACCTCGTCGCCCATGCCGTCTTCCAATAGCTATAAGAACGGCAAGATCACCCAGGGTGGCGGCGGGTTTGGGCGCGATCTTGCCATCACCATGGCCCGCGGGGGCCAGGGGACAGCGAACGATCTGCCGCATCACAAGTTCACCGTCAACGATGCCGTATGGGTGATCAAGATCGACGTTCACCCGAACGATGTGACGTTGCGTTTGTGCAGCAACCCCGGCGACGGCATGTTGTACTACGGCGACCTGAAGATCCCCTACGATAAGGGATCGAGTCCGACGCCGGAGCAGGTACTGGCGAAGATCGGTGAAGTGCTGACCGCCGAGGGTGGAAGCGCGCCACTGACCCAGACAGCCGCAGTCCGGCCCGCGTCGTCCGCGTCCACCGCAGAACTGAAGCTGCCGGCGCTCTATGTGAATTCGCAAAACTCGGGCGACCAGCTCAAGCTGAATCCCGACAAGTCGTTTCAACTCCAGGAGGAGGGCCAGCCTTATCACGGGACCTTCACCGAGAACGGCGACAGCATAGAGTTGAACATTACGGAGACGAACTCTACTACGACCGTGACCTTGCACGGCAACAGCATTACGGACACCAGTGGCCATACCTGGACGCTGCACAACTAGACTAGGAAGCGCAGAGACACAGAGCTGTTTCAAGTTTTGCCCTTGATTCCGCTTTTCTGTGTCTCGGTGTATCGGTAGTTGATTTTGGTGAAGCGCCTTAAGCCTGACGAGGAACGACATCTATGCCGGGAACGCCATCGCGGGGTGCCGTTCGTCTTGAAGTTATTGTCGGTTTGATGATGCTGCCGGTCCTGATCGGCGTGCTGCTGTACATGCACGGCAGGTCGCCGGAGCCTTACCCCCACAAGTACTGCGCTGACACCGCGGAGGGAATCGCGGTTTCCGACACTGCGGGCAAAGATGCTGCCGGTAACGAATTCAAGCCGTGCAGCACGGAGCAGATCGAGCAGATACGCAACAGCAGCAGCCAACCGACGCCACCGCAGGAAATCCATATTGCCAACGCCGCCAAGCATGCCTGGTTCGACTCGGTAACCGGTGGCCCGCGTGTCTGGTATGCGCAGGACGCGAACGGGCACTATCGCTTCTACAACGCTCCCGGCGTCGATCCTACCAACGGCCATCCGCTGCAGCCGATCACGGAAGACGTGATACGACGGGTGGTGCAGCAGCAGACGGCGGCTGCGGCGAGCCGTCGCCTTCTCGAGGCCAGGAATGCGGCCGAGGCGGCCAAGGCGCAGGACGCATTTGACGCGCAAGAGCTCGTCAAACAAGCCCAGGGGCAGTTCGACTCCGACGATTACAAGGGGGCGATGGACACCTGCGGGCGCGCGCTCAGCAAGTCGCCCGACAGCTCCGATTGCGTCACTATTCGCCAGCATGCCTCGGTAAAACTGGCGCAGCAATTGGTGACTAAAGGCCAGTCGCAGCTGGAGCAGGGCCAGCTCGATGAGGCCATGTGGAGCGCGGATCAGGCCATGAAGCTCGACCCTGCCAACCGCAACGCCGCCAAGCTGAAGCTCTTAGCATTGAAGCTGAAGCCGCACTCGCCGAATTAGATGGGAGTAGAACGGCGCGTTCGCGCCTCGTGTGATGGACAGAGGTCTAGCTAATTGGCGATGAAGCGTCCGGCTGCAAGCCTCCCCCTGAGCGAAGCCGGGGGACGCGAGTGCCCCGCCCGCCCTACTCTTCCTCTTCGACCTCTTCACCGCGCGCGGCTTTGGCGGCAGCAATAATCTTCTCCTGCTGCGCCTGCGGCACCACGTCGTAGTGGTCCATTTCGAGCGAGAAGCTGCCGCGGCCTTGCGTCATGGATGTCAGGTCGGTGCCGTAGGTCAGCATCTCGGCCATCGGAACCTGGGCCTTGACGACCGTCTTGCCGGCCTTGTTGTCCATGCCCTGGATACGCCCGCGGCGGCCGTTGAGGTCGCCCATGATGGATCCGGCAAACTCGTCGGGAATGGTGATCTCGACGTTCATGACAGGCTCCAGCAGCGTGGGCTTGGCCTGCTCCATGGCTTTCTTGAACGCGATCCGGCCGGCGGTCTTGAATGACAGCTCATTGGAATCGACGTCGTGATACGAGCCGTCATAAAGCACGACCCTGAAATCGACGACCGGAAAGCCGGCAAGGTAGCCGCGCTGCGCCGCTTCCACAATGCCTTTTTCGACTGCAGGAATGTAATTCTTGGGAATTGCGCCGCCGAAGATTTCGTTGACGAACTCGAAGTTGCCGCCGCGCGGCAGCGGCTCCATCTTGATCTTGCAGTCGCCGAACTGGCCGTGACCGCCGCTCTGCTTCTTGTGGCGGCCCTGCACGTCGGCGCGCCCGCGGATGGTCTCGCGGTATGGCACCTTCGGCGCCTTTAGATTGACCTCGGTATGGTAGCGGTTCTTCAGCTTGGAGACGACCACTTCGATGTGCTGCTGTCCCGTACCCGCGATGAGGAACTCCTTGGTTTGCGGGTCGCGGAAGAAGCGTAGCATGGCGTCCTCTTCCATCAGCTTGTGGATGCCGTTGCTGAGCTTGTCTTCGTCGGCCCGCGTTTTGGGCTCGATGGCAAAGGTAATGGCGGGCTCAGCAAACGTCACCTGCGGATACTGAATCGGTGAGGCTTTGTCGCCCAAGGTGTCGCCGGTCAACGTCTCCCTCAGCTTTGCGACTGCTCCGATGTCGCCCGCGTGCAGCTCGTTCACGGGCACGGCATTCTTGCCCTGCATCACCGAGAGGTGCGCGAATTTCTCCGAGGTGCTGCGGGTGAAGTTCTGCACTGCGGCGTCGTTCTTCAGCACGCCGGAGTAGACCTTGAAGAAAGTGATGCGTCCGGCAAACGGATCGCTGATGGTCTTGAAGACATACAGCGAGAGTGGCTCGGAGTCGCTGACCTTGCGCTGGGCAGGCTCGCCATTATTGGCGGTGGGAGCGGCGCTGATGGTGCCTCGCTCGACCGGTGTCGGCATGTAGTCGACGATGAAGTCCATGACCTCGTCGGTACCGATGTTGCCCAGCCCGGAGGCGAAGAGTACGGGGAAGATTTTGTCCTCCCGGATGGCATTGTGCAGGCCGCTGACGATGTGCTCTTCGGCGATGGTGCCCTTATCGAAGAACTCTTCCATCAGCGCGTCGTCGCCTTCGGCCACGGACTCAATTAGGCGCTCGTGCGCGGCCTTGGCTTCGTCGGCCATATTTGCCGGAATGTCGCCGACCTGAGCTTTGCCGTTGCCGCCCATACCGTAGGTGTAGGCCTTCATCTTTACCAGGTCGATGACGCCGGTAAAGCTCTTCTCGGCGCCGATGGGCAGCTGCATGGGAACGACGGTGCGGCCGAAGGCGCCGGTCAGCGATTCCATGACGCGGCCGTAGTCGGCGCGCTCGCGGTCCATGCGGGTGCACACGATAACGCGCGGCAGCGCGAGCTTCTCGGCGTAGTTCCAGATACGCTCGGTGACGACCTCGACACCGCTAACCGCATCGACGACAACCAGCGCGGCCTCGACCGCGGGCAGCGCCATCTCTGCTTCGTGGATGAACATGTTGAAGCCGGGGGTGTCGATGAGATTGATCTTGGCCTTGCCCCACTCAATCACGGCGGTCGCGGCGGAGATGGACATGGCGCGCGCGATTTCCTCGTCCTCGTAGTCGGTGGTGGTGTTGCCCTCGTCCACGCGGCCCAGGCGCTGCGTGGCCCCGGCGGTGAACAGCATGGCGGAGGCGAGCGAGGTCTTGCCCGAGTGGGAATGCCCGACCAGGGCAATGTTGCGGATGTTTGCGCCGTCGTAAGTCTTCACGTAGGACTCCTTGAACATCAGGCAGAGCCAAGCTTCAGGCTGGCGTCAACGCCGGCGCATATCAGCTCTGAGGCGAGGTGGTCATCGCTAATGGCCAGCTCGCCTCAGGCGATTTCAGTCGGCTGTGCACGCGGCGCTGAAGCGCCGCTCTACCTGTACTCATCGCATCAAAATCGCGCTTGTGATCTCCCCGAGGTTGCCGGTGAGGCAGAAAGGCGGGGCGCCGTGTCTATGCGCACGGCGAAGCTGTAACAAACTTGAAATCCTAGCACACGTGGATTCGGCGTCTCAATTGCCCGACGGGGTGATGAAGCCGAAATCTGGCGCTTGCGTCGGCAAACTGCAGAGATCATGCCAAGCTGGCGTTTTCAGCGACTCGTATGCGTGAGGCCCCGGGAATTGTGCGCCACGCAGTCGCGGCACTGGCTAGAGCGAGCAGAGCGCACATCCACATCACCAGCCGGAAGCTGGAGACAAAAGAGTCGTTAATTGTTGCGCGGATGTCGGCTGAGCTCCGAGGACCAATTCCCTCCGGTGGCTTCAACGCCGCCAGCCGGCCGGCATTGGATTGCAGTTCACTTCGCACGTTTTCAGGGACTGGGAGACCCCTCAGGCTGCGATCCAAGTGGCTGCGGAACTCGCCGGTCATCACCACTCCGACGAGCGCGATGGCCAACAGCCCCGCAACGCGAGCTACCGCGTTGTTGATGCCGGAAGCTGTCCCCAGCCGGCTTTCATCGACCGCCTCCATTACCACGGTGGTCAGGGGCGCAACACTTACCGCCATGCCTAAGCCGAGCACGACGAGCGCCGGAAAGAAGGTAACTCCATAGCTGCCTCCGACCGACGGAAGCGAGCACAGCAGGAATCCTGCCGCGGCAATGATCGGGCCGACGATCAGCGGTCGCCGGGCGCCATAACGGCTGACCAGGCCTCCCGACCAGCGCGATAGCAGGAACATCAAGAGGATCAGGGGCAACAGTGCGGCGCCGGCGGCGGTCGCGGAGTATCCCTGCACCTGAATGAGGTTCATGGGAAGCAGGAAAAAGAAAACGCTAATGGCAGCGTACAGCGTCAACGTCAACAGGTTGGCGCCACTGAAAGTTGCGGAGCGAAACAGGCCCAACGGGACCATAGGCGACGTAACTTTGGACTCGATCCAGAGAAAGGACGCTGCCGCGCCGATTCCCAGGGCGAGCGCGCCGATTACCAGCGGATGACTCCATCCCAGGCTTCCGGACTCGATGAAGCCGAACACCAGTGCACCCAGGCCCAGGGTGGTAGCTGCCGCGCCCTGCCAATCGATGCTGCCACGGCGTCCGCTTCTGCTCTCGGGAACGCGCCACACGCCAATCGCGATGACGGCGACCGCGAGCGGCACATTAATGAAAAATATCCATCGCCACGAAAGGTGCTGCATCAGCCAACCTCCCAGCACTGGACCGATGGCCGTGGTGATCGCCGTCGATCCTGACCAGGTGCCGATGGCGCGGCCCCGATCGCGCTCATCGAACGAGGCGCTGATGATGGCCAAGCCGCCCGGAACCAGGAATGCCGCCCCCACGCCTTGTATGGCCCGGGCGACGATCAACTGCGCGATGCTGGAAGCCAGACCACAAGCCACGGAGGAGACCGCAAACAGCGCAACTCCCGACACGAACACGCGACGGCGGCCGAAGAGATCGCCCATCGAGCCACCCACCAGGATAAGCGCGGCCAGCGTGAGCCCGTAGGACTCCACCACCCATTGCATGCCGACGACGGTAGCACCGAAGCTGCTTTGCAGCGCGGGTAACGCCACGTTCACGACCGTGCTGTCGATGAAGGCCATGCTGGAGCCGAGAATCGTCGCTGCCAGGACCCATCGTCCCTGATCGGCGCGGCATGGCGACGGCACCGAGTGGGAGCGAATGGCCGCTTCATCGCAGGGTGGTTTCATTTCCAGCTATAGATGAGTGCCGCCCATCATGCGGTGCCGGAAGCTTCGGAGAGGCCATCGCCGCTATTGCCGGCTGCACCATTTGAGAGGCCGTGGCTAGGCCTTGCGAAAATAACCTGCGCAACTTCGCTGTGCGCTGGTAGCATCCTGCACACGCATTTCTGGTAGCGGAGGATTGAAAAGAATGGCGCGCTTTCTCAGATACCTTGCCGTGTCGCTGGTTCTTGGTCTATCGGCGGCGGCGCAAACTGCGGAGCTGTCGAAGACCGTGCAGCAATTCGTGCGCGTGCAGTCGCCGAAGGTCGTTCTCTCTCATGTGCGCGTGATCGACGGCACGGGTGCGCCTGCGGTCGAAGATCAGAACGTCGTCATCGAGGGCGGAAAGATCGTGGAGATTCAGCCCGGTGCTGATGTAGGGAAGAGCGACGGCGCCGCAGTACTCGACCTGCGCGGCTACACGGTGATGCCGGGCATCGTCGGCATGCACAATCACTTGTTTTACATCGAGCGGCCGAACCTCGAGGCCAGCCGTCACTCCGATCAGCCGCTGCTGGTTCCACAGATGACGTTCTCGGCTCCTCGTCTGTATTTGGCCGGCGGCGTGACCACGATGCGCACCACCGGCAGTGTCGAGCCCTATGCCGACCTCAACCTCAAGCGCGCGATCGACGCCGGCAAGCTGCCCGGCCCGCATATAGACGTCACCGCTCCATATCTGGAGGGGAGCGAAAGTTACTTCATCCAGATGCCGCACCTGACCAGCCCCGAGCAGGCGCGCCAGACCGTGGATTACTGGGCCGACATGGGTGCGACATCGTTCAAAGCCTACATGAGCATCACCCGCGCTGAGCTGAAGTCCGCGATCGACGAGGCGCACAAACGTGGGCTGAAGATCACGGGCCATCTGGGCGCCGTCACCTACAAGGAAGCCGCCGAGCTCGGCATCGACGATCTGGAGCACGGCTTCTCGGTGAATACCGAACTCGATCCCGGCAAGAAGCCGGATGTCTGCACGGAATCGGACGGTGGGGAGACGATCGCCCGCATGGACCCAACGGGCGCGGAAGCGAAGGACCTGATTCATACGCTCGTCTCGCATCATGTCGCGGTGACCTCGACGCTGCCGGTCTTCGAATCGGAAGCAGGTCCGGGCAGACCGCCGGTGCGGCAGGCGATGCTCGACGCCATGACGCCGCAGGCGCGCGAGGACTTCTTCCTGCTGCGGCAGCCGCGGCCGGCATCAGCCCCGCCGCTGCCGTTTGATCCGGCAACTGCGTGGAAGCATGAATTGGCCATGGAGCGCGCGTTCGTTGCCGCCGGCGGACTGCTGCTCTCCGGCCCCGATCCCACCGGCCGCGGCGATGTGCTGCCCGGCTTCGGCGACCAGCGTGGAATTGAATTACTGGTTGAGGCAGGGTTCACGCCAGTCGAAGCGATCAAGATCGCCACTCTAAACGGAGCGATTTACCTGGGCCGCGAGAAGGAGATTGGCTCGCTTGCGGCGGGGAAGAACGCCGACCTGGTGATCGTGAAGGGCGATCCCTCGAAGCAGATCTCTGATGTGGAAAACGTCGAGATCGTGTTTAAGGACGGGGTGGGATACGACTCGAAGAAGCTGCTGGAGTCGGTGAGCGGGCGCTACGGACAGTATTGAAACTCATGCGATGAACTACTACAAGTTGCGTCGCAGGACGCGGGCCTGAAGGCCCGCTCTACCATCGCACACGCCTCCGTGACGCCGGTTACTGCCCACCCTGCTGGACTGGTGCTCTCCTATAGTCGGTGACGCGGCCCAGGCCCGTCGGTCGGCGCGTCAACGCACACAAGGAGAACCGCATGGCTGACAAGAAGGCAGACCTGGCTGGCCCTGGAATTGGTGACTACGCAGAGCTGGAGCGCGTCCTTCCCGCAGATTACAGCTCACTGCTGTCACCTAAAGAAACCCAGAGGGCAGCCTTCGAGCTGAAGCGCTACATCGAGGACAACCTCTGCAAAGAACTGAACCTGATGATGGTCACCGTCCCGCTGATTGTTGACGAGGAGTCGGGCGTCAACGACTATCTCGACCGCGACGGCTCGCGCACTCCCATCCAGTTCCACATCTCGAACGATCGTGACAAGCACCCCATCAACGCGCAGGTAGTGCAGGCGGCCACCAAGTGGAAGAGGATGGCGCTGAAACAGTTTGGCATGCAGCCCGGCGAGGGCCTTTGCACCGACATGCGGGCGGTCCGCAAGGACTACTTTCTCGACCACGACCATAGCGCCTATGTCGACCAATGGGACTGGGAGCGGGTGATCACGCCCGAGCAGCGCAATCTCGACTTTCTGAAGGAAGTGGTGCGAAAGATCTGGTTTGTGATCACTGGCGCCGAACGCTATGCGCAGGAGCTCTTCCCCAGGTTGAAGGACTCACGCTTTCCCAACCTGCCGCGCGAGCTGACGTTTCTTCATGCCGAAGAGATCCTCGACATGTATCCCGACCTGCCGCGCAAGCAGCGCGAGACAGCGATCCTGCAGAAGTACCCGGCCGTCTTCATTATCGGCATTGGCTGGACGTTGAGGGATGGCTATCCGCACGAGCTGCGCGCCGCCGACTATGACGACTGGGTCACAGAGACGCGAGGCGAGGACGGCCATGTGCGGCACGGCCTCAACGGCGACATTCTGGTATGGAACCCGGTAACCCAGCGCCGGCATGAGCTGACGTCGATGGGAATCCGCGTGAATACGGCATCGCTGCTGAAGCAGCTGGAGCTGACTCATCAGACGCACTTCTTGAACTATCCGTACCACAAGGCCATCGTCAATCACGAGATTCCGCTAAGCATCGGCGGCGGCATCGGCCAGTCGCGCACGCTGATGCTGCTGCTGCGCAAGGCGCATCTGGGCGAGGTCAGCGTGACCGTGTGGCCCAGGGTGCTGAAGGACATGTGCGCGAAGAAGAACATCCATGTACTGAATTAGTGCCAGTTGCAGTTTCACGAAGGGCGCGGAAGCATCCGCGCCCTTTCTTGCCGGCGCGGAGCGACAGCGAACATTAAGTGGCGACTGCTCTCGGCTGAGAAGCGTAGGGACCTTTGGCGCCCGCGTGCAGGCGCTTCACTTCCTCGTGCAGGATGCCGCTGAGCTCTTTGCGGTGGCCGCGGGCTGCCATCGCCCTCCCGAACACGATGCGCGTTCGGATAGTCTTCTTGCCAAGCAGGTTCCACATGTGCGGGAGAAGGGTCATGTCGCCCCACCAGCAGACCTCGCGATCGGGATCGCCGTCGTCCAGCTGGTAATCGATGGCGCAGGGCGTCACAGGTGCGGAAGCATCGATGGCAGGCTGCAGCATGGTGGAATGAAAGCGCAAAATCCGCCGGCTATCGGTAGTAGTGCCTTCGGGAAAGAGGACTACGGGCACGGCCTCGCGCAGCGCGTCTTCCACGCTGACGTTGGCGCGAGCGGCATCGCCGCGGTCATGCCGCCGCACGAACACCGTACCTGCCCAGCGAGCGTAGCGCCCGATCACCGGCCAGCGCTCGACCTCCGCCTTGGAGATAAACACGCATGGCAGCACCGCGCTGAAGACAACGATATCGAGGTAGCTGACGTGATTGCTGACGACGAGTCCTTCCGTCGGCAGTTGCCCTTCGATCTCTAGCTGCACATTCAGCGCGCGCCGCGCCCGTGCACAGCTTTGGTGCAGCCACTCCGCAGCCTGGTAACGGGAAGCATTGTGCGGCAGTGTGCGATGCCCCCAGAGGCCGGTCGCCGCGATTCGTGCCAATGCCCCAGCCCGGCTGATTCTTCGCCCCAGATTCGCCAGCAGCTCTCTCCTTGAGAACGCGATTACGACATCGTTAGCCAGATTACACGCATCGTATCGATGTCGTGCCGCAAAGCACGCGAGAGAAAATGCCCAAAAGAAAAAAAATCACTTCGCCAACCGAAATTGATCCGTTCTCTACCGGCGATAAAAGCCTGCGTGTCGTCATCGAGACCCCGAAGGGCAGCCGTAACAAGTTCAAGTACGATCCCGAACTCGGGACTTATCGCCTCAATACCGTACTCTCTGAAGGGATGGTGTTCCCATACGACTTCGGCTTCGTCCCGCAAACTCGCGCCCAAGACGGCGATCCGTTAGACGTGCTGTTGCTGATGGATGAGCCTGCCTTCACCGGCTGCGTGGTGGAAGCGCGCATTGTCGGCGTAATCGAGGCCGAACAAACCGAAGACGGCAAGACAACGCGCAATGATCGCGTGCTGGCTGTGGCTACCGGCTCTCACAATCATGTTGACATCAAGGAGCCAAAGGACCTGAACAAAAACATGATCAAGGAGTTGGAAAGCTTTTTTGTCGCCTACAACGAGGCGCGGGGAACGAAGTTCAAGCTGCTCGGCTGCAAGAACATGAAGACAGCGATGAAGCTGATCAAGAAGTCGCGAACCAAATAACCATGCATTGCCGTTCTCAAGCAGGATTCACGCGTGAGAAGAATCCTGCTCGCATTCTGGCCAGGTCCAGCAAGGTGAGGAAATCGATCGTGCCGAACTGCACGTCGAGCGCCGGCGGTCCGCAAATTTGCGCTCCGACGCTGAGATACGCGCGCAACAGCTTCGGGACCTTTGCCTCATCCGTTTCGTCGGTTGCGGCGCAACTCGGCGCGCAAGCATAATTACGCCGGGGCCTTGTCCGCAGCTCCGGCGGCGCCAGAAACTTCTCCAGCTTGCGATAGATTGCGGTCCCCCGAGCGGGGTCTTGCGTGCTGATCGAGCTGCATCCGATCAGATAGCGGCAGCCGCGCTGGATCCCGTACTGCGCGATCGCCTTCCACAGCAGCATCAGGACCTGCGCGTTGCGGTGCTCCTGATGGATACAGGCGCGGCCCAGTTCCAGCAACTGTCCTCGCAGCGGCTCGTAGGGCCGGAAGTCGAACTCCTGCTCGCTGTAGTATCCGAGGTTGCGCGCAGCCGTACCGCCGGTCTGGAGCCTATAAGTCCCAACCACGCGACGCGAATCGTTGCATGTCACGATGATGTGGTCGAGAACTGCGTCGTAGGGATCGAAATCAAATCCCGTTGCGTGCGACGATTGCAACCCTTCGCGCAGCTCCAGGTTGAAGACGTCGTAGCGCAACCGCAGCGCGTCGCGGAACTCCTGCGTGCTGCTGGCGAGCTTGACCATGTAGGGCGCAGGCAGCAGCGCTGCGCGTTCGTCCCTCCGCCGCCTCCCGGTGACGGATGGAGCGGACACGGCAGAGGCCAAGTAGGTCCGATTCATACGTTCATCGTTGTTGGCCTCGATGAACTGGGCTTCAAGGCTGAGTCAATAATCCGCGAATTCCAGAGAAGGAACCTGATCGGGTAGCATGGAGACGTACCGGAAGGCCATCAGTTGGGAAATCTTTAAGCGATCCGACACACTATTGTCCATGCCTTACATCGGCAGGCGCCGGGATGCCTCGCCGATAGTGCAGTTTTCTCGGGTGAGCAAGCATTTGTCTCCAATAAATCAGGGCTTTAGGCTGCATAAGCTGCTCTTATTGCCGCTATAGAAACATTTGATTTCTCCGTGGATTGATTGGCCCTTATGCTCAATATGTGGGCCGAGGACCGTGGCCTTCCTCCCACACAATCTTCATCCATGCTGTTGCTAACTCCGAGTCGCTCGGCAGGTCGTTTTCCGCGCCTGGTCCACCGGGGCAAGCTTCTCGCCGGCGGCGAAAAAGCCCGGCCCGAGCCTTGTCGCGGGAATGGGGCACTCACGACAACAACGGGGCACACGCACATTAAGAAGGCACCCACACATCATTTCAAGCTCAACGTAAGCCTAACCACCCATCCGGCGCGGCGCGTCCGCCCGGGCTTATAGAGGAGGGTTCGAATGTCTGATACTAAGCCTGATCCCAAGAAAGTCCTGGAGTTTGTGAAGGAGCACAACGTGCAAGTGCTCGATTTGCGCTTCACCGACCTTCCCGGACTGTGGCACCACGTCTCTTATCCAATTTATCAACTGAGCGAAGATTCCTTCGAAGAGGGCTTCGGCATGGATGGGTCATCGATTCGCGGCTGGGCGGCCATTCACGAAAGCGACATGCTGCTTATCCCCGATGCCGGCCGCTACATGCTCGACCCGTTCACCGAGGTTCCGACACTGGTCATGGTTTGCGACGTGATCGACCCGGTGACGAAACAGCGCTATGACCGCGACCCGCGCTATATCGCCAAGAAAGCGGAGATGTATCTGGCCTCTACCGGGCTGGCCGACACCGCTTACTTCGGCGCCGAGGCTGAGTTCTTCATCTTCGACAATGTGCGCTTCGACCAGAACGAGCACGAGGGCTTCTACTTCATCGACGCCGAAGAGGGCCGCTGGAACTCGGGCCGGGTGGAGAACAATCTGGGCTACCGTCCCCGCTATAAAGAAGGCTATTTTCCCGTCTCCCCGACCGATCACTACCAGGACCTGCGCACCGAGATGGCAATGACCATGCAGACTTGCGGGCTGGTGGTCGAGTGCCACCATCACGAAGTCGCCACCGGCGGCCAGACCGAGATCGACCTGAAGTTCGACTCGCTCATCAAGTCAGCCGATTCGATGATGCTCTACAAGTACATCGTGAAGAACGTCGCCAACCAGTACGGCAAGACCGTGACGTTCATGCCCAAGCCGCTCTTCCAGGACAATGGCAGCGGCATGCACACGCACCAGTCGTTGTGGAAGGGCGGAAAGCCGCTGTTCGCCGGCGACGGATATGCCGGTCTCTCGCAGATGGCGCTGTGGTACATCGGCGGCCTGATCAAGCACGGCCCGGCGCTGTCGGCGATCATCGCGCCGACGACTAACTCCTATAAGCGCCTGGTGCCCGGCTTCGAGGCTCCGGTGAATCTGGCGTACTCGCGGCGCAACCGCTCGGCGGCGTGTCGTATCCCGATGTATTCGGCGTCGCCGAAGGCCAAGCGCGTCGAGTTCCGTCCCCCCGATCCGAGCTGCAACCCATACCTGGCATTCTCGGCCATGCTCATGGCAGGTCTGGACGGCATCGAGAACAAGATCGATCCCGGCCAGCCGCTCGACAAGGACATCTACGATCTAGCTCCGGAGGAGCTGGCGAAGGTGCCGTCAATGCCAGGATCGCTGGAAGGGGCGCTCGACCATCTGGCGAAGGACTACCAGTTCCTGCTGAATGGGGATGTGTTCACCGAGGAGATGCTGAACACCTACATCGACTACAAGCGGGAGAAGGAAGTGAACGCCATGCGTCTGCGTCCGCATCCGTATGAGTTCCAGATGTACTACGACATCTAGCAGAGTGGTAGAGCGATGCGAAAGCATCGCGTCCAGCACTCGCTATGCACATCTCGGGCTGGTGGATCATCTCTGACGATCCACCAGCCCGAATTTCCTTGGGTCCAACACGAACGCTAGCTTTAAGGCCGGCCGATCCCTTGCAGAATTGTAGATCGAAGAGTTTCGTTAAGCGGGATATTGCCGTCGCAACTCGCGCAGGTAGCGGATTTTCTGTCGCACATATCCTGCGTAAATAACGTTCAGCCTCCAGCACAATGCGCCGTGAAAGATCCCGCCACGCGCAATCTGCCGGTAGAAGAAAGTCCACGCCGGGGTCAAAAGCTCGTTCAGCCGACTGGCACGCCAGGCAGTATTCTCGTGCTCGAGATAGTGCTGCGCGCTCAAGCGGGCGTAGTGGTCCATGGTTTGCGCGAAATCTTCAACATTGCGGTAGGCGTAGTGCAGCAGGTCGTGTTTAAGCTGCACGACGCGGCCATCGACCTTCATTGATTCGTGAATGATCCGCGGCGCAAAGCGTCCCCGGCCCTTGCGTATCAGCCGCAGCTGCGCGTCGGGATAGAAGCCGCCGCCGCGCACGGGACGATTGCCGATAAATAGCACGCGCGGAATTGTGAATCCGGCGATCGATTCAGGTACGCCGCGCTGCATGAGGCCGCGAATTTCCTCCTGCAAGGCTGGAGTCAGCGCCTCATCGGCGTCCAGGCTCAGAATCCACTCGCCCAAGGCAAGATCAATCGCGGTGTTCTTCTGTTCGGCGTAGCCCAGCCATTTCTGCTGATAGAAGCGGACGCCGAAATCTCTGGCGATTGCCGGCGTACGGTCGCTCGAGCCGCTGTCAAGAAACACGATCTCGTCGGCGATCGCACTGGCTGAGCGCAGCACCTCCGCGACGATTCGCTCTTCGTCCTGGGCGACAATGGTGACGGACAACGGCGGGCCGCCGGTCTTGGTGGGCATAAGCGCGGCGCGGATTGCCTAGCCTTCGTAAGCCGTCTGGCCGCGCAACCGCTTCAAAAACGAGCTCACGTTGTGCCGCAGGCGTTCACGCCGCATGTAACCGGAGCTGTTGACCCAGTTAAATTGCAGGCTCATACGACGGCCTTCGAAGGGTTCGTGACCGTGCCAGGAGCGGTCGCTGCGCTTGAAGACGATCAAACTACCCATGGTGGGCGCGACCTCGGCGGCGTAGTCGTCCAGCTTCTTCGAGCGCAACAGCCGCAGCCGCCCGCCAGGGCTCGTCCATTCGGGATTCAAGTACAGCAACACGGTAATGACTTTGTTGGTAGAGTCGGTATGGATCTGTCCGTCGGAGCTGTCGCACCAGCCGCGCACGGTCAGCATCGTCGGATACCGGCTGAGGTCTATCCCAAACTTCTCGCCTACTAAGGCGGTAAACTCTTTGCTGAACAGCTCGGCGGCCAACCGGCCAAATGTGGGACCATACTTGAGCGTCGAGAGCGGGAAGCTGCCATGGCGCTCGATCGTAGGAAAATCCGTAACAATTGCGTGCTTCGACTCCGGGTGCAGGAAGTCGTCGACCAGGAGGTACTCGAACGGCTCCGTGTGCAACTCGGCACCAGACAGCTTGTCGAAATTGAGAATGGCGCCCGCGGCGAGAGTCGCATCGCGCGATGCAGAATAGCTTGTATTGCTTTGCGGCATTTAAGTTACCGTGGCGGCGCCCCGGCCCTGAAACGAGATGCCAGCTTCGGTCAGGCCGGCCACTAAGGCCCGGAACACCTCGCCGGGTTGGATTCTGAGCATACATTCGGTGGTGCCGAGCGGGCAAACGCGCTTATGACACGGCTGGCAGGCGAGTTGCCCCTCGCTTGAGAGCAGCCGGATGACTGGGCTGCCGATGGGTGGCGTCCTGCGATAGCCGGTAGGGCCATAGATTCCGACCAGCACCGGCACTCCGACCGCGCCTGCAATGTGCAGCGGGGCGCTGTCCGGCCCAATCGCTGCCTGCACGCCCTGATGGAGCGCATACATATCGGCAATTGGCACCTTCCCGCAGACATCCAGCACACGTCCTGCCAGCCACTCATGCGGGATAGCGCGCAGGATCCGCTGTGTTAGCTGCCGGTCCGCGGGAGCGCCCTGGAAGAGCAAGTTTAGATCGGTCTCCGAGAGAAGCTGCGAGACCAGCGTGGTCCAGTATGCTTCCGGCCAGTGCTTGCTGCTCCACTGCGTTGCCGGCGAGATGGCGACGATTGGCGCGGGAGCTGCGAAGGCGTTATCGAGCAGGATGCTCACCCGATGCCGCGCGCTTTCCGTGATCATGGGCGGTTCTACCGAGTAACGCAAATCGGTTGCGCCGATGCTGCGCGCCAGTTCGCCCATGTGCTCCAGATGGAAGACCTCAGGATTGAAATACTCGCCGCGGCGCACGTGCTGTTCCGTGTAGAAGATGCTGCTGAACTCACGTCCGTGCTTATATCCGATGCGCCGGCTGATGCCCGCCAGGACCGGGAGCAATGCCGTCTTGAACAGACCTTGCGCATCGATGGCCACGTCGTAGCCAACCGCGCGCACCTCATCCACAAAAGCCTTGAAGTCGCGCCCGGCCGCCAGCCACTCTGGCGGACGGAGCAGCGCTTTCGACCACGTCCGGCGCGAGCACCGGTGCACATACGCGAGGGCGGGATGCCCTTCGATCATGGGCGCCAGTTCCGTATCAATCGCCCAGCCGATCTGGGCGTCGGGAAAGCTATCGCGCAGCATGCTCAGCACGGGCAAGGTTTGGATCACATCGCCCAATGCGCTGAAACGAACCAAAAGTATCTTGTTTGGCGTGATAGGTTTCAATAAGCAATCCCAAGTCGCGGCCCCGATCAGGCCTTCGGAGCCCCGTTTAATTCTAGTTGGCAGCTTGGCGAACCGCAAAACTGGCGGGAAGAAGGACTAGCGATATCGAGGGCGGCAATTAGTGCAGTGCCGCCGGCCCTTCTATTAGATACCTGAGACACACTCTCAAATTCGCCTGCGCAGCAACCATGCGACCAGGACGGCACCCAATATCAGGACGACTACGATAATGGCAGGTTCCACGCGAGGCAAGTATATTGCCATTGCGATTGTCATGGCGAGCAAAGATTGCGCGCCCATTGGAAGGCTGCTCACAAATCAGCTTGCCCTGCGTATAATCACTAGTTGGTGCCGCTTCTGAATCCTCGAACAAAACGAAGCCAGATGCTGCGGGCTGCGCTGCCCGTAATGTTCTGCGCGTTGCTCTTCTTCTTTGCATTACACGCGAAGACGGCCGTCTATCGGGGCATCAGTCACGGGCAAATTACGCCTTCTACAGCAAGCAAGCTGTGGGCCGGTGGAGAAAAAATCGATGCCCGCTTTGTGGCACCGCAAAGCGTCTCCCCTTCGTGGCTGATCTGTTTGGGCCTGCTTGGGTTGTGCCTCTGTCCACAACGGCGTTTTCACGACGCTTTCGTAGTTCCACCCCCCAGCAATATTCGGCTCCGGCATTTGCATCGCTTTCTGCGGCCCCCTCCCGTCCAGAGCTAGATTCTTTTCGGCAATTTTTCGGAAAGTTAATATCTGGTTTCGTGCGCGTTTACCCGTTGATACCGGCGGCAATTGGTGTCATAAAGCCGGGTAGTCGGGAGTGAGGATGGGGCATGCCAATGGCTGCCGATGAACTTTCACACGAAGTAAAACCGAGAACAAGACGCCGCCGGAAGGCATTTATCGCGATTGGCGTCCTGCTCTGCCTGGTCATTGCGGCCTTCATTGTGGCACGTGTGCGGGCAGGCGGCGCCGCCTCGGTAGCTGCCAGGGATGCCGGCGCCGATGAGGTCTATGCCGCCGTAGCCAATGTCAAACGGCAGACGGTAGCCGACTCGCTGTCCATCGCGGGTCAGTTCATGCCTTACCAGAATGTCGAGTTGCATGCCAAGGTCGCCGGATACATCAAGAACATTTACGTCGATATCGGCGACCGTGTGCATACCGGCCAGGTGCTGGCGGTGCTGGAGATCCCGGAGTTGGTGGCCCAGGTAGATGCCTCCAAAGCTGAGGTGCACCACGCTGAAGAGGAAATTCAGCGGGCCAAGAGCGACGTCCTGCGAGCCCAGGCCGACAATGTTGCCTTGCATGCCAATGCCCAGCGCCTGGTCAATACGGACAAGGTTCGCCCGGGGCTGATTGCGGAGCAGGAACTCGACGATGCGACGGCGAAGGACCGTGCCTCGCAGGCGCAGGTGGATGCTGCCAAGTCGGCGCTGGCCGCCGCACAGCAGCAACTGGCGGTTGCCAAGGCCGACCAGCAGCACTATGCCGCCCTCGGCGATTATGCCCGGATTACTGCGCCTTACGACGGTGTCGTGACCTGGCGCTTCTCCGACACGGGGGCACTGGTGCAGGCGGGCACCTCGAACACTTCCGGCCTCCCCGTGGTCACGGTGGCGCAAGTAAATGTCTTGCGGCTGCGTATTCCGGTGCCTGAATCTCTGGCCGGCAAGGTGAGGATTCGCGATGCCGCCGATGTTCATGTGCAGGCCACAGGCGAGCACTTCACCGGCAAGGTGACGCGCTTCACCGGCGCCCTCGATCCTTCAACGCGCACGATGCAGGTCGAAATCGACGTTCCTAATCCCAATTATCATCTGCAGCCCGGCATGTACGCCGATGTGACGCTGCTGGCCAACAGCCGGCCGGATGCGCTCACCATTCCCATCACCGCCGTATTGCGGTCCGACAACAAAACCAGCGTGCTGGTCGTCGATTCGCAGGACCGCGTACAGGTGCGGCCGGTCGTATTGGGAGTGGAGACTCCGAACCGCGCCGAGGTGCTCAGCGGACTCAACGAGGGCGAGCGCGTGATTATCGGAAACCTGGGCGCATATCAGGCGGGCGAGCTGGTGAAGGCGAAGCGTGCCGACTTCACCGCTGTCGGCAAGCTCTCCGGCGCAGAGTAAGCCGGCCAGCATGACCGGCGGTTCCGTTCCTTTTACCTAATGCCCGGCCGCGCGTTTCGACAGGGAGCAGCTGTATGTCGAGTTTTGCGATTCGTTATCCATTCTTCATTCTCATGTTATGTCTGGCGATTGTCGTGGTGGGCGTCACGACGATTTTCCGCATGCCGGTTGACCTTTTTCCGCCCATCGACATACCTGTCGTCGTGGTGGCCACTTTTTATAACGGCATGCCGCCGGAGCAGGTGGAAGCGAACATCACCGACACCTTCGAACGCTTCTTCACGCTGGGCAGCAATATCGACCATATCGAATCGCGCTCGCTTACCGGCGTCAGCCTGATCCGCGTTTATTTTCAGCCGGGCACCGATGCCGACGCGGCGGTCAGCGAGATCGCCAATCTGGCGATGGCGGATTTGCGAAGACTGCCGCAGGGAACGCTGCCTCCGGTGGTGCTCAAGTTCGATGCCTCGAGCCTTCCCGTCTGCCTGGTGACGCTGAAGGGACAGGGCCTCAACGAAACGCAGCTCCACGACATCGGCCAATTCAACGTGCGCAATCAGATCGCGAACGTTCCCGGAGCGTCGGTCCCGCAACCCTATGGCGGCAAATATCGCCAGATTCAGTTCTACGTCGATCCGGTGAAGCTGGAAGCGGCGCAGATGAGCCCGATGGACGTGGTGAAGGTGGTCAACGACGCCAACAAAATTCTGCCCGCTGGCGACGTGCGTATCGGCCCCAGAGACTACAACATCTACAGCAACGCCCAGCTCCCCGACGTTTCGGCCATGAACGATGTGCCCTTGAAGGCGATCGGCAACGGCGTACTGCGCTTCGGCGATATCGGCCATGCCGAAGACTCGGCGGCCATTCAGTACAACATCGTGCGGGTGGACGGCCAGAAGTCGGTGTACCTGCCGATTCTCAAGCAGGGCGGCAACAGCAACACCATCCAGATCGTCAATGGCGTACGCGATCGCATCCGGCACCTGCTGGATGTGCCGAAGTCGCTGATCACCAACGTCGTCTTCGACCAATCGCTCTATGTGAAGACCGCGGTCAGCAACGTGCTGCGCGAGGGCGGCATCGGCCTGGTGCTCACGGCGGTGATGATCCTGATCTTTCTGGGCTCCGTCCGCGGCACGATTTCCGTCCTGATTTCGATCCCGGTCTCCTGCCTTGCGGCATTCATTTTGCTTGATCTCTTCGGCGGCACGATCAACACCATGGTCCTCGGCGGCTTGGCGCTGGTGCTTTCGCGATTGATCGATAACTCCGTGGTGGTGCTGGAAAACATCTTCCGCCACATGGAAGAGGGCGAGGATGCGGTGACCGCGGCGGAGCGCGGCGGCCAGGAAGTGCAGCTTGCGGTCCTGGCTGCGACCTTCACCACCGCGATCGTTTTCTTTCCGGTTATCTTCCTATACGGGGTCAGTAAATATCTGTTTACCGCGCTGGCTATAGGTGTAGTGCTAGCGTTGGCGGCGTCGTACCTGGTCGCCATGACGGTAGTCCCGCTGTTCTGCGCCAAGTTCATGAAGACGGCGCACGGCCATGGCGGGCACCAGCAAACGAAGTCGCTGTTCGGCAAGTTCGTTGCAGGATTCAATCACCGCTACAACCGTCTGCTCGCCAGCTACGATGCCACTGTCGACAAGTCGCTTCGGCGGCCCGTGGCAACGGTCGTCGTCATCATGGCGAGCTTTGTTCTGAGCCTCGCGCTGTTTCCCCTGATGGGCGTGGCTTTCTTCCCGCGCACCGATCCCGGGCAGTTCGTGATCAACGTCAAGGCGCCAACCGGCTCGCGACTGGAGATGACCAACCAATACATTGCGCGCGTCGAGAATGACATCCGCGAGGTTGTCGCGCCGCATGATCTGCGCATGATCGTCTCCAATATCGGCATGACACCCGATCTGTCGTCCATCTACACCAGCAACTCCGCGCAGCACACGGCCTTCGTGCTCGTCAGCCTGAACAAAGAGCATGCGGTCAGCACCTTCGACTACATGAACCGTGTGCGTCGCAAGCTCGCCTCCGACTTGCCGGAGATTTCCACCTACTTCCAGACCGGCGGCCTGGTGGATTCGGTGGTTAACATGGGCATGCCCGCGCCGATCGATATCCAGGTGACCGGCAACAATCAGCACGCCGCCTATCAAGTCGCCAGCGAGCTCGCGGCCAGGCTGCGGCAAATGCATGATGTCAGTGACGTGCTCATTCCCCAGGACCTGGACTATCCCGGCATCAAGCTGGATGTGCGCCGGGAAATGGCTGCTCGCCTGGGTATGACCGCGACCGACGTAGTAGACAACGTGGTTACGGCCCTCACCTCCAACGGCATGATCGCCCCCAGCTACTGGGTCGATCCGCGCAGCGGCAATAACTATTTCCTGACCGTGCAGTACACCAATCAGCGGCTGAACACGATGAGTATGGAGGCCTTCAAACAGATTCCGCTGCACGCGAAAGACAATATGAATCCCACGATGCTGGAGAATGTGGCGGACATTAAGTTGATCAACACCCCGACCGAAGTCGATCACTATCAGCTCTTCCGCAAGATCGATGTTTACGTGTCACCCAGGGGCGAGGACCTGGGCGCGCTCGCCACCAAAGTACAGAAACTCATGAATGACACCAAGCTGCCGCCCAACATCCGCATCGAGCTGCGCGGCACCGTCAACGCCATGCACCAGTCCTTCCTCAGCTTCGGACTGGGCTTGTTGCTGGCGATCGTTCTCGTCTACCTCATCCTGATGGCGCAGTTCGCTTCCTTTGTCGATCCCTTCATCATCCTGCTGGCGATTCCGTCGGGAATTGCCGGGGTGATTCTGTTCCTGCTGATCACGCACACCACGCTAAACGTTATGTCGCTCATGGGCGTACTGATGATGACCGGCATCGTGGTGTCCAACAGCATCCTGATCGTGGACGTCACGCGT